>Ga0136655_1000434_pt1 | contig 18807 bp, 14 predicted proteins | sample CPBDNA_2_FD_94863 | JGI IMG/M metagenome (GOLD analysis project Ga0136655, IMG submission 94863) | Freshwater to marine salinity gradient microbial communities from Chesapeake Bay, USA - CPBay_Spr_15_0.8_DNA (version 2) | ecosystem: Environmental > Aquatic > Marine > Coastal | place: USA... | reverse complement strand
TGCTTTTTGAAATCAGACACTTCGCTTCCAATGATGTATATGCCTGATGCGATTAAGGCTACTTTGGACTTAATGAATGCTCCTCGGGAATCCGTGAAAATAAGGTCAAGCTATAATTTGGCAGCGATGAGTTTTACTCCCAAAGAGATTTACGAGAGTATACTTCCATATTACCCAAAATTTGAAATGGAATACCATCCTGATTTCAGACAGGCTATCGCTGACTCTTGGCCAGACAGCATCGATGATCAATGTGCAAGAAATGATTGGAACTGGAAACCAGATTTTAGCCTAGAGGAGATGACCAAAGATATTTTGGAAAACCTCCCGAATTATAAATTCTAGATTATCCTCAATCTCACTAGTAGTTAAATTATAATTATTGCATCTGGCAATTCAAGAACTAGTGGCAATAAGGTGGGAAATTAGAATTCTGATTAGTTACTAAATCCTGCCCTTGAGCAGGATTTTTTTTTGCCCATTTCGACCAAACATCCATCACTTTTTACTTTTAAGGTAGATGCATTTTCAAAAGCTTGATTATTTGGTTATTTTGAACCAGATCTAACTTTACGTATGACACGAAACCGAATTGCCGTATTTCTTTCGCTTTGTATTGGAATTGCCGTAATTCTATTTTTCTGGAATAGTACACCAGAGGTTGATTTTAGCACCCAAGTCAAACCAATTTTAAACAAGCATTGCATTTCTTGTCATGGCGGGGTAAAGAAAAATAGTGGTTTCTCGCTACTTTTTGAAGAAGAAGCTTTGGCTTCAACCAAATCAGGACATCCAGCTATTATCCCTGGAGATCCTAGTGGAAGTGAATTGATCAAGCGCTTGACAGAATCTGATCCTGAACTCCGAATGCCTTATCAAAAGCCCCCTCTCTCGGAAGAAGAAATAACGATTTTGAAGGATTGGATTAGCCAAGGAGCAAAATGGGGAGAGCATTGGGCTTATGCTCCAGTTGAAAAACCAATGATCCCAGACAGAAAACAAAAAGCTTCATTATCGCCTTCAACAACTGAAATCCTGCCCTCTCCAATAGACTATTATGTCGGTGAAAAATTAACAGAACTTCAATTAGACTTTTCACCTGACGCAGCCCCGAAAAAGCTACTTCGGAGAGTGGCTCTAGATCTTACAGGCCTTCCCCCAAGCGAATCTTTAACCAAATCCTTTGAATCAGGTCAGTTGACTTATGAGCAAGCTGTGGATAAATTGTTGGGATCTCCAGCCTATGGTGAAAAATGGGCAAGTTGGTGGCTTGACCTTGCACGCTATGCTGACACCAAGGGCTATGAGCGAGACGTCAGCCGAACCATGTGGCCTTACCGTGATTGGGTGATTCGAGCATTCAATGAAGATAAACCTTTTGACGAATTCACCATTGAGCAGCTGGCGGGTGATCTCTTGCCTAACCCAAGCATAGAACAACTTACAGCAACCGCCTTTCATCGAAATACCATGAACAACGATGAAGGAGGTACCAATGATGAAGAATACCGTGTCGCGGCTGTATTGGATCGAGTAAGTACCACTTTTGAGGTTTGGCAAAGTACCACAATGGCATGCGTCCAATGCCACAGTCATCCCTATGATCCCATCCGTCATGAGAAATTCTACCAATCCAGTGCTTTCTTTAATAATAGCAGGGATGAGGATACACACGATGAAGAGCCTAAGTTGAGATTTTATGAATCAGAAGATCAGGTAAAATTAAATGAGATTGTAGATTGGGTTGGGAACAATTCAGGAGCAAAAGCAGCCCTGACTACCAAAAATTTCCTAACCTTTCAAGAGCCAAAGTACGCTGCCCATATTGCTCAGGATTTCCAAAATGCTGAATTAATCGATTCCAAATGGCTGGGTATGCAGGCTGATGGCACTTGTTTTCTACGATCTATTGACACCAAAGGCGCTGATCAGCTTCTAATGAATTATTGGTCTGATGTAGATGGAGGAACTCTACTAATCCGGAAAGGATCTGCAGAAGGAGAAGTACTGAGCAGTATTCCGATCAATAAAACCGGGAAAATCTCACGAGTTATTCCTTTCCCACCTTTGACTGGAAAGAATGATTTGTTTTTAGAAATGAAGAGTCCAAAGGCCAAAGCACAACAAAATGCAATCGCAGTGGTCTGGTTTGCTTTTGTGCCAAGTCTCCCTGGGAAAGAAAAATCAGGATTCACTACCATTCAAAAATCTTGGGAAAATTTATTGGCAGCAAAACCTACCAGTCTGCCAATTTTAATAGAGAACCCCCAATATATGGGTAGGGAAACAAGAGTTTTCGAGCGGGGAAATTGGATGATTTTGGGCGAAAAAGTTTCTCCAAAAATACCAAACATACTCAATCCGAAAAATGAGAATTGGCAATCAAATCGATTAGGCTTCGCCCAGTGGATGGTAGATGATCAGAATCCACTAACCGCAAGAACCCTTGTCAACCGAGTTTGGGAACAACTATTCGGAAGAGGAATAGTCGCTTCGCTAGAGGATATGGGTTCTCAGGCGGATCCTCCCACTCATCCGGAATTATTGGATTATTTAGCTTGGCAATTGATGCATGAGTACGATTGGAGCATCAAAACGCTAATAAAAGAGATCGTAACTTCTAAGACTTATAAACAGGGATCAATTCTTATTCCTAAACTTTTTGCGATTGATCCAGAAAACAAATGGTATGCCCGAGGACCGAGATTCCGACTCTCTGCAGAACAAATCCGCGATCAAGCTTTGGCAGTTAGTGGGCTATTGAGTTCTAAAATGTATGGCAAACCAGTAATGCCTCCGCAGCCAGAAGGAATCTGGCAAACAGTCTATAATGGGGAGTCTTGGGTAGAAGCTGAAGGAGAAGATCGCTATAGAAGAGCTATCTATACTTTTCTAAAGCGTACCAGCCCTTATCCCTCCATGGTGACATTTGATGCAGGAAGTCGGGAAGTTTGCTTGAGCAGGCGGATCGTAACCAATACACCATTACAGGCACTGATCACTTTAAATGACCCCGTTTTTCTCGAGGCTGCCTATGCGCTCGCGAAAGATATGGTTTGCAAGCATCCAGAAAATCCAAAAGAGGCAATTGCTTTTGGTTATGAAAAATTAGTCTGGGGAATGATCTCAGCCAAAACAAACGAAAATCTAGTATCCCTCTACGAAAAAGGTCTTGCTGAATTTGAAGCTAACCCGAAGCTACTGGAAGGATTCTTTGGAATAAAGGACCAAACCACAAATCCTGAGCAGGCCGCCATGGCACTAGTGGCAAATGCATTATTGAACCTAGATGAATTTCTAACCAAGCCATGATATGAACCAACTCGAAAGGCTTTTAAAAGAATTTGGAGAGCAAAAGCTACAAAATCGAACGCGAAGACATTTTTTAATGGACTGTGTCAGTAAGGTAGGTGGGCTAGCGATGGCTCCACTCCTCTTTGCTTGTGATCCTGTGGTCAGAGCTCAATCCCAAGCCCTCAATCTTTCAGGTCGAGATCTAAATCCACTAGCTCCTCTTCCTCCACCTTTCGCGCCTAAGGCAAAATCGATCATTTACCTACACATGGCTGGTGCGCCTTCACAGTTGGAGCTTTTTGATTACAAGCCTGAGCTTCTGAAATACGATGGAAAACCATGTCCCGAGTCTTTACTTGAAGGACGGCAATTTGCCTTTATTCGCGGAGTACCAAATCTTCTAGGTCCACAAGCAAAATTTGCACAGCATGGTGAATCAGGCGCTTGGGTTTCGGACTATTTGCCTCATTTTTCATCCGTAGTGGACGAAGTGGCTTTTTTGAAAGCAGTTCATACCGATCAATTTAACCATGGTCCTGCCCAACTTTTCATGCAAACTGGAAGTCCCAGGCTAGGTAGACCAAGTATCGGAAGCTGGGTGACTTATGGATTGGGTACTGAAAATCAAAATTTACCCGGATTTGTGGTCCTGACTTCCGGAGGAAAAACTCCTGATGCTGGAAAAAGTGTCTGGGGTTCGGGTTTTTTACCATCAGTCTATCAAGGTGTACAATGTCGCTCAAAAGGCGATCCTGTCCTTTACCTAAAGGATCCTGATGGAATGACCCGAGACATGAAAAAATCGGTGATCGAAGCCATCAATTCCACTAATGAAGAAAGCTTTAAAGACTTTGGTGACCCGGAGATCTTGGCCCGAATTAATCAATACGAAATGGCTTATCGCATGCAAATCGAAGTGCCTGAGGTAATGAATATCAATGACGAGCCTAAAGCCATTCATGAACTGTATGGTACAAATCCAGGCGAGGAATCCTTTGCTAACAACTGTCTTTTGGCAAGAAAATTAGTGGAAAAAGGCGTTCGGTTTGTCCAATTATACGATTGGGGCTGGGACACACATGGCACGAGTAAGGAAGAATCGATTGATTTAGGCCTCCGGAATAAGTGCCGTGAAATCGATCGTCCAATTACTGCACTACTCCTTGATTTGAAGCAACGTGGCCTTCTCGAAGAAACGCTTGTTGTCTGGGGTGGAGAATTTGGGAGAACTCCAATGCAGGAAAATCGCGAAGGGAAAGAGCAAGGCTTTAAGGGGAGAGATCATCACGGGGAGGCTTTCACGATGTGGATGGCTGGTGGCGGAATCAAGAAAGGCGCAAGTTATGGTCTCACAGATGAGTTTGGATTTTCGGGAATTGATGAGCGAGTTTCTGTGCACGATATTCATGCATCCATTTTACACCTCATGGGTTTCAATCATGAGAAATTCACCTACGACTTTCAAGGCAGACCCTTCCGACTTACGGATGTTGAGGGCGAGTTAATTCATTCCATCTTAGCTTAGTCGAATGGAATTTATTTTACCACTTTTGGGCAGATTTCACCCACTATTCGTCCATTTACCTATTGGAATTCTACTTTTCGGGATTTTATTGGTCTTTATTCCTTCCAAAACCAACGCTACATTTTTACCAAGTATCCGAATCGCATTCTTAGTGGGATTCATAGTTGGGCTGATGTCAGCAATTTCTGGTTTTCTCCAGTATCAACAGGAGGGCTACACTTGGGATACTGTCCAAATACATTTAATCTTGGGCTGGATCACTGTTATTTTCTCCTTAGGACTATATTTCCAATTTAGGAAAGCGCAAGAACTCACGCAGCCATTGAAAATTCAAAGCGGGCTTATTTTTTTATTTATCACGCTCACTGGTCATTTTGGAGGAAATATCACCCATGGCGAAGACTACTTCTTGGAAGTATTACCCCCAGGCTTACTAGCTACCTTTGGCATAGAAACTCAAACGGTTGCCCAATTCACATTGGACGAGAATTCTTGGGAGGAAGCACTTTTCTATGATGGAGCTATCCAACCGATTCTCAATTACAATTGCAGCTCATGCCATAATCCTAGAAACTTGAAGGGTGAATTAGACCTGAGTACAATCAAAGGATTAATGAAGGGTGGAGAAAACGGAGAAATTCTAAAGGTTGGTAATTTGAAGGAAAGTGCACTTTATGCTCGCCTGATTCTTCCCCATGAAGACGAAGAGCACATGCCTCCGGCTGAAAAGCGACAGCCCAGAAAAGAAGAAGTCGAGTTAATTAAGATTTGGATTGAAACTGGTGCTTCGGTAGATAAAACATTAGCTCAGGCTACGGTAAAAAGGACCTCAGTTCAAGCCTTTTTCAGAAAGGAAGAGAATCCATTTTTTCCAATCACAGATCTAAAACCGGTTTCTTCAGACACCTTGTCTATACTTCGCGGAAAAGGTTTTTTTGTAGAGCAAATCTCAGCGGACAACTCCTTACTTCGGATCTCTTGCTTGAACTTCCCTGCATTTAGTGAGAAGGATTGGAAGAGTTTGAAAGAAATTTCCGAGCACATCACTTATTTGGATCTGAGTGACACCAAAGCTCCTGAGTCAATTATTGATTCTATTTCAGGCTTAACTCACCTAACGACACTCAAGTTGAATGGAATAGAAATAGAGGGGAAAGGCTTGGCAAAATTAAAAGACTCCAAGAATCTGAAATTGCTTTACCTCAACTCGACAGCCCTCACTTTAGAAAATTTGACACAATTGGATGGGCATCCATCACTTGAAAAAGTCTATATATTCAAAACCCCTGCTTCAGGTCAAGAAAAAAGAGATTTTTCCTTTCACCTAGAAACAGGGGATTTTTTATTGCCAAAATTAGCCTCTGATACGATTGTATATTAAGAGATTTTAGAGGCAATCTCCGCTGGATCAAATCCCAAAGTAATCGAACCATCACCATAGACGATAACTGGCCTTTTGATCATACTCGAGTTCTCAATTAGGATAGGAATAGCGCTTTTTTGATTCTCCAAAGCCTCTTTTTGGGCATCAGACATTTTTCTAAACGTAGTCCCTTGCTTATTCACTAGCTTACTTAACTCCGTTTTTTCTAAAAACCCTTGTAATAACTCCGCCGTTGGCTTTTGCTTTTTGTAATCGAAAAACTCAAAAGGGACTCCCTTTTCCTGAAGGAAGTCAAAAGCTTTCTTCATCGTATTGCAATTCTTAATCCCGTATACTTTTACTGACATAGTCTTCTTTATCCTAAAATCTCCTTTATGCTTTCCTCGTGCGCATTCAAAATTCGTTCGATGATTTCATCTGTCAGGGCGATAGAAAGAAATAAACTCTCAAACTGACTTGGTCCCAAATACACCCCTCTTCTAAGCATCGCTTGGAAATATTTCCCAAATAATGCCGTATCAGACATTTTCGCAGAATCAAAATCAGTGACATTTCCTGATGTGAAAAATAAGGAATACATACTTCCGAGTTGATTGATCGTATAGTCTACCCCAAGTTTCTGATTAATTGAAGCAAATCCGCTGGAGAGTTGCATCCCAATTTCATTAAGACGAGTATAGACTTCTGGATGATCATTTAAGTAATGAAGCATTCCTAACCCTGCAGCCATCGCGATTGGATTTCCAGAGAGTGTTCCTCCTTGATAAACCGGTCCAACTGGAGAAACAAAATCCATGATTTCTTTTTTGCCACCATAGGCTCCTACCGGCATACCTCCACCGATAATTTTCCCTAAAGTGGTCATATCTGGAGTCACTCCAAATAGCTCTTGAGCTCCACCTTTTGCAAGACGGAATCCAGTCATCACCTCGTCAAAGATCAATATTATTCCCTCTCGAGTACAAATATCTCTCAAGCCTTGAAGATAGCCCGGCATTGGCAAGCAAAGCCCCATATTACCTGGAACAGGCTCCAAGATCAAAGCTGCAATCTCTCCTTTGTTGGCCGATATCAATTTCTCAATAGCCTCCAAGTTATTATAAGGAGCTAAAAGGGTGTCTTTCGCTGTTCCTTTTGTTACCCCCGGTGAATCAGGATTCCCCATCGTCATAGCGCCAGATCCTGCTGCAATCAAGAATGAATCACCATGTCCATGATAGTGACCTTCCATTTTGATAAACTTATCTCGTCCGGTGTAGCCACGTGCTACTCGAATGGCGGACATGGTGGCTTCAGTGCCCGAATTTACCATCCTGACCTTTTCTACGGAAGGGACCATAGACACGATGAGCTCAGCGATCTCTACTTCTCTCGCTGTAGGCGCACCGAATGAAGTCCCATTTTCCATTGCTTTGATCACAGCCTCCCGAATCAAAGGGTGATTATGACCAAGGATCATAGGCCCCCAGCTGTTGATTAGTTCGATGTAAGCGTTATCATCTTCATCGTAGATAAATGCCCCATCGGCTTTTTTTATAAATAATGGATCCCCTCCAACGGCACGAAATGCTCGTACCGGTGAATTCACTCCACCTGGAATAAAGTTTTGAGCCTTTTCGAAAAGGCGCTTGCTTTCAGAAATAATCATGGATTAATTTAATGGTTTCAATTCACCTGCTTCTAATTTGAAAACAGGAACGTATTGGTTATTGTTACTTTTTTGGAAATTAAATCCCCAAGTAAGTTGTCCCTTTTGATAAGGACTCTGGTTAAGATTTCTTCTCAGGTCAAATCCTTTCGTGTATGACATATTGGAAGACAGCCAATTGACCAATTCAAACCCTAAGTAATGGTTCATGTTTGGATTGATCTTGTATGATTCGTAAAAATCTTTTTTAAATTTTATGGTAGCCTCTGAGTCAAAATTCACGGTATTATTTCCGATAAAATAAAAATTAGGGAACTCCAACATTTCATAATTCGCAAAATTGAAGGTAAGCCAAGAATCAAGAACTAGTGTGGGAATAGAGGTCGATACTGATTCCAAAAGCCCAAAAGTTGGCTGAGCTATGGTTGGATCATCCGTAAGCAAAATGATTTGATCAGTCTTTAAGGAGGAGGAAAGATTTCCAGTTCGGATTCCAAGACCTTGCAAAAACTCAGAAACATTCCGACTATTGACCACCTTACTCTGCACTATTTGAAAGCCAGCTTTAGGTAATTCTTGAGTCAAGATTGCTGCAAGTTTTTCATCTCGCGAGCTAACCGAATATCCAATAGCAACTCGAGTGCCCCATTTCTGGCTTTTGAGTCCTTTGATAATCCCTTGGGCTAGAGACGCTATGGCGGGACGGAATAAGTAACTATAATTGGATTCCTCAAATCGCTCTCCAAGATTTGAAAGGGGATGAATAAACGGGATTTTTATTTGCTCCGCAAACACACTGACCATATCGCTTTCTTCTGGATAAATCGGGCCAATAATCACATCTGCATTCCCAACCACCGGATCTGCCAACAGTAGCTCAAGTTGGGCTAAATCACGCTGAGAGTTAAATGTATTCAAATTGATTTTAACCCTTTGATTGGCTAATTGCTTGCTGGCAAATTCAATCCCCTGATATAATTCAAAAACAAAGTCTGAGCTGGAAATGGAAGCATTTGATCCATTGGTAAATGGCAAAATCACTGCGATATCCAAAACATCGTTGGCAACTTTATTTTGACTCGATTCACCCAGTCCTTTGAGTTCATAATAGGCCGCACGTTCAGTTGCTGAGAGAATGGTCTTCCCTTCTAGCACCACCTTCATTGCGGCAGTATAACCTGGATTTGATTTGAATTCCTGAAGATTTGTAACCATGAAATTCGGGCTCTCAGTTCTCAAGTATTCATAGCTAACATTTGCAGAAAGCGTTTTCAACTCTTCTCGATCAATCATTTTGATTACTCGAAGTGCTTCTGTTTTTTGATTATTTTGAAAATATGCCAGTGCTAGCAAGTACTTTGCTTCTTCAGACTTTCCCCAAGAATCCAGTGTAATCGGCTTCAAAGCTGAAATCGCCTGCCCTGCCTGCTTTGCCTCTATTGCAGATTCCCCTAGGTGTAAGCGAGCATACTTGGCGAGATTTCCATAGCGATCCTCATCTATAAATTCTTTGAAAAGCTGCATTGCCTCCCAATAATTTTTTGCAGAAAGCTCCGATTTTGCCCGCTGATAATCCGCTGGAACCGGGATTTGCGCCTTGATAAGACTACAAACAAAAAACAAGGGAATTAAAAAAAACAGTTTTCTCATAGACTTGGAATAAAGAGGCGAATCAAGTAGAACAAATTTAACCCATATTTTTCAAACCCAAGGTTCAGATTGAAATGGATTCAAAGCTCGACTTAATGAAAAAACCCGAAAATCACTTTCCGGGTTTATAAATAAGATTCTATAATACCTTCGAGGTTATAAAAACCTCAAAGGAAAATCCGAAATCAGTTTACTCCCACTCGATCGTAGCAGGTGGCTTAGATGAAATATCATAAACAACCCGATTGACTCCTTTTACCCGGTTGATAATCTCGTTGGACATTTTGCCCAAAAACTCATACGGTAGATGAATCCAATCTGCAGTCATTCCATCCACAGATCCAACAGCTCTCAAAGCGACTACTTTCTCGTAAGTACGCTCATCTCCCATTACACCTACTGAATTGATCGGAAGCAAAATCGCTCCAGCCTGCCATACCTGATCGTAAAGTCCATGGTCTTTTAAGCCTTGGATAAAAATATAATCCACTTCTTGAAGCGTTTTGACTTTCTCAGCAGTGACATCTCCCAAAATTCGAATCGCAAGACCCGGACCAGGGAAAGGATGACGACCAATAATCTTCTCAACGATTTCCAAAGCTCTTCCAACTTCACGAACCTCATCTTTGAATAGTGTATTCAATGGCTCAACTACCGAAAGCTTCATAAAGTCTGGCAAGCCACCCACATTGTGGTGGGATTTGATGGTCGCCGAAGGACCCTTCACAGAAATAGACTCGATCACATCAGGATAAATTGTCCCTTGACCAAGCCATTTCACTCCCTCAATTTTATGTGCCTCGTCATCAAAAACTTCGATAAAAGCTTTACCGATTGCTTTCCGTTTTGATTCTGGCTCGGAAAGTCCCGCTAAAGCATCATAAAACTTCTGCTTGGCATCGACTCCAATTACATTCAAGCCCATGTGCTTGTATGAATCAAGCACTTCCTCATATTCATTTTTGCGAAGCAAACCATTATCAACAAATACGCAGGTCAACTGATCACCAATAGCTCGGTGGATCAAGGTGGCTGCTACGGAGGAATCTACCCCTCCAGAAAGACCCATTACCACTTTGTCAGATCCGATTTTAGCTTTCAAATCTGCTATTGAAGCATCTATAAATACGTCTGATGTCCAATCCTGAGTACAGCCACAGATATTAACCACAAAGTTTCGAAGGAGATTTTTGCCTTCGCTTGAATGCGTCACCTCAGGGTGAAACTGTATTCCGTAAGTTTCTTCTTCTTTTATTTTAAAAGCTGCAACACGAACACTCGAAGTACTTGCAATCACTTCGAAATTATCGGGTAAATCCTTGATGGTATCGCCATGAGACATCCACACTTGAGAGCCATGACTCATTTCTTTCAACAAGTCGTAATGCGTATCGATGTGGGAAAGGTTAGCTCGTCCGTACTCACGAATTTCTGAAGGAAGCACTTCTCCCCCATACTTTTGCGCAAGCAGTTGTGAACCATAGCATACACCTAAAAGGGGAAGCTTGCCTCGGAAAACATCCAAGTCCAAATCTGGAGAACCTGCATCACGAACGGAGCAAGGAGAACCTGAAAGGATCACTCCTTTGATGTCGGAAGTGATTTCTGGGACTTTATTATACGGGTGGATTTCGCAATAAACATTCAGTTCTCGGACTCTTCTAGCGATGAGTTGGGTGTACTGAGAACCGAAATCGAGGATCAAGATTTGTTCTGCCATGCGCAAAGGTAATCAGGTCAGGGAAATTGCCGAAACGATCTGAAAAAATAACCAAAGATTGTTTGGAGAGGAGATTGAGAGATTAGAGATTAAGAGATTAGAGATTGAGAGATTAGGAGATTAGGAGATTACCTTAACACTTGTCCGTGCCTCCATGTGTGTCCCACCTTAGGGATTGAGATCCTATTACCGTTACTTTGTGGCCCTTTGTGAAACCTCTGCGACCTTTGTGATAAAAAAAAATGATCACCCAAATCAATTGCTTCTGAAATCTAAAAATCGTAACTATAGAATCACTCCATTCATGAAAAAAAGTATTTTTCTAGTTCTGCTATCTGTTTTCTCATTTAATCTAGGCTTTGCCCAAAGCTCTCTCGATCAAACTCTCAATCCTTATTTTGAGTTGGTCCGTCCAAACTATTCGGGGGATTTAGCCTATGAGACGGTAGCTTTTGTGGAAAAATATTGGCGAGTAGCGGGGAATACCGGATTCAATGAGACAGTTTTTCGAATTGCCGAAAAACTAGAAAAAGCTGGCTATGTCTTGGAAGAAAGCGCCAAGCAAGATTCTAGATTTACCTATCGAATCGAGAAGCGAACTATGGATCGGCCAACATGGGAACCTGTTGATGCAAGCCTTACTATATCTGGGGAAAATAAGCCGCTATTGGAATTTGCAACCAATCGCAGTATGATCTACCAATATGCTTCCTCCACTCCTAAGAATGGAATTCAAGCAGAAGTGATTTACATTTCGAAGAAAGAAGACTTAGCTAAACTTGAGCTAAGAGGCAAGATTATTTTTTCAGATCGGGTAAGCTATAGAACCCTTGAATCGGGAGTCTCGGATCATGGAGCTTTAGGAATAATGACCTATGATAATCCTGACTATTTGCAGCCAGAAAAGAACCAAACCTCCATCCAATTTCGAAGTCTGAACTATGAGGAAGGAAAAGAAAATTGGGCGATTGCCCTGTCTTTTGGGGCGAAAGAAAAACTGAAAGCCGCTCTCGCAAAAGGCAAGGTTGAAGTCAACGTAAAGATCGAAACTAAGATCTATGATTCCGAAGAACTTACGGTCGTGGCCAATGTAAAAGGAAGTCAATTGCCTATGGAAAGCCTAGTTTTATCTGCTCATATCCAAGAACCCGGAGCGAATGACAATGCAACTGGTGTTGGAGCTCAATTGGAAATGGCAACACTGACAGCTGATTTAATCCAAAATGGAAAATTAGACCTAGATCGAACCCTCACTTTCCTTTGGGGCGATGAGATCATATCGACAAGACGCTATATCCAAGAAAAAGAAAAGCGGGAAGCAGCTATCAAATGGGGGATTTCGCTAGACATGGTGGGAGAAAATACTAACGTCACCGGAGGAACTTTCCTCATCGAAAAGATGCCTGACCCAAGTGCGATTTGGACGCGTGGAAATGATAAGCATACCGAATGGGGTGGCAGTGTAATGAGTGTTGAGGAAATGAAGCCTCATTACCTCAATGACTTTATTCTAACTGTATTTCAGAATCAAGGGCGATATGCGAATTGGGTGGTGGAAACTAATCCCTTTGAAGGAGGAAGTGATCATACACCATTTTTGAATGCGAATATTCCAGGACTTTTGCTTTGGCATTTTACGGATCAGTTTTACCATACTGACAATGACCGATTGGATAAAGTCTCCCAAGAAACACTAAAAAATGTAGCCACAGGAGCATTGGTTAGTGCTTATACTTTGCTAAATGCTGATGCGAATTCTGCTGAGCAAATGATTGGAATGCTTCTTGAAAAAGCTTCAAATCGACTTATGATAGAGATCGGACTTAGCAAAAAGGCTATTGCAGCGGGAGGATCTAAAGAAAATGAGCAAATAATCTTGGATACTTGGATCGACTATTATGAAAAGTCACTGGATACGATCAAGGATTTGGTGCCAGCCGATGATGCTGAAATTTCAAAAAAGATAACAAAGGCCAAAACAGCAATTAAAGCGCAAGCGATCCCGTTCCAGTTATAATATATTTTATTATTTCGGCGGCTCAATTGAGTTTGAAAATTGAGCATTATCCATTTTAAATCCCAAAAGCTCACTTCAGCTAATCTTATCCAAAGCTGAAATCTTTTAGGGCTCAATTCTTTGGCAAATACTTTTCTGGGATTGGACTTTCTTCGGATTCCTGCATCCAGTAGATATTAATAATCCACCATCTTTTGCCATCGTTCAGCAGTTGAATACTGTTAATTCCCCTCGCAAATGGCGTATCCATTGATTCATTATTGTAGGAATTATAGGTGCTGAATACATGGGTAATAGCACCAAATGTGTCTGCCGTTCTATGGCTTTCTTTCTCAAAGAAACCGGTGTCAACCAACATTTTTCCAGCTCTGGAAATGTACGCTTCTGGTGTCAAAAAAGTAGTTCCGATTACACCAGCTTAGTTTTTACCAGAAGGGATCAGCTTGGCATCTGGATGGAATAGATATTTGAATAACTCCCAATCTCTTGCTTGACCTTTTTCTCCAGAAATCACTCCGTACAATGTTTCTATTGTGCTATCAAGCGTCTGAACCTTGCTTAGGTATTTGGCATCCGTGGATTGCGCATTTACGGTCATCGAAATGGCAAAGAAGGTGATTGCTAGAATTGCTGCCTTTTTCATGTGTTTATAATTAAAATTTCTTAGTTCATCCTGAATAGGATCTCGAGGGGTTTATAATCATCCCCCTGTGTGTCGGCCGCTCGTCATGGGTATTTCATATGTTTATAGTTTGTTTTTTAATGGCCACATGGAATCTTCATAAGGCATATAATCATCCTAGTGTGTGTAAATTACGACACGCTCGATTTCATAAGATTTGATTTGAAATTTATGGGGAGACTTCACTTTTCTTAAGTAGAAAATTGAAAGCCTCTTAAGAAATGGTCAACATTAGGCAATCCCCACCTCTTCATCCATCATCGGTCTATGGTCGATTAAAGTAAAGACATTAAGCTTCTGACTTCATCCTGAATAATGATGATTTCTAAATCATCTACCAGCTTCCGCCACCGCCTCCACCAAATCCACCTCCGGATGATCCGCCTCCACCCGAACCTCCAGAACTGGAAGGAGAACTCACCATAGTGGATTGGGTGGACTTGATCGAATTATTAAAGGATTTGGAGAAATGATTCATTGACATCATCCTTCCTGAAGTAGAATAGTACCAAGTTGGTGGCTGTATATTTAGAGCATCGAATTTCTTTGCCCATTTGTCAAACATGCCAAAAGCCAAGGCATAGCTCATCGTGGACTCGAAATAGGATGGGTCTTCCTTGAGTAGCATTTTGAGTTTGTTCTCCTCAGCGACTTTGATGAATTGTTTGAACCCTTTCAGTTCAGATACGATGGCAGTTCCTTCTTTATTCTTTTTGATCAAAAACTGACTCATGATCATCAAGAAAAGCAGCGAAACTCCGACAGCAATTGCGGCTATTATTCCCCAGAAAAATAGAAATAAGGGCGTAAGAATTAAAATCAGAATTACTAATCCGACAAGTGTAAAATTTTTGATTCTGCGAGACTTATTCACATAGTAAATCTGCGCGGCGGCTTTTAAGTCACCACTTGCGGTACTCATCGTGGTATAAAACTTCTCTTTGAGACTACTGACTAGCACTTCTGTTGTGCTGGCAAATAGACCATTGAAAAGTTGGCGCTGATATAAAGGAGCATCAGCTTCAAGATCTTTCAATTTGTTTAGCCTTGTGTCATCCTTGGCAAGCCAACCCTTTTCATCTATCTCCTCAATAGTCAGATAGCCATTGGAGGCCCAGAAGGGAATTAGCGAAATCAAATCTGCTGTATCACCAGTATCATCAATCAAGTAACCCACCATAGCCGGATCCATACCTTTTGGCGGATAGTAACTCGTCGTAGTGGTGACATGATCGTCTTTGCCATGCTTTTTCCAGATCGCATGAAATGCAATATAGACTAAGGTCAAAATGATTATCCATCCATAATTTGTCCAGAACGGCCAGAAGGGTTTGATCTCTTTAATGCTTCCCAAAGGCAATTTCAACAGTACTGTCACCGCTTCGCCGCCAGAAGAAACTACATCAGATTTGCTGGTGCCCGAAAAAGCACCATTAGAATAACTCGTTAAGAAATCTGGGGTGGGAATAGCTGAGCCTACCGTTCCGGAATACAAAAAGTAATCTCCCTCATCCAGCGTGACTCCATTTGGTAAATGAACTTTGAAATCAATTTTATTGAAAAGAGCATTCCAATCACTAGGCTTGATATTCCAATAGAATTGTATGGCTTCTTTTTCGTGGAGAAAAGCGTTCTCTACTCTATATCTGATTTCGTACAGCTGTGGGCCTTCCAAAGTCACATCGCCATCACCGATTTTGATCTGCAGATTATCGGTCATTTTCTGCCCAAATGCTGAGGGAGCATCAAACTTATAGCCTGGAACTTCAATATTGCTTAGTTTGATCTTACGGGTTTCTTGCTTGTCTTCTTCATTCAACAAATTGTAGGAAGTTTGAATACTTCGAAAGATCCCATGTTTTGGAGCTTCAAAATTGAGATTGTATTTCTCAACTACATCAAAATAACCTTCCTCATGAATCGTAATGTCCACTGCATAGGAAGTGACTGTGAAATCTTGAGCGTGAACTGTTAACTGCCCAAAAAATAACAGAAATAGAAAAGTGAATTTTTTCATACTATTGCTCATTTACCTACAAAGCTTAACTGAAGAATTGTAAGGATAATTGTTCTCTAATTAAGAAATGGGTGTTCTTACTTTCTGAAAATATATTGACAAAAGCATCATAGAAAAAGCTCCAATCTAGATTTTAGCCTACTTCGGTCACCGGTCTTCTGACCTCCGTCCGGTATAGCAAAGAAATTCTGGGTACTGGAATCTAAAAAGATAATCAGATCAATTAAAACTCACTTTTACATTCTCTCGGCTTTCTGGCTCAGCTTCGAAATAGTCAAAATGTTGGTAATTGAACATACCCGCTACCATCACTGCTGGAAAACTTTCTCCATAGGTATTGTTTTCGCGAACAGTGCCATTGTAATAGCGTCTTGACCGCTCTAGATTTTCTTCTATTTCATTCAATTTATCCTGAAGTTGAAGAAAGTTAGTATTGGCTTTCAGATCGGGATATGCTTCGCTCAATGCAAAAATGCTTCTCAGTGTTTTTTGGAGCTGATTCTCTGCTTGGATCTGTTTGTTGATGTCATCAGAAGGTACAGCCATCGCAGCATTTCTAGCTTGGATTACAGCTTCAAGAGTTTCTTTTTCATGGCTGGCATAGCCTTTTACAGTTTCCACAAGATTAGGAATAAGGTCATAGCGTCGCTTAAGAGCCACATCTATATTACTCCAGCCATCTTTTACCGTATTTTTGTTTTTTACAAATTTGTTGAAAATGCCAATTAGAATAATGCTGAGAAACAAAATGATTCCAGCAATAATGAGAAGTACTACCATAATGGGTTGGGTTTAAAATGAATTAGGACAGAGATATCAAAAAAGTAAATTGAGTTACAGTCTTTTCGTATTCCAATGATTTTACAGTTTCAAAATACCAACTTTTATTGAAAACTCAAGAATATCGGCACATCCAAATCTAGAAAACAAAGCCTCTACCCGAAGATTATTAAATTACCCTTTCAATAAGCACGCTATCCGATCTTGAAATGAAGTCACTCCACTTAATACTAATTTCTTTTGTTCTTTTTGCATTTCAGCCTAAGGAGAACACATCTGATTATCTGAATGATCTGAAAATCGAATTTCAGAAAAAATGGCCTGAAAACAGGACGATCAACTTGGTTTTTCATGGTCATTCTGTACCTGCTGGCTATTTCAAAACCCCAATTGTAAATACCCTCGAATCCTATCCTTACCTAGTATTAAAGGAGCTAAAAGCACAATATCCATACGCTGTGATTAACATCATCAATACCTCGATTGGTGGCGAAGATTCTAAAAGTGGAGCGCAGCGATTCAAATCAGATGTCCTAATTCATAAACCTGATGTACTCTTTATCGACTATGCCTTGAATGACAGAAGACTTGGAATTGATAGCGCAAAAGTTGAATGGGAATCAATGATCCAAATGGCCTTGGAAGCGGATATAAAAATCATTCTTTTAACTCCTTCACCCGATCAGAAAATAGATTTAAAAGAGGATGATTCCATTTTAGATCAGCATGCAAATCAAATTCGTGCCTTATCAGAAAAATACGAGGTCGGCCTTGCTGATAGCTACGCCTTGTTCAAAAATGAAGTGATCTCCGGAGGCGAACTTCTCTCTTTAATGTCTCAAGGAAATCATCCGAATGAAAATGGACATGCACTAATTGCCAAAGGGATTTTGGAGTATTTCAAGTAGTATTTAATAGGTTGTACCTATGACCCCGACTAGGGTTCTATGGCTTATTTTGATTTCAAATTATCCACCTACAAACCCCGTAAATTGTAATGGATTAAGTAATGCTTTTATTAGAATTTCAGACAGCATTCCGTTTAATCTCCCTAATTACTTAACCCAAAAGCCCTTTTGGGATTATCTATCAAAAGCATTTTCCAATCTTCCTTGGTAAATGCTTTAGCATCCAAGTCAGGAATCAAATCAGTAAAGATTGCAGTGAAGGGCTGAAAATCTCCGCCATTCAATTCGCCAGGTTTGTACCAGCCTGCATCATGGGAGATTAATACCTGATTGAGAAATCCATTTTTCTTTGCAAAAAGTAATCGATCCACATAGGAATCTACTTCCCAGCCTATTCCATCCCAAGAGATCCAAACACCCAAGTCAGCTGCTTTCTTGAAATTCTGAAAATCAGTTTCTACCTGCGCATGAACCCATACAAAAGCAGAAGGATCAACTCCCAATTCTTGCAAAATCGCAACTTCCTGCTCGGCGGCAAACCAAGCTCCAGTATGCGAAGCGATCCGAAGTCCGGTTTTCTGAAAAGTTAGTCCTGCGGCCCGGACTAGCTTTGCATCTACTTCTCGAAGAGGAGTTTCTACATTGACAGAAATCTTGATAAAACCCGGTTGGATTTTGGAGTCTCCAATTCCATTTTCAAATTCAGCGATCCAACGAGCAGCAAGCTGCTCAGCAGATTCAGAAAAAGCGTATTCAGGCAAGTATCTCCCATCCACTGCACCATAGAAGCCGGTATTAGTGACTAGCTGAATTCCTGATTTTTCACTTAGAAGTCTCAAGAGTTCGGGATCCTTCCCAAGAAAAGATGGCGTGCAATCCAGTATCGTTTTCACTCCGAATCTTCTAACCTCAAGAAGGTAAGGGAGAACTTTAGCAATCACCGAATCTCGATCATAACGATCAGTAGACACCGAATCCGCACCGATAAAATCCACCAGCATATGCTCATGAATCAGTGTCAAACCCATGGAATCAATCGGATGAGCTCCCGAAACAGAATTAAAATAAGCTTGGGGCTTCTCGGCTTTTGGCTGACTGCAAGAAAAAAGCAATCCAAAAAAGAGAAGGTAAAGAAGGGTTCTAGTCATGGGGGAAAGGGAATTCTTCCTTCAAGATATTGGA
>Ga0136655_1000429_pt1 | contig 18860 bp, 15 predicted proteins | sample CPBDNA_2_FD_94863 | JGI IMG/M metagenome (GOLD analysis project Ga0136655, IMG submission 94863) | Freshwater to marine salinity gradient microbial communities from Chesapeake Bay, USA - CPBay_Spr_15_0.8_DNA (version 2) | ecosystem: Environmental > Aquatic > Marine > Coastal | place: USA... | reverse complement strand
CACTGGCACTGGGACTGGGACTGGCACTGGGACTGGGACTGGGACTGGGACTGTCACTGGGACTGGCACTGGGACTGGGACTGGGACTGGGACTGGGACTGGGACTGTCACTGGGACTGGGACTGGCACTAGATCCCTAGGCCCGGTGGCTGAGGCACTCGAAGCCCGAAGCCACAACGACCAAATACACAGTAAACGCATTAACGTCGTTTTAAATTGCATTTCATCGATTTTATTGTTGTAACAGGTGATTATAGTATAGCTATAGTTATATTTATTACCATCTAGGCAGCTAAAGGCCTGTACCACCCAAAAAAATCTATCATGAAAGTAACCATATGGAGTCCTGTCGCAATTCTTTTTTTGGTACTGGCGAGCCATGCCAGTGTCCAAGTGGATTTTCCCCCTGATGTAGATGATACCGCACCCATTTCGGGATGGTTGATAGCTGCTGTAGCCGCTGTTGCACTTGGTATTCAAAAAGCCCGCCCAAAAAGATAATTTCAATTTTACCTAATATACCTAATCTTACCTAATAAAATGTACATTTTAATGTAACTTTGCAGGTTGTATGAAAATTAAACACCTCAATAACAGAATTGCACAGGTATTTTGGAATGGAGATAACAGCCTTCAATTCAAAAATTTTAGGTACTTGCCTCGTTGGATAGTAGTTGCTATCGACTTGGTATTGGTGCTCTGTTCTTGCTATTTCTCCTTGTTCCTTATAGAAAACGGGAATTCGACTTTTTATGAAGTGTTGTCCATCAACCAACAAGTCGCATTCCTACTATTGGTATACCTGGCTACTTTTTTTACCTTTAGTACGTATTCCGGTTTGATACGCCACAGTACTTTTGTTGATGTTTTTAAAATCGTGATGGCCTGCTCCTTGGCCATGTTGTTTTTAGTCGCTATCAATTTCACGTATTATTTTTTATACGGTCAAAAGGTCTTTTTAATGTCTTTTTTAATAGTGCATCTGTCCATCACATTTACGGCTCTTTTTTCTTTTAGGTTGGCCGTAAAAAAAGCCTATTCTTTCTTTTCCAACTCCAATCTTAAAGGCCATGACGTGCTTATTGTAGGGGTTAACGACGACAGCATCGCCTTGGCGGAAGCTTTAACCACCTCCCAAAACCAAAATTTTAATTTGATGGGATTTGTCTCTTTTAAAAAGGACCACCAACGCATCAAGATTTTGGGAAAACCCATCATCAAATACGGCAGCAGCTTTTATAAAATCATCGCTCCCATGAAAGTCACGGGATTGATCATTGCGGGTACGCCGCTATCGCTAAAGAGAAAAAATGAGATGGTGGATCGAGCCCTAGCTCATGACCTAAAAGTCTTTTATGTGCCCGACATCACCCAATGGGCGGATCAAGAAGACCTTAGTTTAAAAATTAAAGAGATTCAAATTGAAGACTTGCTGGAAAGGCCAGTCCTGCATCTAGAAGATGTTGAAATCTCTAAGTATTTGAACGATCGCGTGGTATTAATTACTGGTGCTGCGGGCTCTATAGGAAGCGAAATCTCCCGACAAGTCTCCAAGTACCATCCCAAATGCCTGTTGATATTGGATCAAGCAGAATCTCCGTTGTACGATTTGGAATTGGAATTAAAGGAACACTTTCCAACCATCTCTTATAAGGTCATCTTGGCCGATGTGCGTCAGAAGGATCGCTTGGAACAAATTTTTAAAGATCACAGCATTTCTGTTGTTTTTCATGCGGCGGCATATAAGCATGTTCCCATGATGGAAGAGCATCCCAAAGAAGCGGTTCATGTCAATATTTTAGGAACGGTACACCTGGCAGATCTCGCAGTGGCCTATAAGGTGGAGCGTTTTGTGATGGTCAGTACCGATAAAGCCGTGAACCCAACCAATGTGATGGGAGCCAGTAAAAGGGCTGCCGAAATGTATGTGCAGTCCTTACAACAACACATTCCTGCCCACACCAAGTTCATCACGACTCGTTTTGGAAATGTATTGGGCTCTAACGGATCTGTGATTCCTTATTTTAAAAAGCAAATTGCAAACGGTGGTCCGGTAACCGTTACTCATCTGGACATCATACGTTATTTTATGACCATCCCAGAAGCCTGTCAGTTAGTGCTTCAAGCAGGTACTATGGGAAAAGGAGGGGAGGTATTTGTGTTTGATATGGGACCGCCTGTAAAGATCATGGACCTTGCCAAACGCATGATCAAACTCTCTGGGCTACAACCTTATGCCGATATTGATATACAAATCATCGGTTTGCGACCTGGTGAGAAATTATATGAAGAGTTGTTGACCGACGCTTCTACCAGCTTGCCTACCCACCATCATAAAATAATGATCGTTAAAGATCAAACCATGCCTTATGAAAAACTTGTAACTCACCTAACCCAAATCACAACAGCATTGCAACAGGAGAAGGACGAAGCCGTCGTGCATCAAATAAAACAACTGGTTCCTGAATTTATTAGCAAAAACAGCGTTTTTGAGCTACTGGATCACAACGCAACTCTTTAGAATTTCTTACCTTTTCCCACATGAAACATAACTTATTTAAAGCAGTTCAGCTTATTCTTGGCATTGCGTTGATTTCTTCTTGTGTATCCAAGAAACGTCTCTTGTACCTGCAAGATATTGATACCTCCTTAACTGATAACGAACTGAATTACCAATCCATCATTAAAAAGGACGACATTCTACGAATCACTGTAACTAGTGAAAATATGGAGCTGGTGCAGCCTTTTAACCAACTGATCGGAATCACCAATCAAAATAGTTTAGCTGCAGTTGGACAACAAGGACAGTTATTTGGGTATTTGGTGGACAACCATGGAACGTTGGTGTTCCCTCTTTTAGGAACTATAGAAGCCGCAGGAAAAACCCGAGAAGAAATGACCGTTTTTTTACAATCCAAAATTAGGGAGGGCTTTGTCAAGGACGCCGTGGTAGATGTGAGGATCGTCAATTTTAAAGTGACTGTGCTGGGAGAGGTCAACCGACCTGGTACCTTTAACCTGGACTACAACCGCATCACCTTATTACAGGTACTCGGGCAAGCCGGTGATTTGACCATTTACGGCAATAGAAAAAACATTACTATTTTAAGAGATGTGGATGGGGTACAAACTTCTCATCGGGTTGATTTAACCACTTCAGATTTTATAGATTCTGACTTTTACTACCTGCAACAAAACGATGTAGTGGTGGTAGAACCCAACTATGCGCAAGTACAAGCGGCTGGTTTTAATAGAAATGCCTCTCTTTACGTTTCTATAGCTTCCATCTTGTTATCCCTAATTGTGATTATTTCCAGAAATTAAGACCTCACTATGGACACCACTAATTTTGAAGAGCAACAAGACGTCAATTTAAAAGATCAAGTATACCAATACCTCAAGTATTGGCCCTGGTTCCTCTTGAGTGCTATTGTTTTTGTCGTTGCGGGTTTTATCTATTTAAGGTATGCCACCAACCAATACCAAGCCACAGCAAAAATTGTATTAAAAGATGCCAAAGGAGGCGGAGGGCTTTCCGAACTTTCGGCTTTAGATGACCTCAACCTTTTAGGAAGTTCGTTCAATACGGTAGAAAATGAAGTAGAGATTTTACATTCTTACCGATTGATCCGACAAGTAGTTCACAACCTGGATTTAAATGTGGTCTATTCCCAAACCGGAAGGATCAAAGCCTCTGAAGTGTATAAACAAAGCCCTGTAACGCTGACCATGTTGGACGATACCGCTGCAGAGGGGTTGAAAACCTCCATGACTTTGGTGCTAGAACCTGTAGATGCAACAACCTTTAAAATCAAAAGCCTAGAAGCAGACCAATACGAGATCCAATCCTATGGAGCCGAGTTTGCTATCCAAGATTGGAATGTGGTGGTAGTGCCCAACCACCCGAATTTTGGCGTTTGGGGAGCAGGAACTGCCGAGGAACTAGAAGCAGCCAGGGAGCTGTTTATTGCGATTCACCCCATTAGAAAAATAGCCGAGTCCATCAAATCAAGGTTGACTGTTCTTCCAGCAGATAAACGATCCAGTGTATTGGAGTTGAGCATCACTGATCCTGTAAAAGAAAAAGCTGAAGACCTGCTCAATAACCTGGTCATGGTGTACAATCAAGATGCCATTAAAGACATCAATGAAGTGGCTCAAAATACGGCCCAATTTATTGAAGAGCGTCTTGTAGAAGTACAGAAAGACCTCGACAGTTTGGAACGAGGCATACAACGCTTTAAAACCTCCGAAAATCTTACGGATCTGGTGGCAGAATCCGAAATCAACCTACAATTTTCTGCTGGTTTGGGCAGGGAGGTGGTGGAAGTAGCAACTCAGTTAAAAATAGCAAAGTTGCTGCAAGTCAAATTACAAGAACAGAATTTGGATTTTATTCCAGAAAATGTGGGCTTAGAAAATTTGGACCTGCAACGGGCATCGGCTACCTATAATGTCTTGATTCAAGAATACTTGAGGTTCCAAGAAAATGCCACTTCAGACAATCCGGTGCTTAGAAGATTAGCTACTGAAATTGCGAGTTCCAAAGAAGCCATTTTACTTTCTCTGGACAACGTGATCAGCGCTATTCAATTACAACAACAAAGCTTGAATAAAGAACTCAACAAGGTCTCGGGTAAAATATCAGATGTTCCTGAAAATGAACGGGTCAACAGGGATATTGAAAGAGAACGGGTAGTGGTCGAGTCGGTTTATTTATTGTTGATTCAAAAAAAGGAAACTACCGCCATCTCGCTTGCGGTAACTGCTCCTAAAGCCAAAGTGGTTGACTTTGCTATGGCATCGCTCACGCCAGTGTCCCCAAAATCCAATATCATTTACCTCGCCACACTGCTATTGGGCTTATTGCTTCCAGGAGCAATCATCTATGGTCGCTCGATTTTTTACAATAAAATAGAATCCAGAACAGATCTAGAACGCAAGTTGCCCAACACCACCATTCTCGGAGAAATTCCTAAAATCGATCAAGAGACGAGCAATCACATACACTTGAACGACCGTTCTATCGCAGCAGAATCTTTTAGAATTATAAGGACGAACTTGCAATACAAGCTTAATGCGGTGCCACACGATACGACTAAAGTGGTATTGGTCACCTCTACCATTAAAGGGGAAGGAAAGACCTTAGCCTCCTTTAATCTTGCCAATACCTTTGCCTATAGCGGTAAAAAGGTCCTGCTGATAGGAGGCGATATCAGGAACCCGCAATTGCACCGGTACTATGATCAGGTATCCAAAAGAACCCCTGGGGTGACGGAGTTCCTTACTGATGGTCAAAAAAAGTTAAAGGAGCTGACCTTTACTTCCGATACCAATGCCAATCTGGACCTTTTATTGTCCGGAGCCATCCCGCCTAATCCAGCCGAACTTTGGATGCAAGATAGAACCACTAGCTTATTTGATGAGGCTAAGGAACACTATGATTTGGTCATTGTCGACAGTGCACCGACCATATTGGTGACCGACACCTTGCTCATCAGCAAGTATGCTGATGTGGTCGCTTACGTGGCTCGAGCCAATTATACCGATAAAGATCTGTTAGAATTTATAGCCAATTCCGTTAAAGAAGGCAAACTGACGAATATAGCCTTTGTATTGAATAGTGTAAAGATGGATCAGTTTGGGTATGGTTCTAAATATGGGTATAAGTATGCGTATAAATACGGTTATGCTTACGGTGAAGATAGAGTGACTTTTTGGGAGGCTTGGAAGAACAAGTTGCAAAAGAAGGGAAACTAGAAATAAAAGACCCTTTTATTAAAGATCAAATACCTGCTTGTGGTGTTCCACAAGCTTTTTGAGGGAGGGAAGATGTTTTTTCTTGATCTTGATGTTCTTGATTTTTTCTAAGTGAGTCAGGTGATGCGCATCCGTCCCTAAGTATTCATACAGGCCTTTGTCCAAAAGGGAAATCGCCTTTGCATGTACTTGTTCACCATAATGATCCGAAAGCGACAGCAGGTTGAGTTGCAGTTCAAAACCTCTATTTTTTAAATCTGTTAAGCGATTCACGGAATGCAGGTAAGCATAGCGTTCTGGGTGCGCCAAAATAGGGATCAGTCCTTTTTGGCACATCTTAAACACCCAAGTCTCCAAAGGATCAGGACGTTGAAAATAGGACAGCTCGGTAAGCAGGTAGTTCTTGTGCAGGCACAAGTAGGCTCCCTCTTCTATCAGTTGATTCCACTGCCCATCCATCATGTATTCGGAAGCGGCGTTGCGTATAAAACCTCTGGCAGCGGTAGCCTCTAATGCTTTGGTTGTTTCTTGAAAGTTGGCAGTAATCGAGGCGACATCATTCTGATAATAATCCTCCATCGTATGTGGTGTAGCAATCGCATTACGCACTCCTATATCTTTCATGGCCTGAATCATGTTGATCGTAGTTTCTAGATCAGGAGCTCCATCATCGATACCCGGCAACAGGTGGTTATGAATGTCGGTAATTCCTTCTAAAAAGTCGATGAGGTACACCGATCTGTGGAAAAAAATCATGAATTCAAGCGTTTTAGAAGCTGTTGTACTTCGGGCAGTTGATATTCTATAGGGAATAATTCTTCCAAGATCGCAATTTGTTTTGTATTTATTTTTAAAGAATTTTGCAGGTGAATGCTCCCTTGGAGTATGGCGCCCTTTTTAAAATAAAGCCCGGCAAGGCGGTACTCTAAGGCTACTTCTTCAGGATAAAAATCCAAGCCACTAGCTAGAGTAGAAACAGCACTATCTATTTCTCCTAGGTGCAGCAGCAAGTCGGCTCTTTTGATCCAAGTAGAAAGCTCGTAATTACCTAGTTCTAATGCTCTCCGGTACCCGTATTCGGCTTCTTCTATAAAATTAAGCTGCGTATTGATGTCGGCATACTTGGTCCAGTACAAGGCGTTATCGGCATCTATATCGGTGGCTTGTTCTATATAATCCAAGGCGTTTTGATAGTCCAGTCGGTTGGTGTAAAAATGAACTAAAGCCAGCCAGCCTTTATCCAGTAATGGATCTTCTTGAACACATTGGTTGTAGTACGCTACCGCCTTGTCGTCCACCCCTAATTTTTCAAAACACTTCCCTAACCGAAGATACGCAAAGGAGGTAGGGTCGTCTAAAGTCAGTGTGATTTGATAATTTTCAATAGCTTCGTTATAACGGCCTAATTTTTCTAGGACCTTGCCTTTTTCTAAGTAGGCCCCTATAAATTGATCGTCGGAAATAAGGGCAAATTCAAATGCAGAAAGGGCTTTTTCGTACATTTTTAAGTCAAAATATTGTTTACCTATTTGATGCCAGGCCACCTCACTATAAGGATTCTTATCCAGATACAAATGTAAGAAGTCTATGGCTTGCTGGTGTTCTTCTAGAAAATCAAAACAATAGATAATGTTGTACAGCGCCGAGTCGTCGGTATCATCGAGTTCTAGACATTTCATAAAGTTGACCTTAGCATTGGAATAATCGTCTAAAAACAGAAATTCCATGCCTATTAAATTATACACATCTGCGTGATCCAACGTCAGGTCCAACGCCTTTTTAAGAAGCTCAATAGCTTGATCGTGGCGTTCGGTCTTGGAAAAGATGTTGGCTTTTTGAATATAGATTTCAGGGTGTTGTGGTTCCATCTCAAAAAGCTCCTGGAGCAACTGCTCTGCTTGAGGAAATTGGTTGTCAAATATATATATCTCTGCTTTAAAGAGCTTTAAATTAACCGAAGTGGGATGCTGAGAGATTCCTAGTTGTATGGCTTTACGAGCCAATGCCATTTTACCCTCTTCCAGGTAGTGCTCTATTATTTCATCAAACTCGTCACTGTCAAAGAATCCAATTCGGTTGGATGTTAACATGAGCTCAAACTTTTTGATGCTTAACCCTCCGTCATTATTTAAATCAAAATTCATACCCCTCCTATTTAGAATTTTTGTTCTACTAAGTTCTATTTTTTTGTCAAAGCCGCCGCAAAATTGGGCGGTGTCTTGTCAACAACTTATAAACACAGGCTGTTATGGCGCTGGTGCGTAAAAGGATTCGATTACTTCGAGCAGTATCGTACAGGCATAATCAATTTCAGAAAGGCTAATGCTGTAGGGAGGGGTTATGCGTATGGCTCTTTTTTCATACAGCAATAAAAAGAAAATCACCCCCCGGCGTCTGCATTCTTCGACGATTAAAGCAGTATAGGTATCGTCTGGGAGCAGGGCAGCTAGCATCAGGCCTTTACCTCGTACCTCTCGTATAGCTGGGTGTTGTAAGCTTTCGCGAAAGCGAGATTCTTTAACCGCCATCTCGTTCATATACCCGCCCTGTTCTATTTCTGTCAAGGTGGCAAGTGCTGCCGCAGCAATGACGGGATGCCCTCCAAAAGTCGTTATATGCCCCAACATAGGCGACTGCTTGAAGTGCGACATGTGTTCCCTGCTGGCAGTTAATGCTCCTATAGGAAGCCCCCCTGCAAGCCCTTTGCCCGTAATGACCATGTCTGGAACGATTTGATGTTGCGTAAAATAAAACATACTTCCCGTACGACCAATTCCAGGCTGGATCTCGTCTATAAGTAGTAAAGCACCCATGTCTTTACAGCGTTTACTCAACTCTTGCATCCATATCTTACTTGGTATCTTAAACCCAGCCCCACCTTGAATGCTTTCTATAATAACGGCAGCGGTGCTTGTAGTGATCCACTTTAAGTCCTGCAGGCAGTTGAAGTTGATGTGTGTGATGTCGGGCAGTAAGGGCCGGTAAGGAGCTTTGCGTTCTTCATAATCCATGAGGCTTAAGGACCCCATGGTATTGCCGTGATAGGCTTTTTTCATCGCTATGATCTGAGAACGACCCGTTACACTGCGCGCCAGCTTCATGGCAGCCTCAATAGCCTCGGTGCCACTGTTCACCAAGTAAGTGGTCTCTAATGGAGCAGGTAGTAACGAGGCGATTTTTTTGCACAATTGCACCGAAGGGTCTTGTGCATACTCTCCATAGACCATGACGTGCATGTACTTGTCGACCTGTTTTTTTATGGCTGCTACGATCACGGGGTGGCAGTGACCTAGTGGTAATGCACTTACTCCTGCTACCATATCTAAGTAGCGACGACCTTGTTGATCGTAAATATAATTTCCTTTTGCATGATCGATTTCCATTCCTGGAGCATAAGGTGTGGTCTGCGCTTGATACTGGTAAAAATCATCCTTCATGGCCTGCCTTCTTTTTTCTAATGCCATCTGCCGTGTCGCTAGCTCTGGTTTGTAAATCGCTTCCTTTTAACCTGGAATTCTTATTAATTTCTAACTTTTGGTCTTGTTTAAAAAAGTCTTCTTCTATTTTTGGTAAAGGGATGCCCTGAATAGCGGGAAGTACCGGAACTGGTTGTCCTTTAAATAAGCCTTCTTTTGTTGTTATTATTTCGTCCCCACGCCAGATAAAACCTCTTAGAGTACGAGCATTCTCTGGCAACTCCTCTGGAGGGTAGGTGATGTCTTCCACATGGTCGAAGGTGGTGATCACCGACATCTCTTGGGCTTCAAAAAGAACTTCCATTCGGCCACTGGTTCCTTTGTTAATGCCTATTAATTGCTGTTGTTCATTACGAGAATAAATAAGATTCTCTACATTTTTATTGATGTGCACCACCTCAAGCGCACTGGAGTCATTAAACTTGCCTAGCAGCTCTTTTCCTTTGATCTGATTAAAACCTCCACTGCTGTCTTGATCGATAATAAAAGCGTTGTAGAACACGTGTAAACTGTCGAGTCTCTCTGTTTTAGTATTGCTTTGAATATGTATGCTGTCGCCTGTCATTTGACTGTTACCGCTCCACAAAACCGGTTGGGTAATCATCTTGGTAAGTCCGGTACGTTGTCTGGTAATGATAGAATCACACCTGCCGCTTAAATCACTTTTAAACAGCCTTACATCATAAAAGCCTCGTACGATTCGGTCATCTGCGGGACCAGTGACCATCAATGTATCAGCGTGTATATACACACTGTCTTGTTCTTGAACAGAAATAGCAACGGCTCTCTTGGTGATGAAAACCGAGTCTTTTGCTCGATACACCTCGGCATAATGTCCTTTGATGATGGACTTATTGATGGTGTCGGTCACTACAATATTGTTGGTAGCACTCGCGAAAGACCTCCCTCTATTAAAGTACAAGCTGTCTCCTGTTACTGTGCGGTTGTTGTAATCTATCCTAGAGTTTTTGATAAAGTAACCTTCGTCGGCTCGGGTGTCGTAAAAACCTCGTTCGCAATAAACCGTACTCGTTGTTCCTTTTATAATAGAGGGTCCATACATATACGCATGCCCTGTTTCGGTATAAAAATTAAGGTGATCACTGTCTATAGTATATTCGGGATTGGTCACTGTTACATTTTCTAGAAACTGGTACCTGTTCTCAGCTATAAAATAGCGTCCTATCCTGCTTTTTAGGGTACTAGCAGTATCGGTTACCGTACCACCACTTCGATAATACGCCTGCTGTTTGGAACGATCAAAAAATAAACTATCAGTTGTTAAAGTAGTGCCAGGGTTGTTCATCTCCACATGGCCACTGGCAAAAGCAAACTCTGTTTTGCCGTTATATTCGGCATAGGTAGCACTCATTTTTATAGAATCTCCTTGATTCATGCGCACATGATCAAAAATCCTTATAAAATTATCCTTGCGATAAAACACAGCACGATCACACCACATTTGAATTCCTTTGTGTTGCACATATACTTGATTGTTGCCAGTTCCAGCATAAACAACAGCTCCAGGAAATAGGGCTTCATTTATTTGGCTAAAGCCACCTCCACTTACCTTAATCAAAGAATCGTTTGCTGTTGGCTGACTGATACCTAAGTGCATACTGCATGCTACAAGAAGGCCAATTAAATTTTTCAAATACTCGTTTTTTGGTGTTTAAAATTACAAAATGATAACCACATATCAGATAGAAGTCGTCAGGGAACTATAAGCATTATAGAAGCATGGAGGTGTAGCTTGGCCGTTCCAAACATGCTTTAAAAATAAACTTCTTTAAGAATCAATAACCATAACGCCTAACTGCTGTTACTTGGCGCTCAGGAACCACGTATCTGGCTGGTGGGTTAATTGTTCATTAAAAACGTTAGATCTTGAGATGGTTCTGGTTCCTATAGCACTTTCGGTCAACGCATTGATTTCGTAACGTATCAAATTCCAGCCTTCATTTATCTTAAGATGATAGTCATCAGTTCTTTGGTAGGTTGCCTCGGTGCCGTCTTCAAATATATTCTCTGTAGTTAAGCTGCCTTTTATGGAAAAAGCGGCTGTGGCATAGAGGTAATAATAAAGATGTCCAGTTTCTGGTACCGCATCCTTAGTGCCGATCACGTATTTTGTAAAATTCTGACTGGAAGCAGGATAGATATAGGCACTTCTATTGGAACCGCTGACTTCAAATCTGTAATACTTACCAGCAAAAGCTAGCGGCACCTCTTTTCCTGTAAATGACAATTCATCGGCGTTGGGAAAGCTTTCCAATGCGGTGGAATACTTGAGTTGATAGGTGGCAACTGGAGAAGCGTTATAGGCCTTAAAAGCCTTTTCTGTTGTTTGATCAAAGTCTGCAGGCAGCTCGATTTTAAAACTTCCATCTTTTTGTAAAACCCCTGCAAAGGAAGGCTCGACGAAATATCCCATAATGTTAATACCGCCAGTGATGGAATCGGGGTTGTGGACTTTATTTTCTAAAACAACCGCAGTCGCAGAACGGGTTGCTTCTGGAACCTCTTTTTTGTCATTAGAGGTGTGGCATCCTACTAGTGTTAGGAAGAGAAAAAATAATAGAGCGTTGTACATTATCTGGTTTTATTGGATTGGAACATGGAATCTAAAATCAAATTGATGCCTTGGAAAATAAAAACTACCGCCAAGATAGCAAAGGCTACTCCAGGCATTAAAAATATAATAGGATGCGCTGATCCAGCTCCTATATAAATAAGAATAGGTCCAGAAAAAAGAAATAAAACACTTAGTGCAAGTCTTTTAATTCCTTTTACGAGAACTTCTCTATCAGTTGATGTTTGTTTCATAATTAACAAAGTCCTTGTTGGGCAATAGCATTTCTTACACTGCCATGATCAAGCAGTAATTGTCGTGCTATCTCATAGGTTACTCCAATCTCTTCCATAATCATGCGGGTGCCGCGATCGACCAGTTTGTCATTACTTAACTGCATATCCACCATTTTATTCCCTTTTACATGACCTAATTGTATCAGAACACTGGTGCTGATCATATTGAGAATCATTTTTTGAGCGGTTCCAGCTTTCATTCTACTACTTCCGGTTATAAACTCTGGACCTACAGACACCGCAATAGGAAAGGAAGCTACTTGATCCAGAGGGCTTCCTACATTGCAAGTAATGCAGGCAGTGGTGATGCCCTGGCTATTGCACTGCTCCAGCCCGCCTATAACATAGGGAGTGGTGCCGCTTGCAGCAATACCTACCACCACATCGTTTGGATTGACATTAAAGTTGCGCAAATCTTTAAAAGCTTGTTGCGCATCGTCTTCTGCATGTTCTACTGCCTTCCTTATCGCTAGGTCTCCTCCAGCAATAAGGCCTATGATGGTATCATCGCTTACGCCAAAAGTAGGAGGGCACTCACTGGCATCTACTATTCCTAGTCGGCCACTGGTTCCTGCACCTATATAAAAAAGCCGGCCACCACTAGACATTTTTTTAACAATAACCCCTACTAAAGCTTCTATGTTAGGAATCACTTTTTCTACGGCGAGGGCCACCGTTTGGTCTTCCTTATTAATGCTTGTTAATAAAGCTCTCGTACTCATCTTTTCCAGATCATGGTAATGAGATTCTTGTTCTGTAATTTTTTGGAAGGTCATAAGAATCGTTTTACGGAGGGGCCACCTGAACTAGGAGCACCCCCTTTTTATTTTTTATAACAACAAACAATCAGAAGCAGGCCTGTCTTAATAGGAAACCGTTTTGACAATTTCTAGTCCGTATCCTATAATTCCGATGCGTTTGCTCTGTTCAGAATTGGTCATCAACTGGATTTTGCTGATCTCCAAATCGTGAAGGATTTGAGCTCCTATCCCGTAATCTTTGTTGTCTAAATTACGTCTAGATGCTTTGAGACCTCCATTTTCTTGTAGGTATTTAAGTTCTTCTAACCTGCCCAGCATATTCTCTGGTTCAAATTGCTGATTGATAAAAACAATAGCACCTTTTCCTTCTTTGTTTAAAAGATCAAACATGGCGTCTATTTTACGGTCGGCATTGCTGGTTAGGGTAGAGAAGAGGTCGTTATTTACTTGCGTAGAATTCATACGGGTAAGTACGGGCTCATCATTTTTCCATTCTCCTAAAGTCAGGGCAACATGAATTTGATTATTGGTGGTTTGTTGATAAGCACGCAGGCGATACTCACCAAAACGCGTCTTTAACATAAAGTCTTCTTTCTTAACGATTAGACTGTCGTGTTTCATGCGATAAGCGACCAAATCTTCAATAGATACCAATTTCAGGTCGTGTTGTTTGGCAACTTCTACCAGTTCAGGCAGGCGTGCCATGGTCCCGTTTTCATTCATGATCTCTACAATAACTCCTGCAGGCTCATGACCGGCAAGTCGCGCAAAGTCAATAGCAGCCTCTGTATGACCTGTTCTTCTCAGTACCCCACCATCTTTTGCTCTTAACGGGAATACATGACCTGGTTTGCTTAAGTCGTGAGGTTGTGTGTCTTTGTTAATGATGGCTTGTATGGTTTTGGCTCTATCACTGGCACTTATTCCAGTAGTGACACCATGTCCCCTTAAATCTACCGATACCGTAAAAGCGGTTTCCATAGGATCAGAATTATTAGTGACCATCATAGGAAGCTCTAATTCTTTACACCTGGATGGTGTAAGAGGAGCACAGATCAACCCTCGTCCATGAGTAGCCATAAAATTGATCATTTCTGGAGTCACAGATCTCGCACTCGCTAGAAAGTCTCCTTCATTCTCTCGATTTTCATCATCGACTACAATGATGACTTTTCCATTTCTAATAGCTTCTATGGCGTCTTCAATTCGATCCAACTGAATCGCTTGAGAAGTTTTTTCTTCGGTAATCATAAACCTTAATCCTTTGCTGCAAAGATAAGGATTAAGCCGGTGCACTAGGAGGTTTTGGCTGTTTTTTAAAGGTGGTCAAGAGTTGGGCAAAGCTGAATTCGTTACTAAAAATTCCTTGATCTGTAGTGGCTCTATACGTGAGGTAAATGCCCATAGGAAATATAATAATCGTACTCATCCACGCTCCAATCCAGGCAGGAAAAGCACCTTCAGCTGCCGCTTTTTCTGCAAAAATACCTATAAAGTGATAGGTCAGAAAAAACAAAGTAGCCACTACGAGAGGTAATCCCATTCCGCCTTTTTTTATAATAGCTCCTAGTGGTGCGCCAATAAAAAACAAGATGACGCAGGCCACTCCTAAAACATATTTTTTATGAATTTCTATTTCGTGTTTTGACAACCGAGATTCTTCTCCTTTTATTTGTGAGACGCGATTTTGAACAGCAGCTCGCTGACTGCGCATTTTTGACATGGCCACGTCTAAGGTCCTGCGTTGGTCAAATATTTTTAAGGAAGCTAATAGGTCTTCGGGGGTTTCTTTTATGCTGTCGAGGGCTATTCTGGTATCTAAGACGTTGGGAGCCCAAGTATTATGCTGGTTGTTTCTGTAGATTTTATAATTGTTGGTCAGTGCCAATGAAAAAGTATCAATGCGATTGTAGAGTTCATTAATTTTAAGCATTCTGTGGTTATCCGTAACCGACTCTTCACTGAGATCGACTTGATTCAATTTGGACACATCGATATTTAGGGTATAACTATCAAAATAACTTTTTATAAAAGGGGAGCTAGTTGCTTTTCTGGGTTGGGTCAGGTATAAATCTTCATAGTAATTGCCTTCTTCTAAAACCAGCTGTATCACGTTAGACTTTAAAGAACTTTTTAACTCTCCTCGGTTGCTTTTTATAACCGTATAATTACCATTTTTACTAGGATTCTTTTTGTGTATGATGACATCGTTTAGGAATTCACCGTTTTCACCAGATTTTTTGGCAACCTTGATGTTGATATCTCCCAGTTGATTAAAGCTTCCCTCGCTTATGGCCATAGCCGGTTTCATCTTAGCAATATTACCACGCAAATTTCTCTGTTTTAAATAGCCCCAAGGAATAACAGAATTAGCAAATAGAAATGAAGTAATCCCTATTCCTAGAATAATAATAGTTAGTGATCTCATAGCTCTTTGCAGAGAAATACCATTAGACTTCATCGCCGCAAACTCATAGTTCTCTGCCATATTCCCAAACACCAAAATAGCCGCTAGTAAAACACTTAAAGGCAAGGCGATAGGCACGGCTACTGGAGTCGAATAGTAAAGAAACTTTACAATCGTTGCCACGTCGAGGTCCTTTCCTGCGAGCTCTTTTATGTATAACCATATGGCTTGAAGAATAAGAATAAACATTAACACCACAAAGACGCTTACAAAGGTCTTGAGGTACTGAGTTACTATGTAACGATCTAATATCTTCAAATGATATCGAATATAGGTGAATGTAATTTTGGATGAAACAACATCAATTCATTTCTTGAATGACCCAATTGGGATATTGAGCGGCGTCAAATGTAAACGAGCTCTTAGGTAAAGGCTGGTTGGTTTTTAAAGATTTTAAAGTAAATGTAGCTACAGTTCCAGAGTTTTCTGTAATGATCGCTTTTTTGATGTGCTTAGTATTGACATCTATACCTAATAAAACACTCTTGTACTCCGAGCTAGATTTTATAGGGATTAATTTTATAAATTGTATTTTTCTACCGCCTTCATTTTGAATAATATCCCACTTTTTGGCATATCCTTTTTCATAAAAAGTAAGAATGTTAGAAGGAGTGATCAGTTGATTATCATCGGCACTCACTTTTGAAATGCTTACCTCCTGATCTTCAGAGTTAACTGCATATTGCTTTTTACCGTCAAATATGTAGGTAGTTCCTAAAAAGTTGACTTGGTATTTTTGACCTGCCATTAGGGCATCACCTTGCACGTCCATATCGGTGCCGGATTTTGGATTTCTAAAATTTCCTTTATAAGTGAAGGATAGGTTGTTATAGGATTTGATTTTTTGTGCGACTTCATCCAGCAATTGATTTGCTTGAGGGTCTTGTGCTGTTGCTGCTTTCGCGAAAGCGAAGAGCATAAAAACCGAGAATAGGTAATTTTTCATGGTGGGACTTTAATTGTTGCTTTCTTCTTTTAAAAATACTTCTAGAGAGGCAAGATCTGGAATCAAAACATTTCTGGCTTTACTTCCTTCAAAACCACCTACAATACCTGCTGCTTCTAGTTGATCTATAATTCTACCAGCGCGATTGTAACCCAATTTTAATTTGCGCTGCAACAACGAGGCACTCCCTTGCTGGGCAACTACGATCACTTCTGCAGCTTCTTGGAATTTAGGGTCTCTCTCTTCTATATTATTATCAATACTTATGCCACCTTCTTCCCCTATATACTCCGGAAGTACATGTGCTTCAGGATAGGCTTTTTGACCACCTATAAAGTCGGTTATTTTCTCTACTTCTGGAGTGTCCACAAAAGCGCATTGAATTCGTATCAATTCATTTCCAGCGGTATACAACATGTCTCCACGACCTATTAATTGGTCGGCACCACCACTGTCCAAAATGGTACGAGAATCTACCTTCTGCATGACTCTAAAGGAAATTCGCGCAGGAAAGTTGGCCTTGATCATGCCCGTAATCACATTAACCGATGGTCGTTGTGTCGCAATGATCAAATGAATCCCTATCGCACGAGCGAGTTGAGCCAGTCGAGCAATAGGAGTTTCTACCTCTTTACCCGCGGTCATGATCAAGTCGGCAAACTCATCTACAACCAGTACGATGTACGGCAAGTACTTATGACCATTTGCAGGATTAAGTTGACGCGCTTTAAATTTAGTATTGTATTCTTTGATGTTGCGGCACATGGCATCTTTTAGAATATCATAACGCTGATCCATCTCAATACATAAACTATTCAAGGTATTGATTACCTTAGAATTGTCCGTGATAATGGCATCTTCACTGTCCGGTAATTTGGCCAGGTAATGTCGTTCTATTTTATTGAACAAGGTCAATTCTACTTTTTTAGGATCGACCAGTACAAACTTAACTTCGGCGGGATGTTTAGAATAGAGCAGGGAAGTAAGAATCGCATTGAGGCCCACCGACTTTCCTTGTCCTGTAGCTCCAGCCATAAGAAGGTGCGGCATTTTAGCCAGATCTACCACAAAGGTTTCATTAGAAATGGTCTTTCCAAAAGCTATAGGCAATTCCATTTCGGCATTTTGAAACTTTGGCGATGCAATTACAGATCTCATGGATACTATAGAAGGATCCCTATTAGGCACCTCAATACCTATGGTTCCTTTTCCTGGTATAGGGGCGATGATCCGTATTCCTAACGCTGCCAGAGATAAAGCAATATCATCTTCTAAACTTTTAATTTTTGAAATCCGTATTCCCGCTTCAGGAACAATTTCATAAAGGGTGACGGTGGGACCAACGGTAGCGCTAATCTTGGCAATACCAATTTTATAATTCTTGAGGGTTTCTACAATACGGTCTTTATTGACTTGCAGCTCTTCTTCATTAATGGTAATGGTCTTTCCTTTGGTATAATCTTTTAACAGATCAATTGGCGGAAATTGAAAGTTGCTCAATTCTAAGGTAGGATCAAATTCGCCGAAATCTTCTACTAGTTTTAAAGCTTTACTGTCAATCAGCTCTTCTTCATCGATGAGCTGTTCGATTTCCATACCTATATCGTTCTCATCTTTTGGAGCAACGGTTTTTTTAAAAAAAGGCTCTGATGCAACCTCTTCCTCTGGAACAGAGAGTTCCATGGCACCCTCAGAAAGGTCTATAGAAGATTCAGGGAATTCTTCAGTGTTGGCAGCATCTTCATAATTACCTTCTAGAGTTGCTTTTTTCCAATCACTTTCTTCGTCTGTACGTTCTACAGCTTCAAAACCTTCTTTAATTTCAGTTGCTTTTTTAGAAAAATAAGCACTGATGCGTTCTGGAGTTAATTTTAAACGCAATACCAAATAAACAATAGCAATAAACGCCATGACCAGTACGGCACCAAGCAATCCTAAATAATCTTGCAGAAAGTCATTGAGTTCATAGCCTACTTTACCGCCCAATAAGGCATTGGATTTATGAAAAAAGCCGAGGAAGATAGAAGTCCATACGAGCAATAAAAGACCCCAAAACCATAGATTAGATATCCGCTTTCGCGAAAGCGAGAAGGCATTATCGCCACTGGCAAATAAAAATATTCCTGAAATAATTGTGAGTACCGCAATAGAAAAGGCGGGAATTCCAAAACCTTTATAGATAAAAACATGTCCTAGCCAGGCACCTAGCTGGCTGATCCAGTTCTTAGTTGGTGTGGTTCGCGCTCCTAATTCTTGTAACACACTTTGATCTTGCGTTCCAGTGAATAAATAAGAGATAAAAGAAAAAAGCAATAGCAAACCTATTACTACTAGCGCACTTCCTATGATTACTTCTTGTAATCTATTAAGCTTTAAACTAGGCAGCTGTAATGGCTTTTTAGGTGTTGCAGTAGTTTTCTTGGATGTAGTTTTTTTACTCGTCATGTGTTATAGTGAACGGACAAAAATAAGAATATTGCGCGTTAATGAAGTTAGTAGTTGTTAGTTATTAGTTAACAGCGCTATTATTGGTTTCAATAAGGAGTGTTTATGGAAAAAGCAGCATCATGTGAAGTATCGAT
>Ga0136655_1000428_pt1 | contig 18871 bp, 16 predicted proteins | sample CPBDNA_2_FD_94863 | JGI IMG/M metagenome (GOLD analysis project Ga0136655, IMG submission 94863) | Freshwater to marine salinity gradient microbial communities from Chesapeake Bay, USA - CPBay_Spr_15_0.8_DNA (version 2) | ecosystem: Environmental > Aquatic > Marine > Coastal | place: USA... | reverse complement strand
TTTGAATTAGAATATAATACAAAGCAAGATGGAGTATATATAGGATTAGAGGATGTACGTTTATTATCAAACTCAATGGGTGTATGTTTTAATGCGAATAGAGGACTTTCATATGGTAAAATAATGATTGAAACAGGTTCAATTGACATGAATTCTCATAAAGCTACTTCATCGCTTGTTACTAAGGATAAATCACACGCAGTAGAAAAGAATTGGGTACTATTTAATACTGCGTTAGAAAGAGTGAAAGTAATATACAATTGGTTTCCTTTAACGATTGGTGAATATATCCAAGATAAAGACACTGCTACAGATATAAATACTACGTTTTTTACTACAAATACAATACAAACACCCAGTATATTTAAAATAATGCGTGGGTCAACTAACGGAGTAACTATAAACAATGAAATCTGGTTTATTACCCATTTGGTAAGTTACGAACAAAAACGTCATTATTATCATGTATTTGTCGTATTAGATGTAGATACTTTCAAAGTAAAACGTTATAGCATCCCATTTACGTTTGAAAAACAGCATATTGAATATACATTGGGATTTGTGTTTGATAAAAAAACTGATAACTTTCTTATTGGATATAGTACCATGGATAGAACGACAAATTATATGGAAGTTTCAAAGGAAAATATTGATAAACTGTTTTTATGAATTATTTAATCTCAGTCACCAATGCGGTTTTACAACAGCCAAAACTGCGACGATGCCACTGGGTAATACCATATTCTTGAATACCAGACATATGAAGCTTAGTTCCATAACCTACATTTTTATCAAGACCATATTGTTCTGATAAAATTGGATATTTTTCACACATTTCTAATACATAATCATCCCGGGCAGTTTTAGCAAGGATACTTGCAGCTGCTATTGCCATATATTTACCATCACCTTTTTCCACTGTAACATAAGGTATTTGTTGATAATCATTTGTACTCATATCAAAATGGCAATATGGTTTGAAATAATTACCATCTACAATCGCCATAAACTTGGATGTATTATGTTGAGTACCCGTAATATCATTTACCTTTACAATAGATTCACGAATGCAACTATGCATACCATCCATAACACACGCAAGAATATTTTTATTGTCTATTTCACTTGCTTCCGCATATTCAATATGCCACGCAAGAGCATTTTCTTTAATATATTCAGCTACTTCACGTAATTTTGTTTTTGAACTAAACTTTTTACTATCTTTGATATCCACCCCAGAAAACAATTCTGGATTTTTAGGAAGAACTACGGAAGCAATATACACACGTCCAAACATACAGCCTCTACCTGCTTCATCCATTGATATTTCATACAAATCCGCATTATCACTATAAAACCGCTCTAATAAAGGGGTTTCTTTTTTAACACGTGTCTTTTTAGAAGGTTCCATTTTGGTATTTGAAATAATTACGAAAATAACGTTTCTATTCAATTTTTCGTCACAAAATATTTTTCGTCCTATAGTTTATATATAATGAAGAGTTTCAAATTAACACCCTTAGTCGTATTTTTAATATTATTGATAGTTTTAGCAATATCAATTTACATGAGAAATTCATACTTTGTAGAAGGTGTTGAGAACATGTTTAATGATAAAGGTCAGTTTAGTGAATTTATATTACCTGAATATTCACAGACATCGCCTTTGACACAATTAACCGAAACAATTTTTTATGATAAGAAAAATGGGAATATTGTAGAAGCGGTTGTTGAATGGAATACACAAACCCAAAATGGAACAGAAGGAGAACCCTCGAATAATGGTGCTGATGCTGAAGCGGATGCTGATGCCGATGCCGATGCTGAAATGGTTGGTAACATAGGAGAAAATATTGCCAATACTATCAAGACTATAGCGAATGAGTCATCTAATTCAAGTGAAGAAGAAATAAAAGAAAAGGTAAGAACAAAAATAGATGAGACTATACCGTTATTAGGTAACTTAAGCAATGGATTAAACAATAAGGTAGAACAAACCAAGAATGACATTACTGAAAATAAAGATACAATAGTAAATGAAATAGCAAGTAAAATAAAGAAAGAAGGACCTAATTTACCCGAGAATGTAGTTGATTCGATTCCATCAATTAAAAACGCATTAAATAACGCAAATGGTGTTGTAGATGTTGTAGGAAAAAACCTTTCTGAAGGACACGAAAATATGGGGTCTCTAACATCTACCCTCAAAAAATTAATTATTACCCCACGTGGTGGAGCCGAAAGTTATATTTATGATTTTTCTGAGCCTGTATCAGACCTACTCCCAACACAAGAAAGTTTAATTGGTACTATAGATAATACATGTGTAACATGGAGTTATGTTAGTCAAAGTGAATTCGCACCCGAAACAACTGTTTTCTATGTTCCTTGGAAAAATGATACATATGTATCTATTTATGAAAAATCCGATGATAATAAGATTACCCCCAAAGGCGTTTTTCATTTTTCTAAAGAAAAACAGGGTGTAGCGAATGTAAACCCCATTGAAATTACGAATTTCACAAATACCCAAGATGATGATAATAATAAATATGTCAAGGATGAAAAATATGGAGAACATGATTTATATCAAGTTGATAAATTTGTGTTGTACGACATTCCTACATCCAACTTAATAGTCCGCAAGGAACACAATACCGGAAGTATTACTATTTACAATGGTGCGGGTGAAATAATCGAAACTGACGCTGTCAATAAAATGTATGACGATAATAAAACTCATGAAAATCAAGAAAAATATGCTGAATTAAAGGCATGGACGGCTTTAGACGGACAAGGTGAGAACATAATTACGTACATTAAAAATGTAGACAAAACTTTGGTATTTGTTTGTGGATTTGAATCAAGTGCTATGGATTCTTTAGTACTAAAGAATGTGAGAAGATTTACACTATATGGAATGGATAATTGTGAAAAAGTTGAGAAACCAACACCTTCTGCTTCCTGTGATAAGAAAGAGTCAAAAGAAGAGTCAAAAGAAGAATCCAAGGAAGAGTCCAAATCCGAAGATTATATTTTGAAAACTCAAATAGTACCACCCGTATGTCCTACATGTCCCATGTGTCCTAAAGATGTAACTTGTACTAATTGTGGTGGTAATGGTGGTAGTGGAACAAAGGCATCAAATGGTAAATCAGTAGTAGGTGGTAATGCTTCAAATGGTAAATCCGTATTAGGTGACACTGTAGATGAAGTAACTGATTTAGCACGTGATGCTACAAGCGGAGCTGTAGATTTAGGACGTGATGCTACAAGTGGAGCTGTCGGTTTAGGACGTGAAATAGTAGGTGGTGCTCTTGGTTTGGGGCGTGAAATAGTAGGTGGAGCTACTGGATTGGTCCAAGATGTAACTGGTGGTGCGACTGGGCTCATTCGCGATGCTGGTAGTGGTGTTGCTGGTATATTAACTCCTGCACAACAGCGCCAACAACCACAAATCGGCAATAGTAATGGACGTATGGCATATCAGCAAACCGGTGGAAATGGAGGTCAATATTACGGAACCAACAATAACTACACCCGATATGGTGCGTTGCCTGAGAGACCCAGTAATTTCATACCAAGAACAGCTGATTTCAGTTCTTTCGCATAAAATTGTAAAATAATATTTTGATAATGTGATAAAATATTATTCGTGTAAAACAAGTTATAAAAAACCCATTATAATATAACAGTCGTACCATGGAAAAAATAATCAATAATACAGAATTAATACGTATATTTGATAGACAAACTACATCTGATAATATAAAGTCTATATTAAATGATTTTGATGCGAATTATAATAAATTAACATACAAAAAAGGTATATACATTTATGGGTCTCCTGGTTCAGGAAAAACCACGTTCGTAATGAATTTACTGAAAGAAATGGATTATGATGTAATAAAATATGACGCGGGTGATGTTCGAAATACAGGTTTGATAAATACAATAACCAGTAATAACATATCAAACCGAAATGTACTCGATATGATGACACGCAAGGTAAAAAGAATAGCAATCGTAATGGACGAAATTGACGGTATGAATAATGGGGATAAAGGAGGTATTACAGCATTAATCAAACTAATACGGCAAAAGAAAACAAAGAAACAGAAATTAGAAAGTTCTACAATGAATCCAATAATATGTATAGGTAATTATTGTATCGATAAAAAAATTCGCGAACTAATGAAAGTATGTAACACATTTGAATTGAAATTACCAACAATGAATCAAATCAACCGTATATTAATAACTATGTTTCCGGAATTAAATACCCCCAATAATATAGAAAAAAAACAAACATTATTAGATTATATACAATGTGATGTACGTAAATTGAATTTTGTGTATGATATTTACCAAAAGAAACCTTCTCTTATTGAAGGGGACGCATTATCATTGATATTTCAACGAAAATCAAGTAATGAAGATTCCAAACGAATTACACATACATTACTTAATAATTACGTTCCATTAAAACAACATAATCGCGTAATGAATGAAACAGAACGAACTATAGTAGCTTTGTTATGGCATGAAAATATTGTGGATATGATAGAAAAGTATGATAGATGTAGATCTATACCCGTATATCAAAAAATTTTAGATAAAATGTGTTATGCGGATTATATTGATAGAATTACATTTCAAAATCAGATTTGGCAATTCAACGAAATGAGTTCCCTAATGAAAACATTTCATAATAATAAAATTTATCATGATAATTTTCCCGAAAATAAACAAAAATTTGATGATTCAGAAGTAAGATTTACAAAAGTATTGACAAAATATTCAACCGAATACAATAATATGATGTTTCTCTACGGATTATGTCAAGAATTAGATTTAGACAAGTCTGAATTGATTTTTATGTTCCAAGAAATACGATTAATGATGAATAATGATGATACAAACAACATTGAAGAAATATTTGAAAACTATAATATTAATAAGCTGGATATACAACGCATGTATAGATATATGGATAAGAGTGTAAAAAAGGATGCTGTAACAATTGATATAGATGAAAATGAATAAGAAGTAGTTGATGAAATTGTATGAATTTCATCAATATGTGGAGAAACTAATCGTCATTATTGATATTAACGGTTATTTCTGGAATGGTTTTATCAATCGCATGGATTGTAATATTCTCATTATCTTTTTTAGAAACGCCTTGTAATATAGTAATCGTATTATTTGCTTTCAATAATTGTTCTTCAATTATTTCATTTCTATTCGTAAGGGCATGTATTTGAGTAATAAGTTGTTGTTCCTTTCCTACATTTTCATCTTTATTTGTTGTATTTATATTATTGTTTTTTTTAGTTAGTTCAATCACCTTTTGTTGTAGTACTTGCGTAAAACGTTGTAGTTCTTCGTTTTTCTTTGTAAGTTCAATTAGTTGCGTATGGTCTTTAGTTGTATCTTGTATTACAGAATTAGTTCCATTTTTAGTAAGGTCAGCAACTTTTTGCTGTAACAATTGATTAAATCGTGTTGATTGTTCGTTTTTCTGCGAAAGTTCCACTATTTGTTTTTTATGTTGTTCCATAATTTGAACGACTTGCATATTAGTTAATTGAATAGGCGGTTGTCCTTCACGGTTAAGCATAATCGGTCCATTTTGTTTTTGTGCTTCTTCGTGGTCTTTAATCATTTGTGCTCGTTTAGCTTCGATTTCTTTAATTTGTTTAAGAACATCGGGTTTCATCTCCGGTTTTCCAGGGTCATATGTATCTAATAATGCGTCAATATCTTCCATAAAGAATTTTTTAATATTATTTTCGTGATTATGTTGTATGAATGTATCTACAGTTTTGGAAGATTCTTTGAAGTATTTTGGGTCTTGTTTTTGGTCGAACATTTTTCGTTTATCAAATGTGTTATGTTCGTGTGAAAATACGAGAATACTTTTTAAAGGGTCAAGTTGTACGAATGGAATAGTATAGTTTTTCAAAAATGCCTTTTCTTCAGCTAAAGCGGCATTGTCTTCATATTTTGTTTGTTCTAATAATTTGGTTTTAAAAGCAAACGTACCTGCGGTCGCATGGTTATCGCCATAAGGACCACATTGAATCATTTTATTCATTCCTTTGAAATATACATAAATCTCACTTGAACCGGCACATAATGCTTCTGGTTTGGATTGTAGTCGTTCTACTGCGTGTGAAATACGATTCGGTGGATAGTAATCATCGTCGTCCATATAGACAATAATTGAACCTCGTACATGTTTATGCATATAATTACGTTTTTCACCCAGAAACATTTTTTTCTCTATTTCAAAATACCGTATTTGAGGAATGTCAGATGATACAATCAAGTCTTTAATTTTATCAGTACCATCATCTACAATAATCCATTCCAGTCTATGTTTTGGATAATCTTGATTACGAAAACAAGTAAACATGTTTTCAATAAATGGGCGACGATTGAATGTAGGCGTACATATACTCACGAATGGATATTTTTCTAAAGATTGTTGATTATCGTCATTACCCATATTATTATAATAATTATACTGTTAGTTTATATTTATATTGGTAAATACAAACTAAATTAAGTTACAAAAATTATGATGTTATATTCTTAAGTAATTCCCCACATATATAATCAATATCCGGTTTTTGAAATTTATCAAATGGATGAATACCGAAAGCAGATAATGGGTTAATGTCATACATACTATATAGATGATTAATACAAAAATTTGATGATTCGTCTTGAACTGTATGTGAAGGCGAAGGGTATCCCAATATGACTAACGCATGTTCAAAAAACACATCTTCTGGTATAATAAATTTGTTAATAAAATGAGCGTTATGCAAATTATTAGACGACCTATATTGTATAATATCATCATTTGTAACATTATTTATACAGTCAATCATTGCTGATTTTTTTCTATAAGAAAACCCCCCACACATAGGGTCATCACCTTTTATTGGATTAACCGCATCGAACCGTTCACCGTCATAATAATAACAGTATCGTGCACCTAAGTAAGAGTACTTTGTTGGTATTTCATACCGATTATTTATTATGAATGAATCTGTCTGGAATATGATAATATGTTCTTCTTTTATTTTGTTCCAGAAATGTTTGCTTTGAAGTAATAGACTATATGCGTCTGGTGAAATCAAGTCATTAATACCCATGTTAATAAATTCATAATTCCCTTTTATATTTTCCTTTACATATGTTTCGTTCATATCACTACCAAAAATTCGTAAATTCCACGTGTTATCAAACTTACTCATAACTTGTTTTATCACGGGTATAAGATATTTATGTTTTCTGGGTTCTACTATAACCGCTACTTTTTCATTTTGTATATTATTATTAATAGTTATATCTAAATTTCTGTAATAATCCATAAATTTTTCTAACATGATAGAATTGGTATATACATCTTTGTATATTAATATTTTATTATTTTAACGAGTTCATTGATGATGCTATATTCCCCATTTGTTTCAATCCATCTTGAAGTGCGGTATTATCATTCACATTCAACTTATCAGCAATGTCAGCTATAGTTTCTTTTGTAGGTACTATAGTTGGTTGTGTATTAGGTATATTTAAAGGGTTCATTGTATTGTCTTCATTGGGCGTAGGTACAGTGTTGGTAGATAACGACCCATTATTGGTAGATGATAATATATTAACCAGTATACTATATATAACAGTACCTGCTATACCAGCTATTGTGATAATCATGATTAATGATTTCAATGCGTTATTTTTTACTTTAATACTTGAATCAATCAACGCATATAACATAACTATTATAATCCCAATTTGAATACAATTCTCATATATGTAATTGAATATATAAATCATATAATTTATGATTTTATCAAAGAAACTAAGAGGATTACATGCCGTATCATGCTTTGGGATAGGTTTATATTGTTTCAAAAAATCATCAAATTCGTTTTTAGTTTTCAATATATTAAATCCATTATAAAACATTCCAAATAATGAATGAAACAATATATAACCGAATAATATGGCTGTTGATAATGGTGCTCCTATAAAAACTAAGTATACTAATAATAAAATTTTGTTTAACCAAAATAAAGGGCTAAATACTTGTGTGAATGTAATAAATGAACCAATTGGTAATAAATCTGCGAGAGGGTTGGTTTCAATAAACGTCATTAAATACAATATTCCGATAATGACATAGACAACGATAGGCAAAATTCCCGAAAATTCTAACTTAGCAAAATCGACCAATATACTTTTAATAGTTCCTACTGAGCCATGTATCATAAATACGGATAATCCCAATATAAACATAAATAGCAATAATAATATTACTTTTAAATTCTTAGATGAAGTAGGTTCGTGTATTTTATTCAAAACATACTCGGGAAAATAGTCAATAATATATCGTTTAAAAGCATCCGTAATAAATAATGGTATATCAGTGAAAAAATTGACAATCTTCATAAATGGATTCATTGCGGTTGCTTGTTTTATTTGTTCGCGTGGAACATTAAATGAATTTACAGGTTGATTACCGCTATCTCTATAGAACATAACAAAACTCCAGTTATATACAACAAAAGACGCAACTAATATTGATATTATCCAATTGAAATAACGCTTTAAATATCCTTTGTCATGATTGATATGTTTTTCATCACCCTTACTTCCAATTTTTGTATAAAATGTCATACGCTCATCGTACCATGTTTCAAGAGATTTAAATGCGTCTTCTACTATTTTGGCGAATGACCGTGAGGTATCAATAACTTCTGCTTTGCTTCCTTCATAAACATTATCCATTCCAGTCCAATCGCAATCGTTGAAAGTAAATCCTTCCTTTATATCCGGGGTTTCATGAATATTAACTAATGGTTCAATATTTTTAATGTTTAACAATTTCTTTCTTTTCTTTACATTCTTTATTTTGTTTTTCATATGTTCTGTTTGAAAGTTAGTAGTTTCCATTTTTGTATTGTCATCACTAAATACTTTATTACTATTCGATACGTCTTTCATTTATATAGTATACTATTATTTGTTATACTATATAATCTTAATAAAAATGGAAAAAACACGCAATATAACTTATCTTGAGTGTAACATACCACACGACCCACCTATGAATGACAATACGTTATATCTTTCTTCATATAATGTCATATTGTAATTATAATCGTATAATCTCCAATTTTCTTTACGAAATCCGATTGGATTACCTTCACCATCACAAATAACATCAAACTTTGAATTAACAAGATCTATTGGGGGGACATATGTTGTAATGTCTAATTCGATATTTTTGAATTTACTTAAATTAATAGCACCGGATGGTTGATATTCAAATGGACTTGTATCGAGACAAAAATTATAACAATATACACCTTCCTTAGCTGAACCTTTAGTTCGGGTATATTTTTCAATATAATCATAAATACCACGAGTTAACATATTCTCGCGATAACTACCATCAAGTTGTATACCCATGGTTTCAAGTATTTCTTTTCTATTTTCTACTGCGAAATTACCAGTAGTTAATAATCCAGTTACAAGTAAATCTACTGGGTCTACGTTGGGAAAAGCACCTTGAGTATTACTATTCGTATATGGTACGCTTCCTACCGGTAGTGTTTTATACGGCCAGTTAGTATAGTTATTCCATTCATTGCGTAAATTTACATCATTCCTCTGGAAATTCCACATCCAACTTGAAACCATACCAGGAGGCGATTGTAATTTAACCTTACGTGTTCCAGTTATATTTTCAAACGTATGTGCGAATACATCTTTAATTAAATATACTTGGTCTTTTCTTGCGAATAGTTCTGCTTCTTCTTTAGATAAGAAACAATAAGTAGATATTAGATGAATATCAGCATTCCATGAAGAAAGTTTATTTTGATAATTTTCAGCCGATACTTCTATGGAAGGGGGGGTTTGTAGAAATCGGTACATCTGAAAACGTGATTCGCCAAAATTCGGTTTTATATATGGAAAATTATTTCTGGCATCAAATACATCACGTACTTGGAATAAGTCTTGAATCGGTCTAAACGTAACATTAATATGAAGTTCTTGATATTGAAGAGCAATCAATGGAAACGCACATGAACTATTCAATGTAAACCATGTATTAATGGGTATATATAGATTTCTCCCACGTATCGATGGTTCAGCACCAGCTGTATTTTGAGTATGAATTGTTGATGGATATGAATTAATACGACCATTACAGTTAGCCGGGTCATTTATTTCTGGTACATTTCCAGTCATAGTATTAAATAGTTCTTTCTTATCAGAATTAAAATCACGTTCAACCATCATCGAAAGGTATTCCCCAGTATATTTTTGAATAGTGGTTGACCCACTTGTGATTTCGATTTCTTGAATCATAGAAGCGCCAATATTTTCAATCCACCTAAAATCATAAGGAGCCCATCGGCATCCAGTGTCATTACCATCCACTATTTCTGGTATAGTATTGGACCCTTCTTGTGATAGTATTGGTTTAGGTAATGGATGATGTATAGGGCTCCATATATCTGGTAATGTTACCACAACATATGTATCCATTAATAGCTCAGCATGTCTTGGTATTTTAAATTGAAATGTAGAAGGTTCGGTTAAACGCAAATCTCTTGAACCATTATAGTCTATCCGAAATTTTTGAAGTCCGAAATTACTATATTTACAGTATGTTACTTTAAAAAATGTTTTACTTGGATTTCCGGTTAAAAATAGATTCGCATTTCCTACGGCAGCAATGTTTAGTAATCCACCAGCCATTATTATAAGTTTATATATAATTACTATTATATTTGTTAGTGGTTATATATTAAATCTTCAAATAATATATAACCCATAATAATGAATAATACTCAAGGTATCTTGTTACTATTAATTATTTGTATATTCATATATGTAATATATCGTTTTCTATGGAAGCGTAAAATGATATCAAGAATTATTAATAAATTACAATGTAAATCACTAAAATGTAGGTCCAGATGCAAAAACGATGAATGTCAATGTAATACAGTCGAAGGATTAGAGTTGTTTGGAACAGCAGAAGGAGAATATAATAGTTTAATAGAATCTGAAGGAACTGGTATTGTTTCATTACCTCCTGATGAGTCTTCAACCGACTCACGTGATAAACCAACGTTAAAAGATTATGTTATAAAGTCATCTTATAATAGCGCAGTGACGGGAAAAAGTGTAAATATAGACATGGTTAAATATTTATTATCTCGTGGAGTGAGACTATTCGATTTTGAAGTATTGTTAATTGATGATAAACCAATGATTACGTATACAAATGATACACAATTAGAAACGATTGAAACTGTGAATACACTCTTACTTGACAATGTATTTAGTATGATATCTACTTCCGCTTTCGTCCAACCTACACCTAATCTAAATGACCCATTATTTATTCATTTAAGAATCAAATCAAAAGGAGATGATACAAAACTATATAAATTAATATCTAAAGCGGTTGATTCCAATTTAAAATCAAGATTATACACAGGAGAAGTGTCTAAAGAAACAAAAATGTCAGATATACAAGGCAAAATAGTGTTAATTATCGATAAAACAATTGACCGAAATTATAATTCTAAATCTACCTGCAATCCAGAAGAAAGACAATGTTATAATCTATCTACATTTGTTAATTTAGAAAGTGGGTCGGATAAATTATTTCTTCATAGATACACGGAATTATTAAATCTAAATTACGACCACATACGAGTAGAAGACAAATGTGGATTGTGTACGAGTACGCGAAACTTGAGATTAGTTATGCCTGATACTATTAATAATAACGCAAAAAATCCGGATATAAATAGTTTTATATTGAATTATGGAGCACAATTTGTATTATATAAGTTCTATTCTAAAGACGATGAGTTAGAGCAATACGAACAGATGTTTAATGATAACAAAGGTGGAATTATTCCTTTAGCATATACTATTGATTATTTGAAAAAAAATCAAATGCAGTAAAAAAAGTATAATTATTGTATATACAAATGGGTAAATACAATAAAAATAAATCGCAAAAGTCAAAGAAAACTTTTTTTCCGGACGAATGTACTAATAAAATGACATTCCAAGAGTGCGAAATGGCTGTATTAAGGAGTGCTATAAAAGAGAATAAAAAAACTTCCGGTAAAAGAATTGTTAGTGATGAAGACGTCCAAAAAATGATAAAAATAGTAGAAGAATTTATTGTAGACAAGAAATTAGTATGTTATGGGGGTACTGCTATTAATAATATATTACCAGAAAACGCACGTTTCTATGACAAAGAAGCCGAGATACCTGATTATGATTTCTTTTCATCAAACGCAATGAAAGATGCTATAGAGTTGGCTGATATATATTATGATAGTGGATACACTAATGTGGAAGCAAAGGCAGGAGTTCATCATGGAACATACAAAGTTTTTGTGAATTTTATTCCAATTGCGGATATAACCCAATTACCAAAACAATTATTTGATTCAATTAAAAATGATTCTATAAAAAGGTCTGGTATCCATTATACACCCCCAAATTATTTGAGAATGTCTATGTACTTAGAATTATCCAGACCTGATGGAGATGTATCCAGATGGGAAAAAGTATTGGAACGTTTGAATTTACTAAACAAATATTACCCGTTAAAAACTTCAAATTGTACTGAGATAGATTTTCAGAGAAAAATGGAAATAGATATGTCCGAGCAAGAGAAAATATATTTTATCGCACGAGATACTTTAATGGACGAGGGGGTCGTATTTTTCGGTGGATATGCGAGTGGATTATATTCAAAACAAGTAAGCGATAAGGAAAAACGGGAATTACAGAAAATACCGGATTTTGATGTATTATCTGAAGACTTCGAAAAAACCGCATTGATATTAAAAGAACAATTAGAAGATACTGGAATAAAAAATATCAAAATAAAACGTAATGATGCGATTGGTGAAGTAATCCCTGAGAATATAGAAGTATCTATGGGGAAGGATGACATTATAGCAGTAATACACAAACCGATTGCGTGTCATAGTTACAATGAAATAAATCTGAAAGATAGAATTGTAAAAATAGCCACTATTGATACTATTATGAGTTTATATTTGAGCTTTGTTTATGGTGATAAAAAACTAAATGACATCAGATTATTATGTATGGCTGAGTATTTATTCAACATTCAAGAAAAAAATAAACTAAAACAACAAGGTATTTTAAAGCGTTTCACAAATCAATGTTATGGAAAACAACTAACCATTGAAGATATACGTTCTGAAAAAACTCAAAAATTTAAAGAATTGAAGAATAAACAAACATCACCTGAATATCAAGAATGGTTTTTGAAGTATACTCCTAATGAAAATAAAACGAATATTTCTGAAGAAAAGAAACAAGTAAAGAAACCTGTATCTAAGACAGTTAAAAAGAAAACAAAAATCGCCTCTAAAAATAAATTATTGAAGGTGTTAGGATTATAGACTAATTAAAAAATTGGTGAATTTAGTGATGGTGTAATAGATACTACCAAAAATCCAACTTTTAAATACTAAACCGTAAAAATTAAAATTACCATCATCATTATAAATGGATAAGAACGAGAATCGTTTGAATATATATGCATTTATAATGGGAAGTTGAAACAAAAAGAATAGAATACTTACAAAAATAGGGACTTGTAAATCACTCAAAATATCATCTATTTGTTGGTTGCGGTCATTCTCTTTTTCGTGTTTCTGAATATTTTTATCGGTAAATTCTTCATATTCTCTAACGTAGTCATTAGACACAGCTTCTTTTGGTATATAATTTGGTTGGACTCTTTCATCTTGAGCGTATTGAGTTGTGTCTTGTTGTATATGTCGTGACGGTAATCGTTGTTGTTGCGAAGGCATTATCATTTGTCGCTGTTCTTCCGATAGATATTGCGGAACTTGTTTAGTAGCATTATTATTAGCAATAATTTCTTGTTGTGGACTTATGGGTTGTTCGGGGTGTGACATAATAGGGTTCTGGTCGGAAACACCATAGGGATTTGGATGCACGTTAATTGGAGTATAATTATTCGGCAATTCAGTTGTTTTTGTGGGCGGTTGTTGATTCATGTATTGTTGTTGCTGTTGCATATGTTGTGAATTCGGGTCTGGTAAATCTGAAATTCGTGTGGTTGTATTCTCCATTACTATACAATATCATATAAGTAAGATTGTATAGTTTTACGAATGGTACTAAATAAACTGAATTACTTGTCTATTTGTGGTGTATCAGATACATTAATAATGCGTTTGGTATTATCGCATTTGGATGAAGTTGTAGTATATTTATAGCATTTATTATCATGTTTAAAAATCTTATCTTCTATTTCACTAATAATGGGTCCATTAAATTTTAGACAATTTTTATCCGTACATGCTTTTCTAAATAAAGTAGCCAGACCTAAACCAAGCAATACCGATATAAATGTTTGTCCGAGGTCAGTATGGAGTAAACGCTGTAAATTCATAATATACATTACGTTCATATAAATTATTTTTCAATATCTTATACTTGAATGTCTTTTTTCTGATATTTTACATAATTATATATGGTATGTAAAATAATTGGTTAGCCTTGAAGTGGTATTTTGGTTATTTCAGCATCAGTTTTAGGACATGCGACTTCATTCTGTTTGAATTTGAAGCATGTGTCAGTTTTGTCCTTATATTGAAGCACGTCTATGTTTTCAGGAGTAGGATACACATAAATCTTACGTGTATCAGGCATAGTTATATATACGGCAAATAATCCGAATGCTAAACTAACTATAAAAACGTTTAATTTGATATACCGAAAAAGTCCCATTAAATTAAACTATACTCAGATAAAAATATAAGCCTAAAAATTATTTCTTTCCTTTCTTCTTCTTCTTTGGTTTACTTGACTTGTTTTGTTTATTTGTATCATCTGCTTCTATTTCCTTAAGTAAATCAGGATGAATAAATGACTTTTCTTGAGAAGTTTCTCCATCGAGCTTGAATACCATATTATTTCCGTCTTTTTGTTCTAAAGAATACTTTGCGATTAGCTTATTCTGTTCGTCTATTCGTTGTTGTAGCAAAACTGCTTCCTGTTTTGCTTTTTCTAACATGTTCGCTTTCTTAATATCAAGGCGGTTTGACATATCTTCTTTTAATTTTGTAGATTTTACCATACGGTCAATTGCGTTTGTATCCATTCTCATATTTTTACCCATACCTCCCATGCTTTTTGCCATTTTAGCAAACATCTCTGACATTTCAGCTCCTCCAGTGGATTCTTTCATTTTTCCAAGAAGGTCACCTGCTTCTTTCATTATTTCTTCACGTGAAATTTCACCACTTTTCATTTTCGCATCTAATTTACCAGTTACAGATTTCATTAAACCCATGATTTTGGTAGGATTCTTCATAAGCTTTTTCATAACATCTTGGGGACTTGCATCTTCAGCATTATCACCAAGCAATTCAGTAAAATCACCAGAAATCTCTTCTGCCATCTCCTTTGCGAGTGAACCAATCTTACCATTAAATAATGTATGTAAGTGTTCTTGCATATTTTCCATATTAGGCATACCGTTCATATTAAATGGCATTGACTGTTCTTGCCCGGTAGAACTTTCACCTTCAGAACTTTCATTTTTACCCATGTCTTTAAAAAAATCATTAAGACCTTCCATAGTTTCACCTAATTTTTCCTGTAAGTCTTTTTCATCTATTCCTTCAAACATATTCATAGAATCTCCAAACGTGCTCTTATCTTTAACGCTACCAACTACTGTAAATAAAACTAATTGCAAGTATTTCCATATTGTTTTACGGATATTTTCAGTTACTCCTTCGGAATTATAAAGGATTTTGAAATCCACATTAGGCAGAAATTTTACGTTTACATCCTGTTTATCTGAAAAAATGTCAGCATTTTGGTACAAAATATCAAAAAAACGTTCTGGATATACTGTCACACAATATTTGTATATTTCATCACGCGTTGAATCATCTATTGTTCCAGTTAGATTATTCCATCTATCACTATATTCTGGAAATGTTGTGGTTAAATCATTTGTAAAATCATTAATTACTGTAACAAAATTGGGAGGAACTTCGGTTGAATCCATGCTATATATTTATAATATGGGTATAATCTGTTTAACTACTTTTTGTGTAAATTACTTATCTCTGAGTGTGAATATTGACGTATTTATCATGCTCGTCCATAATATCTATAAGTGATTTATTCTTACTTATATTATTATAAGATTGTTCGAATAATAAAGGACTATGTCTACGAAGTATTGGTCGTGGAATGTTATCTGAAATATTATTGGATGTATCTGTGTTTGTATTCAACCAATCCGGGGTGGGTATTGTCTTTACCATAATCGGTATTGTCTCGGTTGATACAATATTATTAGGGGGTGGTTGGGTTTGTTTGGTATTTTCGCTCATTATTGTATTTGTATTGATTCATGTACGTTTGTTTTTAATCAATTTTTATTGTATATTATTGTAAAATTGAATAACTAAGTGTCAATGAAAAAGTAATAACTAATAAAACAATGACGACCATCAATATTTATATTCCACGCATTCTTGGTTCTGTTACAGAAGCAGAAATATTATCTGTATTTCCACGTATGGATATAGGTAATGTAACTAAGATAGACATGAAATATAAAATTAACGAACGCAAACATGGATATTATTATGCCTTCATTACCATTCAGTTGTATTCAACTATTAGGGCTACTAATTTTAAGAAAAACGTATATGAATACGGAATGATAAGATTATTATATGACGAAGAAGCCGCACAATACTGGGAAATTAAACACCATATTGATAGAAATAAACGTATTAATTTACCAACATTAACAAATGTTCCATTCTTTAGATATAGTACACTCTCACCTACAAAAAACAAAGAAAATGATTCGCAAGTTGAAAACACAGATAAACCATATAACATGTGGGATAATTCATTTGACTTGTTAAGTGAAATAGTAGTAGTGGATGTTGAATTATGAGTGTAATTCATATGTGATTGAACTTTTTATGTGACGACAGTATATAACATGGCAAATAATTTATCTCATAATCTTGAAAAGTTAAAATCGACTTTTCATAATATATTATTATTACGTAATGACGTAACCAAGATAAAAAAAAAAGTAAATAATAAAATAATGGAACTGAAAACAATATATGGAGAACTTTCTAAGAACACAACAAAAAAGGCTTTACTATTCAGTTTAGACTCCTTTTTTTTCCAATATAAATTGTTTTCTGTCGAATTAGAAAATATCGACCGATTTCGCATTTTATTAAATAACCGAATGTATTGTGATTATTATAAGTTATATATACTGATTGTTAATTATATAAAAGATAATACCGACGATTTAAATGCTGATAAAATAGATTTTCATACATTCCCACCATACAAGGATTTAGAACCATTCCAGGAATATAATTTAGATGATATTAAACATATTCACGAAGATATTATGAAGTATATAAATTTCTTATATGAATGTTATGAAATAAATCAAACAAAAATAACAAATTATAATGGTAAAACACGTATTGGGTTCTCTATATCAAATTTACTGAATACGTTGGAACATGAAAACATTGTATTAAAACAACAAATGGCGTTATATATCAATTATCTGTCATTTTTTCACATATCTCAAACCAAACATTTAAAAAACATCTTACAACGTCTTAAAGATTTTGATAATGAAATAGAAGAAAATGTCAATGGAAATCACGCATATTCGGTTGATGATGTTGAAGAGGCAGATTCTATTCGTAAGTTTGACTATAACGAATCTGATGATGAAAATCCTATTCTTACAGATATAGAACCTATTTTTGACGATACATCGGTATCAGTAGAATCTGATTCTAATATTATGCCATGTACTAAAACAGAATATGTCAATATATTATTAATTCCTGATATTAGTGACAATATATCACCTACTCCAGCACCTACTCCCACATCGGTATCCACAAATTCAGATACAGAAAGTACATCATAATTGTTGTAATTACTATATTAGAAATAGAATATTGTGCAAATATATAGCTTAATTTAGATGGATACAGATGTGCCTAAAAAACAAACAGATAATAAAGATTTAGATGGTAATGATGACAAACATAGTATTGGTGGTGGTGGAAATCCATTGGATGATAAAGTCGTATGGTCTCCAGACAACGAAAAAATATTAATTGAATGGTGTGATGTAGCACAATGTTACAAATGGTTAAATTTTAGAAGTCATACTAAACTCGCAAGTCAACAAGCGTGGTTTACTATACCAGCCATTATTTTATCTACAATTACTGGAACCGCATCTTTCGCACAAGAAACATTCCCACCAAATATTAAACAATACGCGCCCGCAATAATTGGTAGTATCAATATTTTAGTAGGTATTTTAACCACAATTCAACAATATTTAAAGGTATCAGAAAAAAATGAAGCACATAGAGTATCGTCCATAGCCTGGGATAAGTTTGCCAGAAATGTACGTATTGAATTAGCAAAGAAACCAGACGAGCGTGATAAAGCAGGACATTTTATAAAAGCGTGTCGTCTTGAATTTGATAGATTAATGGAAACAAGTCCTTCTATTGAAAACCATATCGTTAAAGAATTCAAACATAAATTCAAAAATAAACCTGGGTTTGAAAAAGTAAAGAAACCCGATATATGTGATACTATTATCAGTGCCGAAGAAACCAGAAATCAATGGTATCTTGAAAGTAATAATGAACCAATTATAGATAGTGCTGCTGAAGAAGCAGTCAGAGAAAGAGAC
>Ga0136655_1000422_pt1 | contig 19003 bp, 36 predicted proteins | sample CPBDNA_2_FD_94863 | JGI IMG/M metagenome (GOLD analysis project Ga0136655, IMG submission 94863) | Freshwater to marine salinity gradient microbial communities from Chesapeake Bay, USA - CPBay_Spr_15_0.8_DNA (version 2) | ecosystem: Environmental > Aquatic > Marine > Coastal | place: USA... | reverse complement strand
CTTGACAGAGAGCAAGGAGAGGTGTCAAGATCGCGGATCGGGCTGTAAAGTCGCTAAGGTTTCTTCGCCTATCAGAAAGTAGAATTGATTGACAGGGTTACAGGCGCGTATCTTATTCGCCAATTGCGCGGCAATTACTACGTGAAGATATGCGCGGGCGCTGGCGGTCATTTGCCTGACCCTTCGCGGTATGCGGCGAGGGCTTGCCATATTGGCTCCATCGCATACAGCTTGAAGCTATCGTACTCTTGAGACAGCCTTATTGCCCGCTCTGCCACCTCCACCAGCGCATCGGCTTTGGCGATACGCGCCTCAAGTGCTTCAATGTAGGCGATTGCTTCGTCGCATTCGTCAAGACCATTAGCTCTCAGGCGTTCCTTCAAATCACCCATCATTTTTCTCCCGTCAGTATTTCCAGCGCCCGCTTCTGCGCGTGGGTCTTGCATAGATTTCTACCCTCTAACTGGTAGAGAGCACGACGCTTGCAGCGCATATCCGTTTCGCTCGTGTCATTGTGGTACGGATGTGTTCGCACCGCGTCACACATTGGTAGGTGGACTTTACCGGGTGCGGGGCGCAGAGGCTTGGCGCGTTTCACTGACCCAAGCCCTCCGACCTCGCCACTGGGCGCGGCGATGCGCTCAACAGCATTGACCGCTGGCACATTACGCCCACGTCGTCATAGGACACTTCAAGGATGGCATACATCGGCTGCAAAGCCGCGCTGCACTCCGCCTCGCTGGGGAACAGCAATCGACTTTCAACATCCTCCCCGTTCACGGCGTAGAGGGCCATCAATACGGTGAAAAACTTCATCAGAACATATTCCGAATGATTGCCGCCGTGATTGCCTGAGACGCGGCGGATGCGGCAACCGCGTTCTGTGCGGCCTGCTGCTGGCCTGTGCCGCGTTCGGCACACTGGGCATGGGCGACGGTTCCGGGCTGGTAGCCAAGCTGGGTGCAGCGATTCTTTTGCGCCTCAATCATCTCCGGCGTGGCGGTGCAGGCTGTCAGGGTCGCGGCTGCGATCAGGGTCAAGGTCAGTTTACGCATTGTCAGATCCTTTCGTTATCGGTGATCTTGTGTTGCACAGGGTTGCGCGATTCGTCAATCTGTTTTATTGACAAAGTGCTAATGGTAGGTATATAGGATTCGTCATGCTTAAAGATCGTATTAGAAAGATTCTGCAACGCCGCCCGTACTGGGGGCCGCAGACTGTAGCCAAAGCCGTAGGCACCAACGCGCGAGTCGTCCGCGTTGTTGCCTCCCGCGAAGGCATCAAGATGATGGACCGCTACGAGGTGGAGGCTTACGTCGATCAGCTCGTGGACATGATTGAGAAGATGGGCGGAACGCCCAGTGAATCCAAGGAGGGCGAATAGATGCCTCAAGTCACACGTTTAGACTACACTGGCGTCATTCCTATGACCGTTCAAAACATCATGATTGAGTATATGCAAGAGCAGGGCATGTCCAGGAAGGGCGCAAACGATGCGCTGATAGGTATTGCCTCAGAGATGCGTTCTTGGGGGTTTGAGGTCAAAGACAAGGAGCGTGATTAGATGAAGCATACTAGAGTTTTCCATCTAACCGCAAAGGAAATGACCGGTTTGGCTGCGAAGCAACTTTCCTGCGAATATGGGTTTCCGCCTGCCGAGGTGGAAACTCAACTGCACATCAAGACTGACGGCAAGGCCGCAGAGGTCACTGGAGCCACTGTTACGTTCAACATAAACGATAAGAAGAGTTCGGAATGACTGACATTGACAACTTGAGGCTATTAGCCGCCGCGCGCGCCGATGATGACCCGATGGCTGCGTATGCACTCGACGGATGCGCAGATGAGATTGAGCGGCTGCGGGTGGCTCTGCGCGACGTGATCGGGATGCTGGATGATCCGACCGGCCTGGAGCACGTCAGGGACATGCGCAACGCAACGGTGATAGCCCGTGCAGCATTAAGGGAGCCTTCGGAATGAGTGCAGAATTACTTAGGGCAATTGATTTGGTCGAACATAGAATTGAGCGAACTTCGACAGCTTACAACGATTCAACTATCTGGAATGACAGGGACACGCTTGAGGGTGATGGGTTTATCGGAACCTATCAAGACTGGATAGATCAGGCATTTGGTGAACTGCGAGTCCTAGCACAGAAGGAGGCTTCCAATGGCTAAACGGTCCGACTTCGCCCGCCGCCCGCAGGACAAGTATTACACGCCTTACGAGGCCGTGCTTCCACTGCTTCCGCACCTCGCGCCGAACACACGCTTCACCGAGCCGTGTGCGGGTGACGGGCGGTTGATCGACCATCTAGAGAAGCACGGCCACGGATGCGTGGACGCCTTTGATGTGCAGCCCGAGCGCGAGGATATAGCCAAAGCTGATGCGCTAGAGGTCGTCATTGACTCGCCTGCCATCGGGAAGAACGAAATCGTCATCACGAACCCGCCTTGGACCCGCCAAATACTGCATCCTCTTATTGAGCATTGGCGTACTCAGATGCCGACGTGGCTCCTGTTTGACGCGGACTGGGTTCACACCAAGCAGTCCGCGCCTTTCATGCCCTACTGCCGCAAGATTGTCAGTGTCGGGCGCGTCCGTTGGATAGAAGGCACCAAGATGACAGGTAAGGATAACGTAGCGTGGCATCTTTTTGCTCATGAGGCAGGGCCAACCGAGTTCTATGGAAGGACACCTTGAATGGCAGCCACACTACACTTTCAGCAGCGCGTCATGGAACGGCTCGGGCCGAGCATTGACGCGCACAAGCTGGCGCGAGAACTGATCCTCGGCATTGAGAACCGCGACACTGACTTCGTGCGCTTTGTCGGGCGGGCCAGCAAGTGTGGCCGCCGCGTGTTCTGGTTCAAGCTGCCGAATCGCGGGGCGTACTACGCGCTGATCGACACATCGAGAATGACCTGCCTGACCGTGCTGCCGCCCGGTTTCACCGTCAACATGGCAGGCAAATCGACAATCACACTGGAGGACACAGACATATGAACGGAATGGGAACGTATCAGACAGGGTTCGCGCAACGCTACGCGACGAACCCAGACCTCGCGCGGCACGGGCAAACGCTCGGCCATCACCAGTGGGGCGTGGCGACGCTCTTGCTGACCTTGTTCCCCGACTGCCGCAAGGAGGTGCTGGTCGAGGCGCTGCTGCACGACACGGGAGAGCCAGGTGTCGGGTGCGATATGGCCGCGCCCGCCAAGCGGCGCTATCCCGAGATCGCCACGGCGCTCGCAATGGCAGAGTACATCGAGCGGCGGCAGATCGGAACACTGGTCGAGGATTTGACCGAGATCGAGCAGGCGCAGGTGATCCTGTGCGATGGTCTGGAGGCGTACCTGTACGTCTCTGTGGTCGCTCCGTGGGTCTTGTCCGGTGACGGCTGGCCCGAGATGCGAGCAGGTCTTGAGCAGCAGGCTTGGGGCTTGGACGTGGCGGCTGCCGTGATCGGGTTGTTGCGGGAGGCAGGCGTATGAGGTTCGGGTCAGTGTGCAGCGGGATTGAAGCTGCGAGCGTAGCGTGGGAGCCTTTGGGCTGGAAGGCCGCTTGGCTGTCCGAGATTGAAGCCTTCCCCTCTGCCGTTCTGGCGCATCACTGGCCTGATGTGCCGAACCTCGGTGACATGACGCTGCTGCCTGAGCGCGTGGCTGCGGGCGAAGTGGAAGCCCCTGACGTGCTTGTCGGCGGTACGCCCTGCCAAGCCTTCAGCGTGGCAGGTCGCCGCGAATCTCTCGCGGACGCGAGAGGAAACCTTACCCTGACCTATGTGGAGTTGGCCGATGCCATTGACGACAAGCGAAACGAACGAGGTGAACACCCCGCAATCATCGTCTGGGAAAATGTCCCCGGCGTCCTCAACACCAAAGACAACGCCTTCGGCTGCTTCCTCGCTGGGCTTGCCGGAGAAGATGTGCCACTTCAACCTCCAGGGAAAAGATGGACGAACGCGGGTCTTGTGCTTGGACCCAAAAGAGCAATCGCGTGGCGGATCCTCGACGCCCAATACTTCGGAGTGGCCCAACGACGCCGCCGTGTGTTTGTTGTCGCAAGTGCTAGAGACGGGTTTGATCCCAGCCAAATACTATTTGAGTTCGACGGCGTGCGCCGGGATTCTGCGCCGAGCCGAGAAGCGCGGAAAGACGCTGCCACCGATGCTGGACGCGGCGCTGCGGGCGGCGCTGTAACCTTTGACCGGCAGTCCTCTGGTGAGTATGGAACGCAGCCTGTAGCGAGTACCGTGTCCGCGCGTGACTACAAATGTGCGTCGGATCTGGCGGTCGAGCACTGCGTGTACGATACGACGAACATAACGAGCCTGCAGAACGGATCGAACCCTAAACTTGGCGATCCTGTCTACACACTCGCAAGCGGGCAGCATCCGCCGTTGCTATGCCCCGCGCTAGGGCTGCAAACGGACATCACGCCCAAGGCCAATCACGAAATCCAGTTCACGCTCAAGGTGCCCTCCTCCTCTGGCGGTGGGCAACCTGCGGCCTGCATGGACACGCAGCTTGCTGTGCGGCGGCTGACGCCCGTGGAAACAGAACGCTTGCAGGGCTTTCCTGACGGCCACACGGATGTGCCCTACCGCAACAAGCCTGCCGCCGATGGGCCTCGGTACAAGGCCATCGGTAACTCGATGGCGGTTCCCGTCATGGCGTGGATAGGCCGCAGGATCGCGGACTACATCGCATAAAAAGAAAGCCGCCCCCGTAGGGCGGCTTTTGTTCTCATCAAAACCTGTTGACGACAATGCGACCGGGGTTTAATCGCGGCAATCCGCCTCCAGCCTGCGCACAATCGCGTTCAGGTTATCCACGTCGTCCCGCGCGGCCTGCAATTCCATCAGCATCGGTGTGAGCCACGGCTCGGCGTCCGCGATGTTGGCGAGGTCGGTGTCGCGGATACCCGTGCGGTCGCTCTCGGACGTGCTGGCGCGGTAGATGGTCATGGCTTGTTCTTTGGTCATCGGGTTTTCTCCATCAAGATTCCAAGTGTCGGGGCGGCGCGGCGCAGGGCGGTGACGCCCCGTTGCCCCGCCGCGAAGAGGGTCGTACCGTTCGAGGGCGCTTTGCCGACGCTGCCGTCAGGGCGCTCGAACTTCACCTTGCCGTGGATGAACAGCGTGGCGTCGGCCCTGCGCGCCGCGTCCTGCCACCACGTCGCGGACGTGCGATCCGGCGTCAGGGCAATACCGTGGCCGTGCGCGAAGAACTTGTCCAGCCACGGCACGATACCATTGCGGCCCCCAAATGGAGGGTTGCACCAGCAGAAGTCGCGCCACACCTTTTCCAAGCTGTGTTGGCAGATGTGCGCCTGCGTCGGGACGTGTGGAGCGCCGCCATAGGGCGCGGCCACGTCGGTGTCAAAGGTTTCACCGAGCGCGTCGAAGATGTACCTCGGGGTCCACCACTCATCGCTGGCCCCGTTTGATTCCCAGTACCCCATCAGATCCTCCTCAGACTTTGAATGAACTCGGCCTCTCCGGCCATCTTTTCCTCGACCCGTTGCACACGGCGCTGCTCAAGCCAATGGTCGGCCATGATCCGATGCGAGTAGACGGGCTTGGTCTGGCCTGACCGGGCGATGCGGGCCGTCATCTGGGCGACCAGTTCCTGCGACCAACTGTACTGGAACCAGATCATACGGCTGAAGCCGTGTTGCAAGCCATCAACTCCGTGGCCGAGGTTGGCCGGATGAGCCAGCAGGTACTGCACCTTGCCCGCGCGGCAGTCGTTGATGAGCTGCACGAACTCGTCGTCGCTCTGCTCGCGGTCCACCCAGCGCGCGCCCTTGAGATGCTTCTTCAACATCTCGAAGTCGTGGCGGTACTCGTAGACGATGATGACGTTCTCGGCGTCAGCCGCCGCCAGCAGATCATCCAGCGCCTTCAGCTTGGCGTCCGAATAGGTCTGCACGGTCTCGCCGTCTTTGTAGAGGAAGCCTTGGCAGATCTGGCTGATCTTGCCGCTGGCCGTGGCCTGCGACATGGCCTCGACCAACTCCTCGTCTGGGTTCAGCAGGTCAGTGCCTTCCGCCCCCAGTTCGATCACCAGTTCCTTTTCCAGCGAGGCGATGTCGTCCTTCTGCGCCTTGGTGAGCGGCACGATCACGTCGAAGTCTGGGCCGGAGTTGAACGGAATGTCGGTCGCCTGATCGGGCGGGATGGTCAGGGTCCACTCGTCGATCACAGACTTGATGTAGGGCAGCGCGTCGTCGCGCACTTCCCACTTGAAGCCTTGATAGTCCATCTGGCGGCAATGCTCCTTGCGCCACGCATCAAAGCCTGACGTGTTCCACGCCGTTCCAGCGCTCACAATCTGGAGCGGCATGTACTGGTCCTCCCACCCGTTCGGGCGGGGTGTCCCGGTCAGGCCAACGAGGCAGCCAAAGCGAGTCGCAAAACGGTTCAGTTTCTTGGCGCGTTCGCCGCGCGGGCTTTTGAAGCGTGACAACTCGTCGATCACGAGCATGTCCCAGCGCGGATCGTTGTCTTTGAGCTTGCGCAGGGCGTCGATCAGCCAGACAAGGTTGTCGATGGAACAGATGTAGACCTCGTGCCGCTCTTTCAGCAGCGCGAGGCGCTTGGCGGGGCTTCCGGCCAACACCACGGCGTCGAGGTGCTGCGTGTGCTCCCAGTTGGCGATCTCGTTGGGCCAAGTGGTCAGAGCTACCCGCACGGGCGCGATGATTATAGCCGCGCGGATGGTCTTGTCTGCGAGCAGACCCACGATAGCAGTGAGAGACGAAATCGTCTTCCCGCCGCCCATCTGGAGGACAAGCTGAAGACCCAGTGAGGTCTTCAGCTCTTCGATGACGCGAAGCTGCGCGGGCCGGAGCGCGGATCTGGGTCTCACTCCGTCTTGCCCTCCCGTGCTGCGATGAACGCATCCGCCACGGCCCACGCCTTGCGGGCGAACATCTGCTCGTGCGTTTCTGTGCCGATCTCGCGGGGTCTGTCGCCCGCGCAGACTTGGATGACGACAGGCAGGGCGGCCAAGGCCGCTTGATCGCGCAGCGTTAGAACGTCCGCTGGCGTCTCGGGCGCGGCCTGCGCAAGCATACGGTTCACCTCTGGGTGGCCGTCGCGCAAGTTCTGCTGAACTTCCTCGACCTCGCGCCATGTTCTTATCCCGGCATTGCGCTGGGCCATGACCTGCTCTTTCGTCAGAGCCATGAAGTCATCGTAGGTCTGCACGGTGTCCATCGCGTTGAGCACGTTTGTCGTGCGGACGGACAGTTCGAGGTCGTGGATTATGCTAGGCATTGTCCACCACCTCGTCTGTCTCTGCCGCGATGCGCTTCAGGCGCTCGGTAGGCTTGCCCTCTTTGAGTGCCGCGCGGACGGCATGGTGCGCGGCGTTGTTAAGCGCGCGGATTGCATCTTTGTAAGTCATCGTTTCCTGTCTCCTGTTCAAGCTGCGTAGCGCAGACGGTCGAGTTCGGCCTTGTCTGCGTCGGACCAGTGGTCCTTGTTGTAGATGTCATTGATCGCCGCGCGGCGCTCCTGCTCGGGCGTCAGCACCTCGCGTGGGCGGTTGTACCACGCCTCGCGCTTGGCATTGAGCCAGGCCGCGCGCATCGCCATCGCCATGATCGCGCTGTGCGACCAGTCGGCGTAGAAATCCTTGGCCCGCGAGGCCGCCGCGATGGCATTGGCCTCGCGCATGATCTGCGAACGGTTAAACATGTCGGGGTCTCCTGATTCGTTGTAGATCTACGTTAGTAGCTTGTTAGCGTGTCGTCAATAAGAAAACCCCCGCGCTTAAGCGCGGGGGTTTGTTTCACTGTCCCGTGAGTGGGTGCTTAGGCGCGACGACGCCGACGTACCGGGGCTTCTTCCGCTTTGGTGTCAGCTTCGGTTTCGGCCTCTGCTTCGACTTCAGGCTCGGCTTCTTCGGCCTTTGCCACTGCTTTCGGCTCGTCCGCATCCGCACCTTCTTCGTTGCCTTCAAGGTCCATCCAGCCCAAGACCTCAAACTGCGGCACGTAAGTCTTCCCGTAGGAGGCGTGCTTGTAGTTGTCTTGATCCAGCTTAACGATGGGGCAGACGAACAGGGTCTCTTCGTCCAGCTTTTCGAAGATGGCGTCAATGATTGTCCGCGAGGCATTCATGCCGCCCACAGAGGTCGGCTTGTAGACGATCTCGGTGTTTGCGTGCTTGCCGTCGAGGATCTTCATGTCCATCGTCAGGGCGTCTTTCCAAGCGCAGGGGGCACCTGTCTTGGGGTCTTCCATCTTCTCTAGTTCGTGCATGGCCGGAACCTGATCGCTGAGACCATACAGGCGCTCGCCGAGGTTTTCGTTCTTGCCTTCACCCTTGGCCCGATCCGTCCAGCAGGTGTAACCATGCTTGATGGAGAGCGGGTTGATGGCGACCTCTGTACCGAGCGGGAGGGCGTTGTCCTCCTGCCCGAAAACCCATCCATCCGCCTCCTGCAACATGCGGAGGATGCCCTTGCCGCCCGCCTCGGGCAGCTTGGCGCGGACATTGGCGAGGCCCGTGCGGAGTGCGCCCAGTGCGCCAAGACCTGTTTTGTTCGGGGTGGTCACTTCATTGCTCATGTTTTCGTCTTTCGTTTTCAAGTTAGAGGACAGCGCCCTCGCAACTCACCACTGACCCAGGTGACGGGATTGCGCGTCAGAGACGCATCAATTTCTCTGCTAGCGCGGCGGCACGCTTGGCGGTCGGCTCGACGACTTTTGTAGCGTTCTCGGCGCGCACGAGGCGAGTTGTGGTCGGTTCCGATTGTGTGGCAAAGCCGTCGGGAATCACTTGGTCGTTGCGCTTCAGTATCTTTTCGAGTTGAGGCAGGGTCAATACCTTTCTTGGTGCAACCGTGTCCTCGTCCAGATCAAAGCCCTGACCCGTGAAGGTGTCAATCACTTCCTGCTCGTCAATGGCCCACTTGCGCGGTCCCTTGCGGCCCTTCTCCAGCACCCAGCCGGGGATGTCGGCCCCGCTGTTAGCGGTGCTGTGTGCTTGCTCGCGTACTTCCTTGCACCAGTTCTCGACTATACCCACGAGGTCGAGCATTTCGGCGTACATGGTTGGCATGTCCACCTTGGGCTTGGCCTTGCCCTCCGAGGCTGCCTTCAGCTTGTCAAAGCTGTCGGCCAGCTTGCGCGCCGCGCCGATGTGCAACGGGCAGACGACCTTGCACTTGGCAAAGGTACACCACGAGCCTTCCTTGATCGGCGCGTCCATACCCTCGTTCTGGATGGCTTGGATCGCCCCGTGCAGTTCAACCTCGAAGTGATGTAGGCGCAGCAGGTCGGTGCGCCAAGTGTCAATCACACCCGGTCGCATAGGCTGGATAATCGCCATCGTGACGGGCGTTTCGTGGGTCAGGTTCATGCCGTCGAAGAAGCTGCGGGCGGTGTTCAGAGCGCCACAGGCGTAGAACATCAATTGCTTGTTCTCTTCGGCGGGCACGACCCCCCGTCCGAATTTCCAGTCGATTATCTGGATCTCGTTGCCGCAGCGGGCGATGATGTCGGATGTGCCGAACGCGCCTTCGATGCCGGGGAACTGCACCGAGGTTTCGATCAGAAACTGCATCGGCTCGCCAAGGCGCTCCTCCTGCTCGGCCACGAACTTGTCGAACGCCTTGAGCGCCGGTTCACCCTTGTCTTGCCACAGGTCCAGATCAACGGTAAACTCCCATCCGCCGTCCTTGTCCGTCTTGAAGGTGAAGGGTAGCAGGGTCGTCGGCTCGATGTCCTTCTCTAGCGCGATAGCCATGATCTCGTGGAGCACAGTGCCTTCTTGGGCATAGACCGAGCCTTTGTCGATCTCGCCGCCCGAGTTTTGGATGACGTACTGCTCCAGCGCGTAGCTGCGTTGGCAGCCGATGCGGCGGGCGGCGGTGGACCCGCCGACGAGACTGGAGTGTTGTGTCGGGGTGATTGAGTCTGTCATGTCGTGTCTCCTATGATTCGCGGGCTTTGACGGGTTCGTCGGGCTGCCCTTGATACTTGCCGGTGTAGGCCACAGGCTCGTCCAGTTGATGAAAGATGACCTGCGCGATGCCTGCGCCTGCCGGAATGTGGAGCGGCCACCAGCGATGGTAGACCAACTCTAAGGTCAAAAAACCTTCCCACCCCGGTTCTATGACCGTGTTGAACACCGACAGGCCGCGCCGCGCCCATGTCGATTTGTCATGCACGATCCCTACGAGGTCGTCTGGCATCTCAAACCGCTCGACCGTGCTCGCAAGCGTGAACCTGCGGAACGGGTGCAGGGTCACGGCCTGCTTGATGCGGATGTCATAGCCCGCCTCGGACAGCCCGTAGGATACGCCATGCGCATGTAGCTTTTTGTTGTGCAGGGGCCGCACGGGCTGGGCGTCCAACAGACGTGTTCGGTTCACGACGGTCATAGTGTCACCTTCTGGCACAGAATCAGTGCCTGCGTTTCAGTAAAGCCCTGCGCGATGTAGGCGTCGTAGTGCGAGCGCCGCACTTGGGCGTTCAGGACCGCGAGTTCCAGATAGGCGGGCAAGGCGCGTTTCATCGCCTCGACCGCGCCTTGCAGCTCGTCGTACTTGGACGGGATGCTGTGCAGGTTGGGTATGTCGGTCATCAGGTTTCCTTCAGAACGGGCACGGCTCGCCGCGCTTGTACCATCCGTTGTCGGTTGGCGCGGCGGGTGCGGATTTCTCGGGTCTGGGCGCGCGAACGCCCAGAAGATTGAGTTCGTGTTCGAGCGGGGCGGGGAGGGTCATTGTAGAGCCTCGATCCACTTTACGATTTGGTAGATGTCCGACAGCCACGGCACGAGCACGGCCACAAGAAGAATGTAAAAGTGTACGCCCTCAAACTCAAAATCGTACTTCATTCCGCGTTCTCCAGTTGCGCCACCAGGTCGTCGATGGCCTCTTGCTCGGTTGCGCCCTGACCGTAGGGCGAGGTGTCCGCGCCGAGGTTGTCGTCATAGGCGATCCAGAAGCCGGGGACCGGGACGGGTGGGTATTCATAAACTGTCTTGATTTTCATTGCACCACCTCCATTGTGATGATGTTCATCGCGCCGAGCGCGGTGAAGGTGAGGGCTACGTATATCGTGAACACGGAGAAGCCGAAGCTAGTGAGTGTCTGCGCCTTCTCGTTCCACAGGCAGCAGATTGCGGCTAGGCTCCACAGAAGCGCAGCGCCGATGCCTTGGGCGATGAGGTAATGGGTCATGCCAGTGCTCCGCAGCTCTCACACGTCACGTCGCCGTGCTTGTCTTCGACCATCAGACCGCCGCAGGGGCGCGGGCGGTAATTGCGCGGGGCATCGTCATCGACCTCGGGGAAGCGACCGCACTGTTCGCCGTCTTCCATGCCGATCTCGTGGCAGTCGTCCCAAGGTGTCGAGAGTTTCCAAGCGTCGTATCCGAGAATGTTCATGTTTCCTGTATCCTGTTTGGGTGTTGATTCTGTTCGTGGAAGTGTGTTAGCACGTAGTTAATGGTAACGTCAAGCGATTCGGAGAAGGAAACAGGATGACGAGAGAAGTCAGGATCGAAACCTACCTGTTCGAGCAGGTGAAGGCCGCAGGCGGGTACTGCGTCAAACTTCACCCGATGGGCGTTGTTGGTATCCCCGACCGGCTGGTGCTCTTGCCGGGTGGCGTGGTGGTGTTCTGCGAGGTCAAGAAACCCAAGGGCGGTGTGGTCTCGCGGATGCAGAAGGTATGGCAGGCTCGCTTGGCGGGGCTTGGGATGAACCATCGTTTCGTCTTCACGCGGGATGGGGTGGATGCGTTGATGAAGGAGTTTGGGAAATGACGCTAGGGATACAGGTAGAAGAACTCGCGGGGGCGCATATTGAAGATACCGCCGCAGAAATGTTGCAGTTGGCGAATCAAATGCAAGTACGCGTATTGTGCAACTTCAACGCTGTGAAACTGTCCATGCCGCCGAACGGTTGTGTGGAGACTTTGGTTTCCGAGTTCTGGGATGCTGTTAGACGTCCTGAAGGCTCGCTCAAAATGGCATTTGGCTGATGGAACCTGACGACAAGGATTGGTGCTCGGCGGCCTGCGCGGATGCGTTGGTTGAGAACCTGACGCTCGTGGCCTTGGAGGCCGCGCATGAAGTCGCAACGACGCCGTTTGAGTTCTGGGTGGCCGTCAGCGCGTCGATCAAATTGAAGGAGGTGGTGATTGACTGATCCCTTGGAACCGCTCACGACCGACCCCGACGATCTGATCTTCTGCGATGTAGAAACGCGCAGCTTTGAGGATGTGACCGTGCATGGCGCGGCCCGACATGCTGCCAAAGGCCGCGTAGTCATATTCACGTATGCGATTGGCGAGGGCGAGGTAAAGGACTGGTGCATCCCATCGTTCGAGCCGGGTTTGAAGCTGAACTGGGCCGACGCGCCCGAGGATCTGCTGGACGCGCTTCAGGACGTAGAGGAAGCGCGCAAGTGGTTTGTCGCCTGGAATAGTGGCTTCGAGCTACAGGCATTCACTCGCGCGATGATCGGGATGGAGACCTTCCGTCCTGAGTGGATGATTGACGCGATGATTCAGGCGATGGTCTCGCATCTGCCCCCCGACCTCAAAGGCGCGTCCAAGGCCGTGGGTCTGACTCAAAAACAAGACGCGGGCAAGCGGCTCATCAAGCTGTTCTCGGACGAGTCTGGCGAGGCGACGCCGCAATCCCATCCCGAAGATTGGCAGATGTTCCGCGACTACGCCCGCGATGATGTGGCCGCGACGCGCGACATCTTCTTCGCCACGATGCCGCTGCCGCGCCGCTCATGGCAGGAGTTCTGGAGCGTGGAGAAGATCAACGCGCGGGGCGTGCCGGTCGATGTCGAGTTCGTCGAGCAGGCCGTGACGCTCTCGGAAAAGCTGACGGCCACGTCCAACGCCGACATCCTGCGCCTGACGGGCGGTAAGGTCCGCACGGTCAACCAGTCGGCGGCGCTGCTGAACTGGATCAGGTACGAGTTGCGCGCATTGCCGGAGGTTGATCGCATTCTGACCCGCGAGGTTGATCTGGTCGAGGACGAAGACGGCGAGCAACATACCGTCGCCAAGCACTCGCTCGGGCGCACCCATGTCGAGGAATTGATCGCCTACCTTGAACGGGTGGACGCGGATCAAGGTCTGACCGACGAGGAGTGGGCCGTTCTGCAAGTGCTGGAGGTGCGCCTCTACGGCGCGTCCGCCACGCCGAAGAAGTACAAGAAGATCGCGGCGCTCGTGTCGGGTGACGGCAGGTTGCGCGGGCAGTACGTGTTCAACGGCGCGGCGGCCACGGGCCGAATGAGCGGGCGCGGGGCGCAGCCCCAGAACCTCGCGCGGGCGACCATAGGCTCGCTGGAGGACGAGGCGGCGGCCATCGAGATGATCGCGGAGCGCGGTACGGACTGCTTCGATGATCTGCGCGAGCGGTGGGGGCCGGTCGGTCGTACCTTGTCACGGTTGATCCGGCCATCGTTCGTGGCTCCCTCGGACAAGCACTTCGTTTGGTGCGACTGGTCGGCTATCGAGGCGCGGGTGTTACCTTGGATTGCAAACTCGGAAGGCGGCGACGAGATCCTTGACGTGTTCCGGCAGAACGACCTCGATCCATCGCAGCCCGACATTTACAAGCAGGCGGCGGGTCGCATCTTGCATAAGGCCGCCGAGGACGTGACCAAGGCAGAGCGGCAATCCCACGGGAAGATTCCAACTTTGGCCTTGGGCTTCGGCGGGGGTAAGGGTGCGCTGTTTGCGATGGCTCGGGCCTACGGCGCGTCCTTTACCGAGGACGAGGCGCAGGGCATCGTAGACGGTTGGCGCGGCACGAACAAGTGGGCGGTGCGGCTCTGGGATCAGATATGGGACTCCGTGCTCTGGTGCATGGAGAACCCCGGTATGCCGCGCGAGGCGGGGCGCATGACCTATGTGTTTGACGCGGGCTACATGCGCGGCTCTCTGTTTGCCATCCTGCCTTGCGGGCGGCCTTTGGTCTACCCCGGCCTGCGCTGGCAGGAGGTTGAGCAGAAGAACAAACAGACCGGCGAGATCAGTTCGCGGATGTCCCTGACCGTCAGGCAGGCGCGGGCGCGGGTGCCGCTCTCGCATCTCACCCTCACGAACAACGCCGTTCAGGGAACCGCCGCGTCTCTGCTGCGCGATACGCTGGTTAAGGTGGAAGACGAGCCGCTCTTGGAGACCGTGTTGGTCACGCATGACGAAGTGATCTGTCTGACCGATGCGAAGCGGCTCGATGCCTCGAAATATCGGCTCATGGAAATCATGTTGGACGCGCCCACATGGGCCGAAGGACTGCCCGTGGCCGCCGAGGCGACGACGGGTGAATGGTACAGCAAGGCGAGCGAAGCCTGATGCACCTGATCGTCGTCTCCTCCTACAAAGCCGCGTTCGCGCGGTGGCGGCCCCGGCTGGTGGCGCTGAACGAGTGTCGGCGGTCGGGTGTCCTGCCGAGCGGGGAACGTGTGCGCTTTGTGAACGTGGCCCATGTTGGGCTGCTCGGGGGCGCGGTGGTGGACAGCTACGAACTGGATGAAGGTGTGCTCTCTGCGGCGGTCGTGGAGATCATGGAGGGCCGGGGTGTTCCGGCGATACCAAGAGCGCAGAACTAGGTCTTGTGTCCGCCGCGCGTCTGACCACTACAAACAGTGGATTGTGGGAATCCGTGCCTTGGCGCATGATGGGGTTCCCCGACAAAGAGAAGGGCGGCGCGAAACCGAGGTTCCGCGCCGCCCTAACCAGAATGCCACCCAACGACAAGAGGCCCATAAAATATGGCACAAAACCCGACTGAGACACAAGAGACAATGAGCGCTGCCGAGGCCGTGACCGCGCAAACGACGATTCGGCGGGCGCTGCTGGCCGGGGGCTACGTGCCTCTGGCGAACACGTCCAAGATGTGCGTTCTAAAGGGCTGGCCCTCGCTGGCGGTGGACGCCGCGCAGATCGACGAGTGGGCTGACCTCTACCGCTACAAGGCCACGGGCGTGCGGGTGGACGGGCCTCTGGTCGTGTTGGACTTTGACATTGACGACGCCGACATGCTTGACGCGATTTGGGACGCGCTGCCCGATGACCTGGCTGATCTTCTGGATCAGGCTCCGATGCGCTTTGGCGGTGGTGACAAGTTCGCGCTGTTCCTGCGGCGGGCGGCGGGCGATGGCGGCTCGTTTGGTCGCATGGTCTCGCAAGCCTATGCCCCCGTGGGTGACGAGCGGTTGATGCGCGTTGAAGTGTTCGACGCAGGTTCGCCCCGTCAGTTCGGTGTCTACGGCCCGCACTCCTTCGATGAAGATGGGGGCGTTGCGGCGTGGTATCGTTGGGCTGACGGGCGCGGGCTGGCGGATGTTGCGTTGGCGGGGCTGCCCGAGATCACGCTGGCGCAGATCGAGGCCGTGCTGGACGTGGCGTCACGGGCGATGCTGGACGGCGGTTGGGAGTACGAGGTCTCGACCCACGCGGGCGTTGTGGACGGACGCCCCCGCTTTGACATTGAAGATGCTTGTGTGTTTGAGACGCGGGACCACGGCGAGGTCGTGGGCGTGGCGGCGCTGGAGGCGCTGTGCGAGGTGGATGGTTTGGGTCTGCGCTTGTCGGCCTCTTGGCTGGAAGGGTCGTCGGCGGTCAACACCTCGCGGTGCATTGCGCGGCTGAACGCCGCCGATGAGCGGTTGCAGATATGGGAGTCGGCTGGTTGCGTGCTGCACCGGCCCGCCGTGCTGGACGTACACTCGCGGATCGCGGATCTTGGGGATCGGCTGAAGGCTGTGGGTGTGGCCGTGGACGCGGGTTCGGGCGGTGGCGAGGCGTCGGGCGGGAAGTCCCGCCTTGATCTGTTGCTGGAGGCCGTGCCGGAGGATTCGCGTTTTTTCGGCGGGGCGTCGGTCGAGGAGGGCGGGTCGGCGTCTGCGGTGGATGAGAAAGTGACGATCCCTATCATCGACGGGGCCATGCACGAGATAGCTGAGCTGACGATTGGTGTATTGCGTGAGGCTCACGGTCGGCTGTTTGACATGGGCGGGGTGTCTGTCGTTGTGGACGAGGACATGAAAGTGCGTCAGGCGCGGGGTGATCGGCTCGCGCATGAAATGCAGCGTGTGGCGTCATTTCAGGTCGAGAAGTCGTCGTCAAAAGGCGTTCGCGTTGAGCCGGTAGACCCCCCGAAAACCCTTGTCGGCCGTGTGGAAGCCCTGTCGTACCGTCTTCCCTCGCTTCGCGCTGTGCTGGACATGCCCGTATTGCGCTTGGACGGGGCTTTGCAGGGCGAGGGCTACGACGCAGAGACAGGGCTTCTCGTTCTAGGCGGCGATGACGTGGCGCGGGACGTGCCCGAGACGGTGGATAGCGCAGCAGCGCGCGATGCGCTGGAGACTCTGTGGCGTCCTTTCTCCGAGTTCCCGTTCGCCGGGGCTTTGGATAAGGGCGGTGCTCTGGCGGCGGTGCTGACCGCTGTGCTGCGTCCCGTTCTGCCGACCGCGCCTATGTTTGTCTTCGATGCGCCAACGCAGGGTAGCGGCAAGACGCTGCTGAGTTTGGCCGTTGGGGCGCTGGCGGGCGGGGCGCAGCTCATGGCCCCCCTGCCTAGCAAAGATGAGGCGGAAGTTCGCAAGGTGCTTCTGTCGGTGCTTCTGGAGGCTCCGCGCGCGGTCGTGTTTGACAACCAGTGGGGTATGCTGGACTCAGCCGTCTTGGCCGGGATGCTGACCTCTGACGTGTTCGGCGGTCGTCTGCTCGGGACCAACATGAACCTGAAGGCACCCACAAGCGTGCTGGTTATGGTGACAGGCAACAACGTGCTCCTCGGCGGTGAGACCCCCCGCCGCTCGGTGCGAATCCGCATCGACGCGGGCATGGATACGCCCTTCACGCGCAAGTTCGACTTCTGCCCTCACGCCTACGCGAAAGAGCATAGGGGTGAGATGGTGGCGGCTGCGCTCACGCTTGCCAGGTGGGCACAGGGCGGGGCCACGAAAGGTCGCATCGGCTCCTTCGAAGCGTGGGACACGATGGTGGGGCAGACCGTTGCTCAGGTCGGGCGCTGGCTCGATGACAGCTTTGGAGATCCGGCAGAGGGCATCAAGGCGGCCCATGCGGATGACCCGCGCCGCGACGAACTGGGCGAGATGCTTTCCGCGTTGCGGGCCGAGTTCGGCAACAAGTGGTTCTCTGGGTCCGACGCGGCGGCCCGCATGGCCGGGGGAGGGGGAAGCAACCCCCTCATGGAAGCGATGGGTCTGGACAAGGCACCGTCCAGCCGCACGGTGGGCCGCCTTTTGAGCTACCGACGTGATGCGGTGGTGGACGGCTTCAGGGTGCAAGTGTCGCGGGACAAGAGCACGAAGGTCAACCGCTTCAGGGTGTGGTCCGACGAGGACGAAGAAGATGTGGTGGTCGATGGGGCGCTGGAAAGAGCGCGGTCAGCGCAGAAGTCAAAGCTGACTGCGCTGAAGACCCCCGCCTGAGCAGGGAACGCCCGCCGAAAGGCGGGCGTTTTTGATTCACGCGGTCTCTGGCGGCGTGCCGATTGTCTGGATGCCGTGGAGAAGCTGCGCGCCAAGAGCTTTCAGCGCCCAAGCAGGCGCGCGTCGATACCCCCAGTTGTCATAGAAAGCGATGTGCTCGGGCTGCCCGTGCAAGCGAGAGGTGAAGGTCGCGGACCCGAATACCGTTTGCCTGACAATGTACTGCCTTAGCGTTGAGATGTTTGGCGGCGCTGGCTGATCCTCGCGGGTTCGTTGGACCGCGTGGATCAGGATGGCGTGGGCAAACCCCGGTGCCTCCTCTGCCACATACGCCATTGTGTCGGCCATACAGGAGATTAGCGGGGGCACAGGGTGGATGCTGTGCGCCGCCTTTGGGTGCCGCGCCTGTACCCAAGGGTACAGGGTGGCGCGGGACAGTGCCAAAGGTTGCGGGGTTTCGAGATACGCGGTGTCATGGATTTGGAAGGGTAGATCAGGCAAAGTTACATCTCCGTAATATAAAAAGTTATCACTGCGTAGTATTAGTACTACCTGCGTAGTACCACACTGTCAAAGGATTTCTACATATCTGCGTAATACTTTTACGGTCTCTCGGCGCTGTTTACGGGGTTTAATTTCTGAAAAGCGGGGTTTAGGCGGGGTTTAAATGCGGCCTTTTCGGGCCAAACCCCGTAACCAAACCTCCTATTTTTAAGGGTTTGACAGAGATAACGGGGTTTACGGTGTTTAGATCCAGACCTCTATATAGGACTTTTCTTACCCATCTGTGTTGTTACTTTGTGTTTAGGTAAAAATGGTTGATTCCTAGAAGGGCTAGGGAGTAACCCCGTAAACACCGCAAACCCCGTAACCCCCGCTCAAACCCCGCCGACCCTATTCCGCTGCGGGGGTCAGCCCCGACCCTTGCCTAAATTTCCACTGCGGGGTATCTTGCTCCTATGAACAAGCCCATCATCTCATCGCAGGCCAGAACCCCCGGCATTGGCAAGGGCGGCCACAAGGTCAGAGGCACCGCCGCCCAGCGGCGGGAGTTCTATGAGAAGGCCAGGCAGCACACCGACGAGATCATTGACCGGCTCATGGGCATCATCCGCGACGACGAGGCCGACAACGGCCACGTCATCCAAGCGGCCAAGGAAATGCTCAACCGTGGATGGGGAGCCGCGCCACAGGTCAGCGTGCTGGAGGCCGTGTTCACGCAAGAGCATTCGATCAACACGGAATCGCTCAAACAGATGACCGATGACGAGATCCGAGTCATGGAAGGATTCCTCGCCCGTCTTGTTTCCACCGAGGGGATCGAGGACGCGCAGGTCATCGAGCACGAGGATGATCCCTCCTGATTTCCACCGTGGGGGTCTGACCCCGCATTTCCACCGTGGGGGTCTGACCCCGCATTTCCACCGTGGGGGTGCATCGCTGTGATTGTCACGTCGGGGGTGGTCCTGCTGATTGTCACGTCGGGGATACGCCCGCGCCGATCCACCCCACGGCCCGCAGGAGCGCACCTGAGCACCCCACGCCCCG
>Ga0136655_1000418_pt1 | contig 19043 bp, 20 predicted proteins | sample CPBDNA_2_FD_94863 | JGI IMG/M metagenome (GOLD analysis project Ga0136655, IMG submission 94863) | Freshwater to marine salinity gradient microbial communities from Chesapeake Bay, USA - CPBay_Spr_15_0.8_DNA (version 2) | ecosystem: Environmental > Aquatic > Marine > Coastal | place: USA... | reverse complement strand
TTTCAAATTCCAATTTTTACCTAAATCGATTATAAAACTAACCGACGAAGCAGATTTATTGGTTAACCATATATCTTCGGAATCTGTTAAAATATTGTCGATATTGTTGTTATCATACGGTTCCGGTATTGTCCCAATAAATCCTTTACCAACCGTGGGGATCCATTTACCAACTTCATTGACATGACCTATAACTGTATTCAGTATAACAATACTCGATCCTTCTATAGGAACATCTTGACCTCCAGTAGATTCCTCAGCGGTTATAACGGGTATATATGTAGGTATGACATAACCGGTCAATTGACTTGAAGAACCGGATTCAGAAATGGGAGTCGGAGAAATTGAGAATGTGGCGGTATTACCAAAACCATCTTGTGTCCTCGCAAAAAAGAAGAAACTAGTGTCACGACCGGGTTCGATGAATTCTACATCTCGAAAGACCCCGTCTTCTGGGATCACCAACGAAGTGAAACAATACGTAAATTTCTTAACTATACGTTTCTTTTTATCAGAAGCCGACCTTTTTTGTTCTGAACCAAAATTTCTTGAGTTTTTTACAAATTTGTCGGTGTGATTTGGTAAATTTATATCAGTCTTGTTAGCTGATATCAAATCGTTAACAAACGAGTCACCAAATTCAATATTGTTGTCTATGTTAAAATCCAGGTTTTTTGTAAAATCAAAATTTTCCAATGCCAATAAGAATGCATTTATATCTTCTTCTGTATATTCATTATTGAGGATTGGATTGAAATTAAACACCGCAGAATGCATTTGAGATCCAGAAGAATCGGAATCTATCAAATCAAAACTGATAGATAATCCGAATTCATCCAATACAGAACTACTTACTGTATCTACATCAGGAGCGGAAGTATCTGCTAAATCAACAATAGAAATATTTACAATTCGACCATCTTGTAAATGATCTCGAGTAAAATGTGAATATATGAAATATGTATTAGATGTATTAGATTGAGATGAATCGGGTGGACTAACTTCAAAAACAGAATCTGTATCCAAATTTAAAGTATCATCGGTCGAACTGGTATTTAAATCGGCAACATTTTTAGTACGAAAAAGTGAATCAGGAGTGTTCGTGGTATCATTATCAAAATTGATAGTGAAACTTTGAACGGGTACATGGTCTGGTGAACTGTTTACGAATTGATAGATAAATTTAAAATTTGATTTATTAATTTGTATACGAATAAATTCTTCGATTTGTTCTGTAGTTAGAAATCGATTTGTGGCAAACACAGTGTGTTTATGATTGCTGAAAAAGTCTTGTTTACGCACTTTCGTAGTAATAAATGTTTCTTCTACAGCAATTGTTTCTATAGTAATTTTTGTAGTAGTATCTGAAACTCGTATAGAACCATTCCGTTGTCCATACGTTGAAATTTTTTGTCCAGGTCTTACACGGAGCATGATGTCTTTCTTATTCATCTCTATATTATTAATATAGATATTAAACACATATGTTTACAATAATATAAATTCAATAATATAGGAATGCAGTAATGTATATATAATTAAAATAATTAAAGATTTATATTATTATGGGAGATATGAAGAATCCGGGGACAGAACAACGAAAATCAGATGCGATAAAGATATTAGAAAAATATCCAGATCGGATACCAGTAATAATAAACAAATCCGAAAATAGTGATGTACCAGATATTGATAAAAGAAAGTTTTTAGTTCCCAATGATTTGACAGTAGGACAATTTGTATATGTAATACGTAAACGTATACGTTTGTCACCGGAAAAGGCATTGTTTGTATTTATTAACAACACATTACCACCGACATCATCGATAATGTCACAAATGTATGTTGAATATCAAAATGAAGATGGATTTTTATATATGACGTACAGTGGAGAAAATACATTTGGAGAAAAAATATAATTCATTTATTATAATGAGTATAACAAATGAATTTTCAAATTATATATTAAATGAAGATGTAAGAAATATGAATAATATATGTAATATAAGTAGATTCGAACATCAAAAACATCAAAAATTTATAGGAGAGTACATGAAAAAAAAACAAAAAGATAATCCTCGTATATTATTGTATCATGGTTTAGGTTCGGGAAAAACATGTACATCTATATTAGTTGCAGAAATGATAAAAACAAAACACAAAGCGTTGGTAGTAGTACCAGCATCATTAATAGAGAATTACAAAAAGGAATTAATGAGTTCATGTGTAAAAAACAATAAATATATAACAATAAAAGAAAAACAGAGTTTGTATACTGTAAATGTACAAACAACAAAGGAAAAACAAAAATATAACGAATTATTAAAAAGGATCAATAAGAGAATAATGAAAGATTATGAAATAATTTCATATCAAGGTTTTGTTAAACAAAGTAAAAATAATAAATTACGGTTAAAAAATCGTTTATTAATAATAGATGAGGTGCAAAACATAATAAGTTTTGATGGATTAATGTACAATACATTTCATGGGGAGATTGTAATGAAGAATCCTGAAAACCTAAAACTTATATTGTTATCTGGTACACCAATGACCGATAGTGTGAATGAAATAGCTTTGGTTATAAATTTATTAAATGACTCTGAAAATCAAATTGGAGGGAATTTTGTTAGAACCTTTTTTAAACTAGAAAAAGGTAAAAGACCAGCAATACAAAATGAAGAATTGCTTAATCATTATTTCAAAAATAAAATATCATATTTCAAAGGTGTAAGTCCAAATGCTTATCCATCTAGAAGAAATTATACAGAAAAATGTATGATGTCGGACATACAATATGAAGTATATGAGAAAACAATCGACACGAATCTTATAAATATGTCAAATGAAGGCATATATCAAAGAGCATTCTTAATAGGTCCGAGACAAGCTGCAAATGTAGTGTATAGTAGAAAAAAAACAGTTGGTTTATCTTCACGTCCAAAGGATTTAAAAGCAGATGATATTGTGTCGAGTAAGTTTGAAAGGGCAGTGTATAACTTGAAACGACTAGTTGGACCATGTTTCGTATATTCGAACTTTGTAACAGCTGCAGGTGTGGACGATTTTTCAATATTCATAAAAAATCACGGATTTGAAGAATATGATTTAAGAAAAAAACCAAATTCTTCAAAAAAATATTTCTATGTTTTTAGAAGTGGTGCAACTGAAAGAAATACAAAAATATTGTCAATATTTAATTCTTATGCAAATAAAGATGGAAATTTAATAAAATTCATAATGGGATCACCTGTTATGAAAGAAGGCATAACTTTATTACGAGTTAGATCTGTACATTTATTAGACCCATATTGGAACAATAGTCGAACAGAACAAATTATAGGAAGAGCTATTCGTTATTGTTCTCATAAAGATTTACCAGACGATGAAAGGAAAGTGTCAGTATATCATTATATAGCAGAAACACCTGACGATGAAATAAGTATAGACGAATATATACAAAAAATATCAAATACAAAAAATGCATTCATAAAATCAATGGATGATTATATAAAAAGAATAGCATTCGATTGTAATCTTTTCAAGAAAATAAATAACGTAGAAACTTGTCAAATAGATTTAGATCCACCTATGTTAAATAATAATGAAGAAACAAATATAATTGTACCTTTTGAAAGTGATATAGATGACATATATTCAGAACTTAGTACAAATAAAATAAGAAAGTTTTTGTATAAATTCGATATATATGTATATTCAACAAATATCATAAAAAGTTATACAAAAAAGAAAGAATATTATGTAATCAAAGATAAAATTAACAAAGTATTGAATGACTTATTTGGTAATAATATAAATATTAGATATGCATTATTACCTTCTTCATATAAAAACCAAAATGACATTTGTCTAATCTATCCTCGTCATAGAAAACCAATTGCATCCTCTATACCTGTTTCAATTAATGGACGGTTTTTTAATGCTAAAAGATTGGCATTTAATAAACTTGTTAAAAATAAAGGTTTAAATAATATAAACAATATAAATTAATAACTATATTATGTTTTATAATAACATATTAAAACATAATTGGTTTCCATTATTATCTTCTTCTGAATTACACAAAAATAAGATTATAAACAAACAATTTTTTAATAAAGATATTATAATTTATAAATCACCAAATAACAGTGTATTTATAAAATCAAGATACTGTCCACATAGAAACGCCGATATGACACTTGGTCGGGTTTCCGATTCATGTATAACATGTCCATATCATGGTTGGGAATTCGATAATTCGAATGCATGTGTGACTAAAATACCATCCTGTAATAGTACATTTATTGATCAAATTAGTTTAGAACATTATTATGTACATGACGATGATGATATAATATGGTGTTATTTTGGAGATAATGAAAGTTGTCCTATATCAACACCAGTGTATGAAACGTTCGATGATTTTCATATAACGTCTGGTTTTCGAGTCATGAACTGTAATTGGATGAGAGTAATAGAAAACAGTATTGATCCGAGTCATCCAAATTTTGTTCATCAAAACACATTTTCTGGTAACAAATCTACAAAAATAAAATATATTAAGAAACCTACATATATAAAACAAGACAATATCATAAACAGTGTTGTACAAATATATCACGAGTCTACAATTCCTTATTTCGATTCAAATGGGTTTATACATATATATTTTAAAATTGAATTACCGAATACCGTGGTTATTTCGTTCAAAAGAAAAGAAAATAACATCTTAACGATTATTACAGCTGTTCCGTTATCTGATACAGAAACATTAATATACTGGCGTTTTGGTCAGGATTTTGTTATTTCAGAAAATCTTAAGTTTTTCATAAATACAATTATCACTTATGAAATGAACAAAGTTTTAGATGAAGATCAAAATATTTTAGATTCTCTTCAAGAAAATAATAATACTGTAATTTATTCAAATGCAGATCTTATCCAATTAATATATCATAACATATTGAAAAATAAACTTAAAGAAATTTAATTATACATTACATAAATGACTATAAATACAAATCTACTAAAAGTTATACTTGCTTTACAATATAAAAACATTACAGAATATACATTTAAGGCTTTTGGATACACCTGTTATATAGAAAAAGAAAAATCACCGATAAGTATACGAAAGATTTCAGATATTTATGAAAACGAAATTCAATATAATAAAAAAATAGTAAATAAATAATATATGACTGGAAATCAATTAAAATGGTATTTGGTTATTTTATTTCATAAAAGGTCCATTAACTATGGGAATTGATGCTTTCTTATAAACGAATTCTGCATAGTCGTAGTGTTGTCCCGTGTGATGTACGATTCTTAACGGGGTATTATATAAATTGGACAAATTTTGTTCAAACCCAGGGAAAAGTTTCCCAGTATCTGGATTGTATACTTTGATGCCTTTGAATTTATAATCTCTAATAATTATACGATTGAGGAAGAAAACTTCAATAGCACCTCCCCAACAACCATCTTTTGAAATATGTTCGATATATTTAATCGATTTTAAAATCAATTGTTTTCTAATAGGCAAGTTATCAAAATCTACTTCATTAAAATTGTTATAACTACCAGACATTGTATGTACGATATCGGAAGATGGGTTATTGTTTAATATATATGAATACATTTCGATAACCATTTGTTTCCGTAAAAGTCTAGCGAGTAGGTTTACTTGTTTACTTGTCGGTTTTTTTGGTTTTAGTTTTCTGTATAAAATACCGAACGCAACAGCGTTAAACAAACAATTTCCGTTTCCATTTACTTTATGAATTTTTAACATTATACATTATCATATATATATTTATCAGTAAAATAATTATAAACAAACATATTAAATGGAAATTGAAGGATTGAATAAAACGACATTAAATAATGATGTTAAATATATTATATATAAACATCTTTGTAAATTAAAACAAATACCTTCTAAATTAAAAAAACATATAGAAATATATGATAAGATACATGAAATAAAAAAAATATATAAAAAAATACATGATAAAGAAGTACGTTATAACGGTGTAGTATATGTTGATAATATATATTATTTATACAAATTAGTTTATGACATAGATCTATTTATAATAACTAGCGACGAACTCCGAAGAATACAAATGCTACGGAATGTTGTACCATATAGAAATGATATAGATAATACAATAATGAAAAAATGGTCGTTATTAAATTATAAGGAGATGTGTGAGTTATATGACAATACGATTCTACAAATTACATAGATTAAATGGAATTTTTTTTGTAATCGTCATGTATTTTGATTAATTGAAATTGTAAGTCTTTGTTACATTTTGCGAGTATATCAATTTCTTTTTGCATTATTTTCATATCTTTATTTTGTTTATTGATGATTTGAGTTTTTTCTTCAGAAAGATCTTGATAATACAATGCTTTCTTTTGGAAAGTTACCATTTCAACTTCATAACTGTGTAAATTTCCCATGATTTATGTATTATAATATATTTATTGTTTAAATTAGAATGTGAATAGCAAACATAATTTAATTGATCAATGAGCATTTAAAATTCTGCATCAAGAGCAAATGAATTGTCATCGGATGATAATGCATTACTAAGACTATATTCACCAACCTTTTTCTCGAAGAAATTTGTTTTACCTTGAACACTAATATTTTCCATAAAATCGAAAGGATTCTTAGAATTCCAAATGGTTTGATAACCGATTGATTGTAAAAACCGATCTGCAACGAATTCAACATAAGATGACATTAAATCTGAATTCATTCCAATCATTCCGCAAGGAATTGATTCTATAATGAATTCTTTTTCGTGATTTACAGCATCCGTTACAATCGCATGTACATCTGACATGGACGGTTTAAAATGTAACTTGTTAAATAATAACACCGCAAAGTCCAAATGGGAACCTTCGTCACGACTTATAAGTTCATTACTGAAACATAGACCAGGCATAAGACCTCGTTTTTTCAACCAAAAAATACTACAAAATGCACCAGAAAACAAAATACCTTCCACACAAGCAAACGCGACCAATCTTTTAGCGAATGATTTACAATTATTTCTATCGATATATGATCTACACCAATTTGCCTTTTTCTTAATAGAAGGAATATTATGGACAGCTTGAAATAAATATAATTTTTCATCCGGATCTGTAATATAACGATCGATTAACAAAGAATACGTCTCACTGTGAATTGTTTCATTAAATTGTTGATACGAATAAAATGCACGAGCTTCAGAGAACTGAACTTCAGTACTAAAATTGTTGGCGAGATTGGTGTTAACGATACCATCGGCAGAAGAAAAGAATGCAAGAATATGCTTAATGAAAAATTTTTCATTATCTGACATTTTTTTCCAATCTGGTTCATCTTGATGAAAATCGATTTCTTTTACAGTCCAAAAACTCGCTACTGCCTTTTCATACGCATTCCATAAATCCGGATGTTGTATAGGGAAAATAGTATCAATATTATCATTAATCATTAAAAGTGGTTCATTATATTTACGTAATATATCATCATATTCTAAATAATTACCAGATGTATCAAATAAAATAGGAAAAGAAGAAAAACATAACTCTTCATCATTACAAATTTTATAAACATCAACCAAACTGGAACAAATCGATACTTCAAAATCAATATCCAATTGAGATAAAAGATTTTTAACAATATCACATTTAAAACAATTAAGTTTACTGAACAATATCATATTTCTATATATATATATACTTGTTTTTAAACTATTAAATAATCACAATTTAATAGGATTCAAGCTATCCATTCCTATAATAGTAGTAATACCATATGAATCCATGAGATGCAATTCTTGTCCGTCGATGAAATCTTCAGACGGAAATAACCAATTTGGAATAATATATGAATTAAAAAAATCATGATTTGGCCCTAAATATTTTTTCAATTTTTTTAAAACATCTTCTGTATCGTTACAAATCCAACTTTCGGTGCATTCACACCAATTAGAAGAAATTAAATTAGCCATTACGATTTTCTTCTTAAATGGTATTTTTTTAAATAAACAGGTGAAATCTAAGAAATTGTTATGACCACCATTATTTGGATTAAATGAACATACATGCCGATATTTTTGGTTTTTAAATTTAAACCTATATTCAATTCGATAATCATTATCACTACCGTTGGGAATATGGGAGAAATAATCCGAAGATGATAAAAATAAATCAGTTAAATCTATCATAGAATCCGAATTATTATCGTAGGCAATTACTTTATAAATATTCAAAGGCATAGGATCTTCAGTCATTCTATCTAAAGTGTGAACCCAACTTTGAACAACTTGTTTAAAAAGAATATTCAAATAAGCCGTAACAAATGAAATATAATTATATACATTGTAAAAATACATATAATACATTATTTTATCATCTTTAAGTCAGAATATTTGTATGAAAGTTATTTAAAATTATGACTTGTAATATATCAATGTTATTATGTCAACAATTCATGCTAAATATGAAGAAAAATTAAATGAGATTGAAAATAATATTAATGAATCAAATACATTGTTAACAGAAATAAAATTATTATATGATGAAAAGAAAATACATGGTGATAATATTTTGAAATTATTAGAAATCGATTCTATTATATATGAAAAAGAAGAAAAAATGAAAGAAATTGAAAATGACACCTTTCATCTGTATTTATTAAAAATAAAACCGATCATTAACAGTTATACAGATACAACCAATAATGGGATTTTTACAAAAAATGATACATTAGATAAAGGTGATATTAGTAATTTTATAAAACAAAGAACAAATAATTCAAGAGGTTCATTGTTCAATGTATATATGAATGTTATAGAAAATAAACCTTTACATATACATAAATCAGAAAGCGATTATATATGTAATACCTGCTCAATACCTAAAATAGTATCATCGACAGAATCATTTATGATTTGTCCAAAATGTGGTGTAGATGAATTATTTTTCGAATGTGGAATGCAAGGTTTAACATATGAACAAGAAGTAAATACAGATACAAATGTACATTTTGCATATAAACGCATAAATCATTTTAGAGAATTATTGGCACAATTACAAGCAAAAGAAACATCAGATATACCAAAGGAAATAATTGATAGTTTGAGATATGAATTGAAAAAAGAACGTATTGAATTTGTGTCTGATATAACACAAACGAAAGTAAGACATTATTTGAAAAAACTGAAATATAATAAATATTATGAAAATGCAAATCAAATATTGAATATATTAACAGGTACACCACCACCATCCATAACAGAAGAACTGAATGAAAAACTCACTATAATGTTTATGGAAATACAAGAACCTTTTGAAAGAGTTTGTCCAAAGAACCGAAAAAATTTTTTAAGTTACAATTATGTTTTGTATAAATTTTGTGAAATATTGAACGAAGTCGAAATCATGAATTATTTTCCGTTACTCAAGAGTAGAGAAAAATTATATCAACAAGATTGTATTTGGAAACAAATATGTATTATAAAAAATTGGGAGTTCTTTCTAAGTGTTTAAATTATTTAAAGTTTATGAATATATATATATATATATATGGATTTCTTAGAAGAAGATACAGTAACTGTACCAGGACAAAAATATGCACTTATTTCAATTGTAGGTCCAGATTCAAATCAGAAATCGAATATATCTGCAGTTAAAATCAAAGGTGTATTCGATAATAAAGAAGATGCAAACATATATGTTGAAAAATTAATGAAAATTGATAATTCTTACGATATTTTCTTAGTAGAAATGTATAAATGGTTGGCTATTCCACCAGATGTTTCAAGTATAGAAAACCAAGTTCATCAAGAAAAAGAATTGAACGAGTTAATTCAGGGTCATAAAGAACAACAAATCTTAGCAAAATCGCATATGGAACAGAGAAAACGCGACGATATGGAAAAAAGTATAGAAGACTTAATGAAACAAAAGAATGAACATATTTCATCCAGTAGTACAGATTCTAGTAATCAACTCAATGCGGGAGATTTGATGGAACAACAAAATATTTCAACAAATTCTGATTATCAACTTAAAACGGAAGATTTAAAAAACATATCTTGGGCTCCTGGAAAAGCATTGACAAAAGATGAATTTGAAAAAATGAAATCTGAAAGTAAGTCGGATATTAATGTGATCAGCGCAAATTTGAATGAAAAAGGAAAAGAGAAACTATAAATTTATTTGGTTTTTTTGATGGTAATGGTTGGTTTATTAGAAGTTTTTTTATAGACTTCTTCTAATTCTTTTTCATCATGTTTAGGGTCGTACAATTTATTATGCAAATTCCAAAATTTAGGGTGACCAGCTTTAAACGATTTGTGCATCTTTGCTTTATACCAAAAAACAACATCTTCTACCTTATTACTTTTACTAGTATTATCAAGAACAACACATTCATAGTTTTCTGTACATGCATCCATGACCTGATTGAACATATCAAATGTAGGGAAAATTCCAAAAAAGTTTTTATAAATTTTTTCTCTATTTTGAATTATATTTTCTCTTAGGATGAAAATGTAATCGATATTTGCTCTTAAATCTGGTGTAAGATCCATACAATATTGCATAGACAATCCAAACCATATCCCCCAATGTCGTCCATTGTAAAATATAAGTCTCAATACTTGATCTCTAAGAAACTTTTTATCGTACATACAATCGTCTAATAAAACAAAAGCATTGAAATTACTCTCATTTCTTTTTAACATTACTTTTTGTCTTGCTACAACTTTTTCTAATACATCTTTTTTGTATTCATTATATACGAAAGAATCAGGAACGAAATTTTGATAATGTTTATTCCCCTCTTCAGTTCCTGACATCACAACTCCTACAGGTATGTGTTTTTTATGATATAATATATCTGTTATAAGTGTTGATTTACCTGTACCCCTCTTACCAATAAAAACACATATTCTATTATCTCCAATTGTTTTAGGATCGAATTTTTTAAGTTTTAGGTTTGACATTTTACTAATATGAACCGAGAAAAAGTTATTAGGCAAATAACTCGTTTTGATGAGTTCATCTTCAGATTTTTTTTATTTGTATATGTTATATAAACATGGGAGGAGGATTAATGCAACTCGTCGCTTACGGTGCTCAAGATGTTTTCCTTACGGGAAATCCACAAATCAGTTTCTTCAAAGTGGTTTACCGTCGCCACACCAACTTCGCGATGGAATCCATTGAACAAACCTTCAATGGAAACCCTCAACTTGGTAACAAAGTCACCTGTACTATCAGTAGAAATGGTGATTTGATCACCAACTTATGGCTTGAATGTACCATTAAACAGAATGAAACGACACACGGTCTTTGTAACTCTCTTGGTCACGCTCTTATTGAGTATGTTGAACTTGAAATCGGTGGCCAACGTATTGACAAACACTACGGTGAATGGTTAGAGATTCTCTCCGAACTCACTTTACCTGAAGAAAAACGTCAAGGATTCAAAGAAATGATTGGTCGCCGTGATGCCTACTTACCTACCTCAGCTACTGGAGTTGAAGGTATGGGTGCCTATGAAGCTAACGAAGTTTCTCTCTACGTTCCTCTCCAATTCTTCTTCTGTCGCAACCCTGGTCTTGCGCTCCCTCTTATCGCTCTCCAATACCACGAAGTCAAAATTAACGTCAAACTTCGTGAAGCCAAAGATCTCATGTCTCAACATAGTCTCACTGCTACTGAGACTGTTTCGGGTCTCGTACCTACTCTTTCTAGTCTTCGTATGTACGCCGATTACATCTACCTCGACACAGACGAGCGTAGACGTTTTGCCCAAGTTTCGCACGAATACCTCATCGAACAACTTCAACACACTGGTCCTGACGTCGCCAAAACTACCAATCACCGTTTGAACTTCAACCATCCCGTGAAAGAGCTTGTTTGGGTATACCGTAAAAATGGTGCCGAACCAATGAACTTCAACTGTGGTGTCGGGTCCGGGACCAATAGTGTTGGTGCCAATGCCGATTACGTCGATTACTACCTCAATACCAATACTGATACTACAAATACTTCAGCTATGACTCTTGGAGATGTTGTGGATCCCACCTTATCTACCAACGCCAAAGACTGGTTCACCACCTGCAAACTTCAACTCAATGGTCACGATCGTTTCTCGGAACGCAAAGCGGCTTATTTCCGCCTTGTCCAACCTTATCAACACCACACTCGCGTACCTGCGAAACATGTGTATGCGTACTGCTTCGCGCTTAACCCCGAATCTCATCAACCCAGTGGTTCTTGTAACTTCTCTCGTCTCGATAACGTCACTCTCATCTTAGAACCCAATTCATCTGACGGAGTAACTGTTGGTGAATCCGATGAACTCCTCGTCTTTGCCACAAACTACAACGTACTTCGTATTATGAGTGGTATGGGTGGTTTAGCTTACTCCAATTAGAGTAACAATTTTCTAATAATATTCAGTATAATTCTATAAAATATTCAGTTCTTATAAATGTTGTGAAAATCACAATTAATTATATATTAATATTTACAATATATCAATATATAATTATATATCATCATTTTCTGATACGTAACTATAATGTTCCGCAATTTGTTATTCAACGGTTGGTATGATTATGACATGAGTAATAGGTGTTTTGTGTAGAGTCAGTGTTTCCCCTTAATTAATCAAATGTTTCTTTGTTCTCTTTTGTTGCTATTCTTGTGATTACGAAGATAAACATAACTAATCCAGTTTGATACTACTACAAAATAATCAAACTCCAATGCTATAAATATATACTATTCAATACATTTTGTATAATAACAACATTCAATCATATTTTAAAACTATGAGTTATGAACTGAATCATGATATAACCGGTAAACAACCAAATTGACAATGATATTGCGTATTCTAACTCCATTATTTGCGTTATGTATAAATGAACTATCATTGTCATTCTTTATGTGGATACTAACAAACCATATGACATCTCATTAGTCGAATGTATTTATAATTTAGGGTTTTAGGATATTGACGAAAGTTGAACTACGGTGACCGAAATTTGTTCTGGTGTCGTTTATCCCAAACGTAGTAGCTCTTACGTTGTAAATACATGTTTATATATCCCGATATCAATTGTGATTTAAAAAAAGAAAATTATAATAAAAAAAGATGGAAGGATTTCAAATAACCTTTAATTGTCCAAGAGATATACAAGAAGAAGTGTTGATTTGTCCAACAGATAGACACTTGTACACTGTATTAGATAGTTCAATTGAATCACGGGAATCGTTAGATTGTCCAATATGTATAGACACACTAGAGACTAATAATATCATCTCCTTAGATTGTTGTAATAACAAATTTCATATAGAATGTTTGTATAAATGGATACAAGGAAATGCATGTTGTCCAATATGTAGAGATATAACAAATATAAAAACAAAGTTAGATTTTTTGATGAACATCGATAAAACAAATGAATCTATAAACGAATCATTACCGTTGATAACTACAAATAGAAGATATACTTATAGTATAATTTATAAAATTACATTTATATTTTTTATTGGAATTACAATTTTATTTTATATTGATACATTCAAAGATGAATCATTAAAAAAAGAATAAATGATTAGATTATGAAAGATGTGTTTAGTTCAACAAATTTAATACAAAAAATGTAGGCTGTAATAATAATCATAAAAAACAGTTGTGAAATTATATACATAAACTTCGAAGAAACATAAATGAATTAAACATTTTGTAAAAGTTCAATTTCATACATTTTAACCTTGAAATGATCATTAAAAACAGAAATATAAATTATATCATTATCTTGTAATTCTTTACAACCAACATGATTCATACAATCTTCTTTTTCATATGTAATAGGGACCATATTACCATCAGACATAGAGTAATAATTCCATGAATTTTCACCATAAACATAAGGTAGATGATAAATAGTAGCAGGTAAAGTTGTTTTACCAAACAATGGTAAAATAGCGTCTCTTTTTTCATTGAACAACACACCGAGTTGTTTAAATCCATTTAATGTGTTATTGTTATTTGAAATTTTATTTACATTCTTTTTATGTTTTTTGAAATTCAATTTTTTATTGTTTTCGGGTTCAGGGTCTTTGGACGTTTTTTCTTCATCTTTATTTGTTTCTTTAGTTTGATTGATTGTATTCATCTGTTTCATTTCTTTAAAACAATGCCATGTAAAAACCATAATTACTGCATTAAAAGCAATATAAAACATATTTACATCTGGTTTAAACATATATATAGTATACTTATAATTAATTTACTTTAAACAAGTTTATAGATTACATTCTTCCTGTTCACTTTCTGAATTTTCTTCCTCATATTGTAAATCTACTCCAATGAAATATGTACCTTTCAGTTTATTTCCCTTGTAAAATTTTGTAACATTTGTCTTAACAACAATGTTATGTTGTGCAAATGTTGATTGGTAAAAATCAACGACAAATTTGTTTTTCTTGAAATTATTTTCTGAACAATGTTCATTGAATTTTCTAACAAATAATTGCATAGGAATGAATCGATTCGAATCGATGACAATTTTTCCACTATTAAAAAAATTGGAGAGACTATTGGTCGCATCCACCATTTTTTCTTGTGTATTTAAAAAATAAGAAGGAAGATGGTCCCAAATATTGTCATATCCGACGTTTCGAGTCATTCGTTGATAATATAGATTGCATTGTCGAATGATATCAGGAATACATACACGAAGTTTTTTACCTAACATACAATCGTTTTTCTTTACTTTGTTATCGAATCTTGTAACCACGATTCTTCTTTTGATGGAACCACTATTATCTATAAAATCTGGATTTTCATTACCACCTAAAATTCCAGCTGTTTCCCATTTAACAACTTCAGACTTTTTGTATTTAATATTAACATTGATAGTTTCACCACTAATCATACTTTGGAATTCTGCTTGTTCCAAACACCAATCTTTTTTAATTTCAGGTGCAATAAAAATGTATTTTGAATAAATGTCAGAAAGTCCAAATTTGGATTGTACATTGTTTGATAATACGGCAACATCTCCATCGTCGTAAAATTGTTTAGCAACATCATTGTTAATAGTTGATTTTCCTGTTCCACCTTGACCTAGATAAAACATAATAGTTTGCCAGTTATCAAGATCATTTAATGGATAAAGCAATCTACCTAAATAAACTTTATTCCATTCGATAACATCTTTATCCAAATTTTGATATTCGAAAATTTGGTCAAGTAATGGAATATGAATATCTTCGGGTTGGATAGAATTAGTAGTATTTGTCAAAGGGACATCAAAATATTTACAAGAAGTGAAATGTGTTGGAATATTCGGGTCACCATATTCATAAAACTTATCGGTATAAATTTCATTTTCTTCATCCCAATATTTAACAAGATATAAACCATTCTTGAATGAAAAGACATGACGATCTTTTACAAGTTTGGGAAAAAGATCGTCATAACATTTACTAAAATATTCTGTGAATTGTTTGACTACATCTTTTGTTTTAATAGACAATAGAAACATATTTAGGTTGTTACTCCTGGACAGCAATTTATAAATAATATTCGAAATAGAATCTACTTTTTTCCATGCATAAGTCGGAAACCCGTCTTTGGATAAAATACATTCGTAACAATATTCTTCACATCTTTTATATTTCAATTCATAAAACTTTGAACTAAGATACATACATATTTTTTGTATAGGCTTGAGATCGTCATTGTCAAGAGGATGAAATTTGTAAATACTTTGATCTTCAGAAGGACTATATGAATGTTCCGGTTTTAAAGTAGTAGATACCATCGCCAGTCCAATCATAGTGTTTTTTGCATAATGAACAACTGCAAGGATTTTATTTAATTTACATTTATTTTCAATTTGTTCTTCACTATTATTACCAACAAGATTATTTTTTTCTAAGGTTTCTTGTAACATAAAGATGTTATTAAATTCGATTTCAATTGAAGAATTAATAGATTCATTAGTATCTGTAGATGATAATAAAAGATTAGACCTGAATTTTTCTAAAATTTCAGTTGGTGAATAATTATCAAATTGAAAACACCATTTGGTATTCAATTCTTCAAGAGTAATCATAACAGACTCGGAAGTAAATGTAGTAAGATTGGAAGACATTGCTTTGCTATTTTAATACTATGTAAATATATGTTCTTTAAGTTACTTTTGATAATGTGTGTTACATATAAAAAATAAAAATATAAACAATATATAATAATGTTTTCTAGTCTACAAGTATCATCTAATATGGTTATCCAAATGTCTATAATTTTTCTAATCTTTTTAATATTCTATATATATAACACATTTAATGGAAAAATTAACAATCTATCAAAACAAAATCATGATTTGACAGAAAGATGTATTCAGTTAGAAAAATACACTGAAGAAGACGAAGAAGACGAAGAAGAAGAAGAAGAAGAAGAACCGGATACGGGCGAAAAAAATAAAGATATCGAAGGCTTTCAACCAGAAGATGACTTCGCAACTTTAGAAAGTAAAGAGAATTAAATCCTCCCGTAACTTTTAACAATTTCTGTTGTATATTTGAACGAAATTGGTTCATTTAAACCTTCGAAATAAACGACATCCGAATCTTTATTCAATGTTAATTTCACCTTATATTTACGTACGATCTTTTTACCATCCGAATCTATTTTTGGTAAAACTAATGGTACACCGTCTATAGTTTTCCGAATTACTTCCATAACGGTCATAGTTAATGTACATCTACCTTTAATTTTTTTCCCCATTTTACGACATGTGTGATACATCGCTTTCTTAGCAGCTGCAGAATGTGAACCGGTATACAATTTATCACTATCAAATTTAGTTTTTTTATTACCTTGGGCACTTTTTGAAACATTTGTAATCGTAAATAATCTTTCCGACATATATAATATATATACAATAAAAATCAAATATTGATATTAAGCATCCAAATATCTGGACGATTCCTATATCTTATATTTGGAATATTATCCCATGGATGATCATTGGAATAAATATCAGGAGGAACTGGTAAAAGGTATTCTAATTCATCATCATATAAAATTTCATGTTCGTCATAATCATCTACTTCTTCAAAATGAAGAACCTTATAGTCTTCAAAAACAATCGTACCATCCTCATTATCATTGTAAACAAAGAAATTAGACATATTTATATATAATACATCTAGATAAAATATCTTTAAATGACATAAAGGTGTAATTGATTATATATATATATATATATATATGGATGGTTTATACACTGGTATAAGCGAAGGAACAATAATACAATTGAAAAGTAAAAGTGAATTAGATGAAGATATAGATAAAAATGCAAAAGGAACAATAAATTTATTCAAATCCGAATATAAAACATACACACATTTTGAACTAGAAAATATCATGACAACAAAAAAAGTTCAGTTAGGTACAACTTGTATATTTGAAATAGACAATGGAGAAGGTGATTTAATAAGTAATATAATGTTAAAAATAAAACTTCCAACTATTCCTATAACTGTAGATAGAATTTCAAAATCGACTATTTATCGATTTTGGACGAATAGAATAATATGTTCGATGATTAAAACAATAACAGTTAAACATGGGAATAACACATTATTAACATTAGATTCCGATTCATTGTTTATAAACTCTGAATTAAATGTATCATCTTCTAAACAAAAAATGTATGATGTAATGACGGGTAATCATCATACAATACAAAGTATGATTGAATATTCAAATATAGATGACAATGAATATTTTTTGGATATACCATTATTTAAGAATTTTGACCAATTACAATATTTTCCGATAAATAATGCAAGAAATAAAGACTCTAAATTAAAAGTATATATCACATTAAAAGACCTAACAAAATTAATGTTAAAGAGCAGTTATTATGAAACAAATCTAGAAATAAACGATGATTATTCAAATATAGATGATAATGTATATATTTCATTAATGTGTAATCATATATTGTTATCAAGAAATGAAGCTGTATCATTGTTAACATCAAATAATAACTTTTTAATTGAAAATTATCATTTAAATGAATTTACAAATTTCAACAGAGATAATAATAAGGTAATAGAAACTAAATATCAATTGTCATTAAATCATCCAACAAAACAACTAATTGTAGTAATTACGAGAAAAGAAGATGAAGATAATAATAAATACCATAATTATATTGAAATAGATAACATTGAATTATATATAGATGGTAAAAAAATGAATGATGAGATATATGTGAAAAGAAACAATTCGAAGAAAAACTTTAACATAAATAAAAATAAAAAATCACCGAGATACAATATATATTCACTCTCGTTTGCATTTGTACCTGGAATATATCAACCAACAGGACATTTAAATTTTTCAAAAGCAAATAATATATTTATAAAAATAAAATTGAAACAATATGAAGAAGTAATTATAAGAGTATATTCAAGTGAATTAAATATATATAAAACAAATTCCAATGGAGAAGGAAAATATGACAATATTTAAAAAATAATATCATAGTTCTTTTCTTTTATATAAAAATCAATACATTTGTGAACTTTGGTAACCGTAACAATAGAAATTTTTTGTTGTCTTACAAAATGTTTATTATCAAAATTGATCTTATTTTGTTTAGTGACATAAAATATAATACCACAAACCACCGACGAAGGTGTTTTACCATCAAGAATTCCTTCATTTATAATAAATTGATTTAATTTTAAACATGATTTAATCAACTTATATTCCGTTTGTTTATCAAGTTCTATTGAATTACAATAACGAGGTATTAAGTCTTGTGTGTTTGTATACACGTTCAATGTATTGTCTTTTGTCAAAACATCTCTCATATAACTTATGAATATTTTATTAGTTTTATTAATTGTTGGAACATCGATATTGCAAATAATAGAGATTTCTTTGACAGAACGTGTTACATTATGTAATTTGCATGAAT
>Ga0136655_1000415_pt1 | contig 19119 bp, 17 predicted proteins | sample CPBDNA_2_FD_94863 | JGI IMG/M metagenome (GOLD analysis project Ga0136655, IMG submission 94863) | Freshwater to marine salinity gradient microbial communities from Chesapeake Bay, USA - CPBay_Spr_15_0.8_DNA (version 2) | ecosystem: Environmental > Aquatic > Marine > Coastal | place: USA... | reverse complement strand
TTATAAGTCCTTTGAGGTTTTTGCAAAAAACCCACCTTGGGAGCATATTTATGGAAAACAAAAACCTGCCCCACTTGGTATCGACTCCGGAGCAATCGGGTTTTTTATGACCAGAGATTTCAATGATACACGGTATATGCCTGTGACTAGAGATATGTCCCCCGAGAAAACCATGACGGTTTTACATTATATAAAAAATCTTCAGAGCGGTTCTGCCACTGCACCAAATCCACAGGAATCATGAAAAAGCCAATTTTAAAGTATTTCGCTCTATTTGGAGCTTCCTGTTTTCTGTTTACATCTTGTGATGGTTCTGGAAATTCTGAATCTGCTGATGCCTCTTTACAAATGTTAATGCAAGAGACTGTAGCCGATCCAAATATTCAACCGAATGTATTGCCATACACCATTGAGTTTGTAGAACAGGATTTTGCCAATAAGCCTGCCTTGCCGGGATTGCAGTCCTACACGAGTGCGGTGAATCAAGCTGGGGAAATTCTAGTGGTCGGTGGGAGAAGGCAGGGTTTACATACATTCATGGCTGCGCCAGGAAAAAATTTCATCCCGGATAGCGCGAATAATTTTCTCTATGTTTTGAATCCTGAGTCTGGTGACTTTTGGACTTTTGACGTGAATGGATTAGATGATAAGCTTTCTGTACAGTTACAATCCAATAATTTGCAGGGCTACCATGATCTAGAAACGGATGATATGTATGTAGTCGGCGGATACGGTTGGAAGGCTGATGGATCGGATATGAAAACCTTCGGCAGTATCATTCGATTCAAGGTGGAAGCAGTAACATAAGCGATTAAAAATGGTGCTTCAGCAAATGAGATTGGAGCGCTAATGGAGTATGGAGAAGATGATCGATTTGCAGTTACTGGAGGGGAGCTAACTATGCTCAATGGGAGATTTTTTCTTGTGTTTGGCCAGCGATTTGATGGTCAGTATCGGGGTTTTGGAGGCACGGATTTTACCCAGAAGTATACCGAGGAAGTCAGGGTTTTCACCCTTAAACCTGGTTCTTTGAATATATTGAGCTATGGCGCCAGTACAAGCTCTGACCCTGATCGACCTTTTCATCGTAGAGATGGAAATGTTATCGAAGATGTTGACCCGGGAACAGGTCAAGAAAGGATTACTGCTTTAGGCGGAGTTTTTCCTCCAGGAATTATTGGAGGCTATGATTATCCCATTTATATCAATGGGCCTCAAAACCCAGTAGTGAAGAAAGAAATCCATCAGAAATTTAGCCAGTACGAATGTCCGGTAATCTCCATCTACGATGATGAAGCTTCTAATAAATCAATTTATTCTACCATGTACGGTGGAATCGGACTTTATTATTACTCTCAGGACTCGACTCAAAAGGCAATTTATAATTTAGCAACAGGCCAAGGCAGGAATGATGGGATTCCATTTGTTGCCGACATCAGTACTTTTATAGAAGGGGCTGATGGGACATATTCTGAATACATTAATGCCAAGCCCATCGAAAACAATAGATTATTAGGAGCAAGCATCACCTTTATAGGAAATAGAGCTTTGATCAATAATGGAAAAGCTACCGCAAATGGTGTCTTAAAGTTGAGTGGCTTGGCGGCCGGAGAAAAAGTTCTGGCTGGATATATTTTAGGTGGGATTGAAGCTGCTGCTCCACTACCGGAGACCCCAAACAAAGGGACATGGGCCAGTAATTCCTTATTTGCGGTTTATGTCACCAAGACTCCTTCAGGGGCGATCCCTTCTAGTTTCGCTATCAAGGCAGACCCGAACACGCAATGACAAACTAAGTATCTTAATAGATTTGAAAAAGCGAGATCCGATCTCGCTTTTTTTTATTTGAGGCTATTCAAGTATTATTCCTTTATTTCGGAAATGGATTTCCAGTTTTTGATTGATGGTTTTACAGTGGGACTCCAGCAGATGACTTGGCTTGAGGCTGTGGCAGTAGTTTTTGGGATTGCTTCGGTTTTTTATTCGATGCGGGAGCATATTTGGGTTTATCCTACAGGAATAGTCTCCACCTTGATTTATGTTTGGATCTGCCTTCAGTATAAGCTCTATGCGGATATGGGGATCAATGCTTATTACTTCAGCATGTCGATTTTCGGTTGGTATGTTTGGACACATCCAAAAGAAGGGCAAAAGGTGCTGCCAGTGACTTGGCTGAAACCATCAGGATGGGCTATTTCAATCGGGATATTCTTAGCTTCTTATTTGACTCTATATCTAGTACTTTCTCGGTTTACAGATTCTGATGTCCCTTATTGGGACTCATTTACTACTGCTTCTGCCTTTGTAGGGATGTGGTTGATGGCCAAAAAGAAAGTGGAAAACTGGATTGCCTGGATTATTACCGATTTGGTTTCTGTCCCGCTGTATTTTCATAAAGGCTTAATTCTAACTTCATTTCAATTTCTCTTTTTCACCATCCTAGCTACCTTAGGTTTGATAGCTTGGATCAAATCCGCCAAACAATATGCCACTTAAAAAAATCTTAATTCTAGGTCCGGAATCAACTGGAAAAAGTACACTTGCCAAAGACTTAGCCAATCATTTTTCAGAGCCTTGGGTTCCGGAATATTCCCGAGAATATCTTGAAAATTTGACTCGAGACTATGATTTTGAAGACTTATCCACAATGGCTAAGGGCCAATTGGAAGCGGAGAAAAAAGCGGAGGAGCTAGCCAAAGGCGTTCTCTTTTGCGATACCGACCTGCGAGTTATCCACATTTGGTCGGCGCATCGTTTTGGAAAGACTAGCTCTTGGATAGTAGAGGAAATCGAAACTCGAGTCTATGATTTAATCTTGTTGACCGATATTGATATGGATTGGGAGCCTGATCCTTTGCGGGAGCATCCCGAACCTGAAATGAGATTTTACTTTTTCAAAAAATATCTGGAATTAGCCAAATCAAGTGGATTTCCATTTGAAGTCATCAGCGGTTCACGTGAAGAACGACTCGGGAAAGCCATCTCTGCGATACAGATTCACAGTAAAATTTAACCTGATGAGATCTATTCTTTTAGCTTCAATAGTGTGGATAAGTTTTTTTTCTTGCACTGAAAAAAAGGAGAGTCCCCTTTCTCGACCCAATATCGTGTTCATTCTAGCAGATGATCTTGGTTACGGGGAAGTAGGCTATCAGGGACAAGAAAAAATTCACACTCCCAATATCGATGCCTTGGCAGCAACTGGAAAAATCTTCTCAAATCATTATACAGCAGCTCCAGTATGTGCGCCGGCTCGCTGCATGTTGATGACTGGAAAGCATGGGGGCCATGCCTACATTCGAGGAAATGATGAATGGGGCGACCGGGGCGAGGTTTGGGACTATGCTAAAGCTGCACGAGATCCCAATCTTGAAGGTCAACGACCTCTTCCTGCCAATACAGAGACCTTAGCAAAATTACTTCAAAGTGTGGGTTACAAAACGGGTATCGTAGGTAAATGGGGTTTGGGTGCTCCTTTGAGCGAAGGCATTCCCACAAAAATGGGTTTTGATTATTTCTATGGGTACAATTGCCAGCGACAAGCGCATAATCTCTATCCGCCGCATCTCTGGGAAAATGAAAATAAGATTCAGCTCAATAATAAACTGGTAGTTCCTCGTACTTTATTAGATTCTTTAGCTGATCCGAAAGACTCGAAAAGTTATTCTAAGTATGAGCAGCAGGATTATGCTCCTGACTTGATGCACGAAAAAGCCTTGGCTTTTATAGAGTCAAATCAAGATAAAACATTCTTTCTTTATTATGCTTCGCCGCTTCCGCATGTGCCTCTTCAGATTCCAGCTAAAGATCGTGCTGAATACGTGAAAGCTTTGGGCGATGAAACTCCCTATGACGGGGCTCAGGGTTATTTCCCCAATCAAAACCCTAGAGCGACCTATGCTGCAATGATTACGAAGCTTGATGAGCAAATCGGCGAAATCAAGCAAAAACTGGATGAGTTAGGTTTGACAGAAAATACCATAATTGTGATTACCTCAGACAATGGACCAACCTATACTGGTGGAGTGGATTTTGATTTTTTTGAAAGTTCAAAGCCTTTTACTAATGGGTATGGACGAACCAAAGGCTTTGTCTACGAAGGAGGAGTTCGGGTGCCAATGTTGGTTAACTGGCCAGGACAGGTAGAAGCTGGAAGTAAAAGTGAGCATATCTCTATCTTTTATGATTGGCTTCCTACGATCTGTGAATTGGTAGGAATTCCTATTCCAGACGATACGGATGGAGAAAGTTTCCTTGCAGCAATTTATGGAAAAGCTCAGAAGCCACATGAGTACATCTATTGGGAATATCCAGAATATGGTGGTCAGCAAGCGATTCGAATGGGAAAATGGAAAGCGATTAGGCAGAACATTGTGAAAGATAATTCGCTTGAAATTGAGCTGTATGATTTAGATAAGGATCCCCAAGAACAAGTGAATCTAGCTTCTTCAAATGTGGATATTATCTCAAGAATGGAAGAGATTTTTAAGAAAGAGCATTCAAAAAGTCTCTTAGAACGATTCCAAATGCCTGCCTTGGGCGATTAAAAGTATTTTGTACAATTGAATTGATCACCATTTGTATAAGGAAAGCGATGCTGCTTCGACTAACTTGATCATATCCTTTTGTGCATTATTATTCAGTATGATGATCGTCTTGTTCTCTTCAATATAGCGTACTATGATGGTTTTGTAACCGGGATTATCTCCTGTATGACTCACCATTTTCCCAAAAGGACTTCTTGGGTCAAGCTCCCAGCCAAAACCATAATAACTTCGCGTTCCATCATTAAGTCGATATGGGGTGAATGCTTCATCCAGAGTTTTTTGGGAAATCAGCTTTTCAGTGTAAAGTGCCTGATCCCATTTTAATAAATCTGAAGCAGTACTGCTTACCCTTCCAGGGCCTTTTCGATTGCCTAGCCACACGGTGTAATCTGAAGCGTGAAATTTGTTAGCATTAACATAATTTCCAGCTTCATCTTGCAGATGTCCTGCGGCGAAGTTGCTCACTTTGGACTTTTCTTCAGGGGAGCGGATGGCAGTATTTTTCATTCCCAGTGGTTGAAAAATCCATTCATTGGTAAGCGCTACGAAATCTTTCCCAGATGCTTTTTCCACAATGCTTGCAAGTAGGACGTAGCCGGTGTTGCTGTACTCGTATTTTTCTCCAGGTTCAAATAAAATGGGGGGAGCATAGGTTCTCAAGTATTCCAAAATTTCGGGATTACCAGCCACTTTGCTTTTATCCCAATGTGCATCCATGATCGCTTGATAGTCCGGCAAGCCGCTGGTATGAGTTAGAAGATGTCTTATGCTTACTCCTGAGTAAGGTATTTTTAGATATTTTTCTACCGGATCATCAAATTTGAGCAAGCCTTTTTCTTCGCACATCATCACGATCATCGCCGTGAACTGCTTGGATACAGACGCTAATTCAAAAACATCATCCTTTTTCAAAGTAATTCCCTCTTCAAAATTTCTGTATCCGACGGCCTTTTCAAAAAGGATTTTGCCCTCTCCTGCTACTAGGACAACTCCCGAAAATCCTTCTTGACCTGCTCGTTGAAAAGCCTCATCTAAAATTTTTTCTTGTGCAAAAAGCGGGATATTTAAAATCAATAATCCGAAAATGAAAGCTGCGAGTGAGGATAGGTTCTTCATAGTTGAGGCATTAGGTTGAAAAAGATACAAAAAAACAGCTAATTGGGGGATAATTCTTCATTAGCGAAATGTCCTTTAAGTCTTTTTTGATTCTTGTTCTGACGGTATTTTTAAGTTGTCATTCCCATATTGGTTTTGGGCAAAAGAAAGTTGTATTTATAATTTTAGATGGAATTCCCGCTGATGTGCTGGAAAATACTTTTACCCCTAATCTCGATGAAATAGCAAAGATGGGAGCTTATTCAAGAGCTTATACAGGGGGATTAAAAGGGGGCTATTCTGAAACTCCCACCATTTCAGCAGTTGGATACAATTCACTCTTGACAGGTACCTGGGCCAATAAGCACCATGTCTGGGGGAATGAGATTAAGGCACCAAACTACAATTATTGGACAATATTCAGATTTCTTAAGGAAGCTAGGCCCGAGTCAAACATTGAAATTTTCTCAACTTGGCAAGACAATCGAACTAAACTGATTGGAGATCAATTAGCGGAAACTGATTTCATCAAAATGGACTTTGCGTTTGATGGCTTTGAATTGGACACGCTTACTTATCCACATGATTCAGAGAAGCTATACATTCAAAAAATAGACAATCTAGTCAGCTACGAAGCTGCTTATCAACTTAAAAAATATGGGCCTGATTTGTCTTGGGTTTATTTGGAGTATACCGATGATATGGGGCATCGCTATGGAGATAGTCCACAGTTATCCGCAGCAGTAACAGTAGCAGATGAGCAAGTGGGTAGAATCTATGAGTCGATTCGCTATCGGGAAGAAAAATTTGGGGAGGACTGGCTAATTTTGATTACCACTGATCATGGCCGAAAAGCTGAGGATGGAAAAGATCACGGTGGCCAGTCTGACCGTGAGCGCGAAATCTGGATGGTCTTAAATGCACAAGAACTCAATCCCTATTTTGAAAATTATACCCCCGCGATGGTGGATATTTTACCTACAATTGCCAGATTTTTGGAAATCGATTTGCCAGAAAATGCGGTGAAAGAAATAGATGGCGTCTCGCTGATTGGTGATATTTCCTTAGTAAACGCAAATGCAGAAGTCGAAAGTGATCAGATTACGTTGACTTGGGTTCCAATTCAAAAGGCTGGAAAGGTGACGATTAGCTATACTACTACAGATGATTTTGGGCTAACTGGTAATGTGGATAACTACATCAAACTTGATGAAGTTGACCTTTCTACATCAAAACACCGAATTTCTTTTGCTGAATTACCTCCTGGAAAATTGAAGTTTTGGATTCAGGGGGAGAGTAATGGTGTTGGGGTTTGGGTGATTCGATGAAGATAAATTTTAGCTAAAAATAGCACGAAATGGCAGATTTGGATATTCTGCTTAAATGGCTAATATCAAAAAAAGCCGACTTTTGCCGGCTTTTAAGTTTTCTATAAGCTAACTATCAATCCATTCCTCCCTTACGGGTAGGGGAGCGAACTGCCGGCCAAGCCGTAGGATTTCCAGTTCTATCAAGTGGAATTCGAACTTCTCGATTCACTTGCTCAGGCTCTTCACTTGCCATGTAAACCATTATCGCAGCCATGATCACATTGTTCTGAACATCGTCAAAAACAATTTTATCATAGGTGTCCAAGTTGGTATGCCAAGTATAATTGAAGTAAGACCAGTTCAAAGAGCTTAAGGAAAACGCTGGAACTCCGGCTGCTACAAAAGAAGCATAGTCAGATCCACCACCACTTGGATTTCCAGGAAACGTGGTTTCAATATCTTTAGTAATATCTCGAGGAACTTTATTCATCCATCGACCGAGGTATTCGTAGCTATCTACAAAGCCTTGGCCTGATACATTCGCAACTCTGCCCGTTCCATTATCCTGATTGAAAAGTGCCTGTATTTTATCCATCATCTCTGGATGATCCTCTACGAAGGCTCTTGAGCCGTTAAGTCCTTGCTCCTCTGAACCCCAGTGACCTACTATAATTGTACGTTTTGGATTTGGATATATCTCTTTCAACACGCGCATCACTTCCATCATCATGATGGTTCCAGTACCGTTGTCTGTAGCGCCGGTGCCACCATCCCAAGAATCAAAATGCGCAGATAGCATCACATATTCGTCAGGCTTTTCTGTTCCCTTAATTTCAGCAATGGTGTTGAAGGTCGGGGCTACTCCAGTTTCTTTGGATTGTGCGTTCAAGTTGATCATTGGTTTTTTACCGCTTTCAGCCAATCTGAAAAGCAAACCATAATCTTCAAGTGAGAGGTCTACAGTAGGCACTTTTTTAGTGGAGGCAGAGAAAATCTTGTTGGCTCCAAATCCTTGAGACCAATAGGAAGTAATAATCCCCAATGCTCCTGCTTCTTCCAGCGCAATTGGCAGTTCTCTTCGTCCCTCACCAGTGTTTCTTAATCGCTCAGCCCAAGCATCATTTATCGCGGAACGCTCGGCCTTCATTTTTGCGAAAGACTCAGGAGTAGCGAACTCTTCCCAATTGTAATCTGGTCTTCCTGTGATCTGCGGCGCAGAAATCATCACATATTTTCCTTTTACTAAAGGAAGCCATTTTTTAAATGCGGCAGCATCTTCAAGCATTGGAATAATGATTACCTCACCCGCTGCTCCTCCTTTTGGAGAGGAAGGACTCCAAGCGAGTTGGGTTCCAGCCAGTGACCTAGTCCAAGGAGCAGTCATATCGATGTGGGTAATCCCACGCTCCCAGCCTCTCCATTCGCCCCATTTCTCATTGCGAGCTTCGATTCCCCAGCCTTTGTATTTCTCTACCGCCCAATTATGGGCTTGCAGCATTTGTGGCGAACCTACCAATCGTGGACCGATTCCGTCCATTACTTCATGACCGATTGCTTTCAGTTGCGAATTTTCGCGAGCTTCTTTGATGATGTCGTTGATGACTTGATCCTGTGCTTGTACTCTTGTATTGAAAAGTAGTAACAGACCCAAGCCTAATAAATAGCTTTTTTTCATGCGGTGTTTTATTTAGACTTTAAAAATAGGATTTCATGACAGCTTTTTTCAACCGTTTGTGGATTTGATAAGGAATTATTGGGATGATAGAAAGGTATCGGTCTTTTAAAGATGCTTTTTTCCGACCTGCTTGACGATTCCACCTTTCACCTCTTTGATAGTCTGCACGTAGAAAAATGCCTTTGGATCAATTTCATTAATCGCTTTTTTCATTCGATGGACTTCCAATCTAGTCACAACAGCCATGATGATATCACAATCATGATGAATATGGAAAGTTTCCGGTAGATAGCCACGCTCTCCTTTATAGACTGAGATCGCTTTTCCAAATTTTTTCACAATCAACTCTTTTACCAACTCATGCTCTTTGGAAATCACCGTAAGAGCCGTGTATTCTTCAAAGCCCTCAACTACATAATCGGTCACTTTGATCGCGGTAAAATAGGTGAGTAAGGAATACATCGCCGGCTCAATACCAAAGAAAAATGCCGCAGCAAGCATAATCAAGGAGTTTAGAAACAAAGTGATTTCACTTCCGGAGAAGGCTGAGTTCTTTTGAGTAAAATCGGTAATCACCTCAAAACCATCAATTAATCCTCCGCCTCGAATAATAAATCCAATCCCAGTTCCCATGAGCATGCCGCCAAAAACCGCAATTAAAACCTTATCGTTTGTCACCGGCTCCATCTGAATCACTTCCAAAACAGCAATCAGCAAAAAGACCGAAATAGTAGACTGAATAGCAAAAGTCTTCCCGATTTTTTTGTACCCCATGATCAAAAATGGAATGTTGAGTACCAAAAGAAGTAAATTCAAATTGATCCCAAACTGTAGGTTGATCAATATTGCAATTCCTGTCACTCCTCCATCCAAAAACTTATTGGGAAGCATAAAAGCCTCTAAAGCAATGGCTGCAAGAGCGACACCTACTAGGTTATATACAATAGTGGTGGGTGAAAAAATCTGTTTCCAGTCAATCTTTTCAGGAGAAATATCCATTCAAGTAGTTTTTGTTAGAAAGAACAGCAATTTTCAACTTGATTGAAAGGCTTATCCACTTATTAACGCAATAATTTAAGCGCTTAAAATAGATATTTTATTTTGAATAAGAGGTCAATCGTACTAAAGATCCTGATATTTCAGAAGTCACAGAAACGCGAGGAGCCTACTGAAATTTCTAGCCACCGCTCTTCAATCAATTTTATTGAAATCATATAATTTGATTGAGTTTTTCTACTTTTTGGAGTTAATTACATTAAATAACAGGTAACTAATTTGAAATGAATTATGGAAAGAGCGATTGAAAAATCCGAATTGTTTTACCAATTGCTTGCGGAAGATGCAGATGAAAAGTCGCTCAATTGGATTCGAATCCAAGGGGAGAAGATTGAAAAGTCCGGAAATTCTAATTCCTTGTTTATCTCCTTTAGTCAAGCCTCGCGATATTTCAAGAAAGTAAGCATTTCTCTTTCCGAAGACGCGGAAACTAAAATCCACGCAAATTATGCCGATCTGGAATTGAGCTATTGGAATCTCTTGCAAATTGCTAGAACCTATTTGGTCATGAAACTTCCCTTGGAGAAAGAAACGTGGTTCAAGACAATTAACCAACTTTTTGAGACAGGTGATCTATATGAGCAGCAGGCTTTATTTGCAGCACTTCCGGTTTTACCCTTTCAATCGGAATTGATACCGCGCGCCATCGATGGATTGCGAACAAATATCTCGTTGGTTTTTGATGCGATTGCTTTGAATAACCCCTTTCCATCCATTTATTTTCCAGAGGCGAATTTGAATCAGATGGTTCTGAAAGCGATTTTTATGCAAAGGCCACTCTATAGAATTCAGAATTTAGAGAAGCGAAGGAATCCCGCATTGGCGGCAATAGCACGTGATTTTGCCCATGAGCGATGGGCGGCAGGACGTGACGTGATGCCAGAGCTTTGGCGACTTGTTGCCCCATTTGTTGATGAGTCTTTTCAAAAAGACCTAGAAAAGGTTTTGGCTACCGAGGATACACTTCAAATGAAAGCAGCAACTTTGGCGATTCATGAGTCAGACTTTGAACCTGGAAAAAAAGTCCTAAATAAGTACCCTGAAATGATTCAGGGTATTCAAAACGGTCAAATAAGCTGGGAATCCATCGGTTTAGAATTTCAGCGAGCTCGTGTTTAATTAATTTCTAATTTTCCATTTAAAATTCAACCCCATGTATATAGATCCACATATTCACGTCGTATCTCGAACCACTGATGATTATGAAGCCATGCGAAAAGCAGGTATTGTAGCCATCATCGAGCCTGCTTTTTGGCTGGGTCAGCCGCGGACGGAAGTCGGAAGCTTCAAAGATTACTTCAGTACTCTAGTGGGCTGGGAGCGATTCCGTGCCAGTCAGTTTGGGATCGTCCATTATTGCACCATGGGATTGAATTCCAAGGAAGCCAATAATATTCCGTTGGCTGAGCAGGTAATGGAGCTTTTGCCGCTTTATGTAGGGAAAGAAGGAGTTGTGGCCATTGGTGAAATCGGTTACGATGATCAGACTGAAGCCGAGGATCGATTCTATCGACTTCAATTGGAGCTGGCCAAGGAAGTAGATCTTCCAGTCTTGATTCATACGCCTCATCGGGATAAGCGAAAAGGCACTATCCGAAGTATGGATGTAGCTGAGGAGCATGGGTTAGACCCGAAAATGGTGATCGTGGACCATAACAATGAAGAGACTGTAAAAGAAGTTTTAGATCGAGGATATTATGCGGGATTTACGATTTATCCACACACCAAAATGGGTTCAGCGCGAATGGTGGAAATTGTGAAGCAATATGGGCCAGAGCGAATAATCGTTAATTCTGCTGCTGATTGGGGAATTTCTGATCCTTTGGCTGTTCCTAAAACTGCCGATTTGATGCGCAAATCAGGGATACCGGAGGAGCATGTTCGGTTGACTACCTATCAAAACGCATTAACTGCTTTTGCACAAAGTGGGCAAATGGATGAGCAAGATTGGCTCAATGCGGCACCGTTGGATCAAACAAAAAAAATGAGTGGCAATTCTGTGCTTAGAGGTGGTCAGACTCCTCGAGTAGAAGGCAGCTCTGATTTTGTGGAAAATTAATCCATGAAGGACACTAAATTATTTGCTTACCTCCAGCTTACCCGACCTGCTAATGTGGTGACAGCCATCGCAGATATCTGGGCTGGTTTTGCCGTTGCAGGTGGCTGGACCTATATGATGAGTGACTGGGAGCTAGGGGCAGCTACATTTTGGCATAAATTAGTTTGGCTTTCATTGAGTACAATTGGATTGTATGCTGGAGGGGTGGCGTTTAATGATGTCTTTGATGCAGAATTAGATGCTTTGGAGCGGCCTGAGCGTCCCATTCCAAGTGGGAGAGTGAGTAAAACTTCCGCTGCATGGATGTCTTCAATTTTATTAATTATTGGAATCTTAGCCGCTAGTCAAGTGAATGTGGTGGCTGCAGGTTTGGCGATTCTAGTGGCAGTGTTATCGGTTACCTACGATTATTGGGGAAAACATCAATTTTACTTTGGCCCAATCAATATGGGAATGTGTCGGGCGGGCAATTTACTTCTTGGAATCAGCGTCGCACCTGAATTGATTCATTCACCGCTGAGTTTGATTGGCTTGATTCCTTTAATATATGTAGCTGCAATAACGATGATCAGCCGAGGCGAAGTCCATGGAGAAAATCGAAAGGCACTTTTTTTCGGTGCTGGACTTTATGCTTTCATTATTACCTGCATTTTATCAATGAGCTACCTTAATGGACCTGATTACTGGCAGACCATTCCTTTCCTCCTTGGATTAGCCTACATGATCTTTCCTCCTTTGATCAAAGCTATTCGTACACAGGACCCTAAATTGATTGGGAAGTCGGTCAAAGCTGCCGTAATTTCATTAATCATTTTAAATGCTTCAGTTGCAGCGGCCTTTTCAGGATGGAAGATTGGGGTAATTGTGTTATTCTTGCTTCCCATTTCCCTTTGGTTGGCAAAGAAATTTGCGGTAACCTAGGTTGGTTTCGAACCAAAGCACTAACAAATTGTCTTAGCTTAATGGAGCCCATTAGACCCGAATGCAAGAATGAATACTATTATAGAACAAAGTTTTTCAGTCCCCTTTAGCTATCAAGTTTGCTTCACAGAAGATCTTTTTGGCTTAGATAATTTGCTTTTTGTCGATGCTTTGGAAAAAGGGAAAAGGCCAAAAGTCCTCTTTGTAATCGATTCTGGGGTATCAGAGGCACATCCGAGTTTGATAGATCGAATTAAATCCTATTCCCATAAATATTCCGACAGGTTTATTTTAGCGGCCGAACCCATGGTCGTTATTGGCGGCGAGGCTTGTAAAAATGACTTGTCTATTTATCAAAAAGTGGTGGAAGGAACTCACTTATATGGCATTGATAGACATTCTTACATTGCCGTGATCGGCGGTGGTGCGGTGTTGGATATGGCGGGTTTTGCTGCAGCAATTTCCCATCGGGGCATTCGTCTGATTCGAATCCCGACGACCGTTCTCTCTCAGAATGACTCTGCTGTTGGTGTAAAAAACAGCATCAATGCCTTTGGCAAAAAGAATTACTTGGGTACGTTTACTCCTGCCGTCGCGGTATTGAATGATTTTAATTTTCTTAAAACCCTCGAGGATCGGGATTGGCGTGCAGGTGTTGCTGAAGCAATTAAAGTTGCCTTGATCAAAGATCTGAGCTTTTTTACTTGGCTTGAAGAAAATGCCGCAGCAATGGCAAAACGTGAAATGGGGCCTATGAAAACCCAGATCATCAGATCAGCTCAGATGCATATGGACCATATCGCAAGCAAAGATCCATTCGAGTTTGGCTCATCCAGACCCTTAGATTTTGGACATTGGGCAGCACATAAATTGGAACATTTGAGTGATTTCCGAATTCGACATGGCGAAGCTGTTGCCATTGGAATTGCATTGGATTCTGCTTATTCTTTTCTTCAAGGAAGAATCTCTAAAGCTGATCTCGATCGAATCCTCAACCTGATGCATACCTTGGGATTTGAGCTTTTCATTCCTGAACTGGAAGGTGCTAATTTGGTCAAAGGCCTTCAGGAATTTCAAGAACACCTAGGTGGAGAATTGACAATTATGCTTTTAGAGTCCCTGGGAAAAGGAGTGGAAATTCACGAAATGAACCCTAAGCTAATTTTTGAAGCGGTCAATATTCTCTTGAATTTTCACAATCAACATAACGCTGAGAAAATAAGAAATTGAAATGAGGTTAGACAACTTCCATTTAAGCTATTGCAGTAATATTCATCCAGGTGAAAGTTGGGCAGCAACTTTCGAAAATCTTAAGCTTTATATTCCCGAAGTTCGGAATCGGTTAGATGTTTCTGGAGCTTTCGGAATCGGACTTCGATTGTCTAATGAGGCAAGTTTGATTTTGGAAAAACCCGATGAACTGGAAAAATTTCAAGCTTGGTTGAAAACTGAAAATGCTTACGTTTTCACCTTGAATGGATTTCCATATGGAGATTTTCATAGGCAAGTCGTGAAGGAAAAGGTTCATTATCCGGATTGGACTACGGATGATCGAAAGAATTATACCATTCGTTCTTTCCGCATTTTGGCGGAATTACTTCCTGAGGGAATTGATGGGGGCATATCCACCTCCCCGATTTCATATCGTCATTGGTTTAAGGCAGAAGCGGAGCTAACCCAAGCAATGGAAACGGCGACGAAAAATTTATTGGAAGTAGTAGTTGAGCTAGCCGCTATTGAAAAGGAGACGGGGAAGTTTTTGCACCTCGATATAGAACCTGAACCAGATGGCATTCTTGAAAACTCGGATGAAATGATCTGGCTTTATACCGATTGGTTGCTTCCGATGGGTGTTCCAGTCTTAGGTAAAAAATTGGGTATTTCAGAAGCTGATGCAGCCCAATTAATCAAAAGACATATTCAAGTTTGCTACGATGTGTGTCATTTTGCAATTGTATATGAGGATCCTGCGGAGACCTTTGCGAAATTTTCTGCTCAAGGAATTCAAATCGGGAAGATTCAGATCTCTGCTGCTCTAAAAATTTCAATACCTGAAAGTGTTTCCGAGCGAATTGAAATTCTCCAAAAACTCCAACCTTTCGTAGAGTCTACCTATTTGCATCAAGTGGTAGGAAGAGGTACGAATCAAAAATTGACTTCGTATTCAGATTTGCCGCAGGCGATCGAAAAATTAGCCGAGACGGAAGATGAAGAATGGCGTATTCACTTTCATGTTCCTGTTTTCTTGGAAAATTACGGAGCCTTATCTTCCACTCAGTCCGCAATAAAACTTGTACTCAATCAAATTTCAAACAATCCTGAAATTACTAATCACCTGGAAGTAGAAACTTACACTTGGGAGGTATTGCCAGAAGATACCAAGTTGAGCTTGGGCGAATCGATCAGCAGAGAACTTGGCTGGGTAATCAAAAATATGTCCTGATATGCAAAAAACGGTAGTGATTAATGTGGTAGCGCTTTCCTCACGGGTAATTGGGGAGCACACTCCGTTTTTAAAAAGCTGGATAGAAAAGCGGAAAAAGTCCATCATTGAGCCAGTACTTCCTGCTGTTACCTGCGCTGCGCAATCTACTTACCTTACTGGCAAGATGCCAAGTGATACCGGGATTGTGGGGAATGGCTGGTATTTTCGGGACGAATGTGAAATCAAGTTTTGGCGCCAATCCAATCACTTGGTTCAATCCGAAAAAATCTGGGACCTACTTCGGAAAGAAGATTCAAGCTTTACAGTCGCCAATATGTTTTGGTGGTACAATATGTATTCCTCGGCGGATTTTGCCGTGACCCCAAGACCGCTTTATCTTCAGGACGGTCGCAAAATGCCTGACTGCCATTCTCAGCCCATGGAGCTTCGAGATAGTTTGCAGAAAGAGTTAGGCACCTTTCCTCTTTTTTCATTTTGGGGTCCAAATGCCAATATCGAATCCACTCGATGGATCGCCAATGCGTCCAAGAAGGTTGACGAATGGCACAATCCAACTCTGAATTTGATTTATCTCCCACATCTCGATTATGGCCTGCAGAAGTATGGGATTGATTTTGACAAAATTGCTCCACTGCTAAACGAAATTGATGCAATTTGTGCTGACCTGATCACTTATTTTGAAAGTCAGGGAACTGAGGTGATCTTGTTGTCTGAATACGGAATTACCTCTGTAACTAATCCAATTCATCTCAATCGAATATTCCGGGAAAAAGGCTGGATAGAAGTAAAAGATGAATTGGGAAAGGAAACCTTAGATGCCGGAACTTCCAAAGTTTTCGCGATCGCTGATCATCAGGTTGCTCATATTCACGTCAATGATTTGAGCCTACTGCCAGAGGTTACCACTTTGCTGGAATCAATTCCAGGGATTCAATTGGTTTTGGATGAAGAAGGTAAAGTTGCCCATGGATTAGCGCATGAACGTGCTGGAGAATTGGTCGCAGTTGCAGATGCCAATTCCTGGTTCACCTATTATTTCTGGCTGGATGATGCGAAAGCTCCGGACTATGCACGTTGTGTGGATATCCATCGCAAACCAGGATATGATCCTGTGGAATTGATTCTGGATCCTGCGATCAAGATCCCATTGCTGACAGTCGGAGCGAAAGTCCTGAAGAAAAAGCTTGGGTTCCGTTACCTGATGGATGTCATCCCACTCGATGCCAAATTAGTCAAAGGAGCCCATGGACGGATTCCAGAAAGCGATCTGGACAAGCCAATTTTTGTAAGCTCGAAGTCAGAAGGAAAAAATCTCGCTCCAACAGCCGTTTTTGGGGAAATTCTGAAAGTGATTCGGTAAATTTTATTGCTCGCAACGACGCGGCGGTGCGGCGATTTAATTAATGAAAACACTAAGATTGGTTTATAATCCATCGCGTTAAGCACTCACTTTTAGGCGTAGGGGTGCGTTTGTGCTAGGTGTAGTCCGTGTCAATTGTCTGGAGTAACTACGTCTTTCTATTTTTTAGATCCCGTACAGCTGTCGGGAGCAATTCCGGCGATTTGACTTATTTTCATTCCATGGGATAATCTCACTAGAATCCCCTAAGAGCTGGAAGAGTGGAGAAGGAGGAAGATTATTTGTATTCGAGCGCTCGGAATTATTCAGGGATGACAGGTTTGATTGAAGTGGATTATTGGTGATTTTTTTTAATTTCTAATTACATCCCGACAGCTTTACGGGAGAGGGCCGGCAAACTACATACCTCCAGCGCCCAATTGAACTTTAGAGGTACTGAGGATAAACTATAAGAGTAGTGAGTAATTGGAAATGATCCCACTCGGTTTGGTTGAAGTGGACATAGAAGTCACAAGTCCGGAAGAGATGGATCAGCTGATTGAATATTTCAAAGAGAGAGAGAAGATCCGGGTCTCTGGCTAAGACCGGTTTATCTGCCGGTAAGGTTTGAAAGGGTGCCGATGAGATGGTCCTTAGTTGGACTTGGAAAGACCGAACCTTACTTGTTGACTTAATTTAAGCGTTTTTTAAGTCATTGAAAATCAATTAAAAATGGATAAAACTAAAAAAAAATAATTTTAAAAAATAAATAGTTAAAGTAAATCCATCTTCGCTTGTATTTATAGTAGGGGGGGGGGTACATTGACAACGTAAGATCAAGGTCGGCGCCGAAGTCTGGATTTTTAGGGTATTTTTTGCTCCGCCCTGCGAGTGCGAAAGGAGCAATTACATTTAATTTTTAAAAAATGAAAAAATTATTGTTGACATTCCTATTTATTGTTGCAGTTTCAATGGCTTCTTTTGCATCAGAGTATTTTTGCATAGTTTCTTCAGCTCCCAGCGACAACGTTAATTTTTGTAGAGCTTTATCATCAGGAAATGGTGATATGTGTTTTACCTCTGGCCCTGGCCCTGCTTGTTCTTCAACAGGGCAACAAGGTATAGGAGTCTGATTTAGTTCTTTATAAATGTAAGCCTATTTATTAGGCTTACATTTTTCATAAAAAATTATATAAATGAAAAAATTATTAAAGTTTATTGTATTTGTTTCTTTAATTGGCTGTTCTTCAAAGCTGGATAATTCAATTGATAAGACAGATTTTACTCCCAAATTGAATCTCGAAAGTTTAAAAATAAAAAGGTTTCCGACTTATTCTGGTCTTTCCGGCTCATTAAATTCAATAGGTTTTTTTAGAGATTCTATTGATTATTTTTCTGTAGTAAATCCTGGCCAAAATCAAATAGTTTTGTTCGATTATGATTCAGAAGAAATTGTGAATCTAATTGAACTCCAAATGGAAGGACCAAATGGTATTGGAAATTTGGGTCTTATGTCTTCTCATTCATTTATCTCTAGGGATTCATTGTTAGTATATAATTTACAAACAGGAAACCTATTTCTTTTACATGGTTCCGGTGTTCTTGGAAAAAAAATTCCAATGACTGATTATTCCAGTTCTGATCCTCTTCCTACTCCATTTCCCAATAGTATCAGACCTATTCAATTTAAAGATAGTATAGCATATATGGCAGTGGGAAGTTATAGAGTTTTAGATTATGATGGATTACCATCAGTTATTTCAGTCAATATTTTTGATGAAAAGGTTAACTTTTTAGGGTCTCATTCAAAACTTTACAGTGAAGCTTATTGGGGAAATACTTTTAAGTATGATCCTGCAATTGGTGTTTTAGGAGATAATATCGTCATTAATTATCCAGTAGATTTTAATCTATATTATTCCAAAATCTCAACTTTTTCAATAAACAAAATTGAAGCATCCAGCGTGTATTTTAATTCCATACCCTATTTTAAAGAGGATTCTGATTATTTTTTATCAGTTAATCAAAATGAAAAGAATGTAGAAGAAGATAATTACTCACTCTCAACTTCTGATTTTGCAGGTATTTTAACTGACAAATGGAATAATTTAATTTATAGGATTGCATACATAAGACCTACACTTGCGGAGGTTCAGGGAGGAATTAAAATACCAGACTTTTCAATAATTATTTTAAACCAAAAATTTGAGAAAGTAGGTGAGATGAAATTTGATGGTAAGATCTATGATTGTTCAATGATATTTATATCTGCAGATGGGTTAAATATTTTTCGAAAAGATCTTTATTCCCAAAATGAAGATTTTTTAAGTTTCGAGGTTTTTTCTCCATCCGGGTCATAGGGTGAAATTTTTAATTCCGAGAGGATCTTTAGATTGACTCTTTATCTGCCTATTAAAACAACTGACTTCATTTTATTCTTTTTGGAGATTGCTTGTAGCTGTTAGGAATTTTTATCCCCTCCCCCCTCTGGGTTTAATGTAGAGTTGGTACTAGGTGTAGTCCGCGACAATTGTCGGGAGCAACTACACCTTTCTATTTTATAGATCCCGTACAGTAGTCGGAAGCAATTCGGGCGATTAGAATTATTTTCATTCTATGGGAGAAGCTTACCAGATAAGAGATCAAGAATTGCCTTACTTTTTGACTTTTC
>Ga0136655_1000413_pt1 | contig 19148 bp, 16 predicted proteins | sample CPBDNA_2_FD_94863 | JGI IMG/M metagenome (GOLD analysis project Ga0136655, IMG submission 94863) | Freshwater to marine salinity gradient microbial communities from Chesapeake Bay, USA - CPBay_Spr_15_0.8_DNA (version 2) | ecosystem: Environmental > Aquatic > Marine > Coastal | place: USA... | reverse complement strand
ATGTAGTCACATTTACGGGTAGTGCACTAACAGGAAGAAAATTAAAAGCACATCCTCGTTTGCTGGAGGAGTCTGTTCCATTTACTATGGAAGCAGATTCATTGAACTCCTCAGTACTAGGGCTAGATGCGGTTCCAGGGACTCCAGAGTTTGACATATTTGTAAAAGAGGTTCGCAAAGAAATGACTTCTAAAGCCGGTCAGAAATGTACAGCAATACGAAGAATCTTGGTTCCAGAAAACCTGATGGAAGATGTGCAAATTGCTCTTGGAAACCAACTTTCTAAAACGGTAATAGGAGATCCGTTGTTAAGAGAAACTCGTATGGGTGCCCTGATCAATGAGAATCAAAAAACGGCCGTAAAAGAGCAAATTAGTAAAATAGCAAAAACCGCAAGTTTGGTTTATGGAAGCTTGGATGAGGTAGAAGTTTTGGGAGACCGCGCTCAAAAAGGGGCGTTTATGTCGCCTATTTTAATGCGAGAAGACCAGCCTTTTAAAAACACATCGGTTCACGAGGTGGAATGTTTCGGTCCTGTGAGTACCTTGATGCCTTATAAAAATATAGATGAGGCCATAGAACTGGCTCATATGGGTAAAGGTTCATTGGTGAGCAGTGTGGTTACTAGTGATGACGCTTTCGCGAAAGCGTACACCATCAACGCCGCATCATCGCATGGAAGAATATTAACCTTAAACAGAGACAGCGCGCCACAATCTACAGGTCATGGATCGCCATTGCCTTTACTGGTACACGGTGGCCCAGGAAGAGCTGGTGGTGGTGAAGAAATGGGCGGATTGCGTGGTATCAAACATTATATGCAACGTTGTGCGGTGCAAGGAAGTCCAACTTCTTTAACTGAAATCACTGGGATTTACCAACCTAATGCAGCTTACAAAAAGACAGAGAACCATCCGTTTTCTTACCATTACGAAGATATCCAACCAGGGATGAGTCTAGAGACTCATAAAAGAACACTCACAGATAGCGACATTCAGAATTTTGCCAATCTTACCTGGGATCATTTTTATGCCCATACCGATATTACCAGTTTAGAAGGAAGTATTTTTAAGAAGCGCACAGCTCACGGTTACTTTATTATTAGTGCTGCGGCAGGACTTTTTGTATATCCTAATAAAGGTCCCGTAAGTGCTAATTACGGTCTGGAAGACATTCGATTTTTAAGACCTTTGTATCATAATGATACGATTTATGTACGACTCACTTGTAAAGAAAAAAGAGAACGCGACGTAGCTGTTCGAGAGCATCCATCTGGGATCGTAAAATGGTATGTAGAAGTTTTTGACGCAGAGCCTGTAGATTATGAAAATGGTAAGACAGATGAGGAAGCTACCGCACTTGTTGCCGTTGCCACTATCTTAACCATGGTAGAGAAAAAGCAGACTGTTTTTCCAGAAATTACAGAGAGCTATATCAAATCTTCCTTATCAAAATTAAAAGAGGATGCAACACCACATTGGGGAACGATGACACCACAGCATATGGTAGAACATCTAGAAATGAGTTACCGTATTGCCAGTGGAGAAATCCAAGACTTTGAAGTAGCTACTCCAGAAGAATATCTAGAAAAAGTAGCGGCAACCTTGTGGAACTTTGATAAGATGCCTCAAAACCACAAAATGCCATTGATGAAAGATGGTGCACTGGAAGATTTAAAGCATGCCGATTTAGAAACTGCAAAAGCGCAACTGCTTGAAGCAAGAAATGAATACTTGGATTTTTACAAAAGAAATCCAAAAGCAACAACTAAAAATGCTGTTTTTGGACCTTTGACCAAATACGAGTGGACCTTGTTGGAGAGAAAGCATTTAAGTCATCATTTTGAACAGTTTGAAATAGTAGGTTAATGTCAAGCCGTCGCAGGACGGCTTTGCTAAATCACTAACGCCGATATTATGAAATCAATGTACACTTACATAATGGCTCATATGAAGAACAAACTGTTTTATGTAGGTGTGACAAACAATATTAAGCAACGTACTTTTGATCATAAGCAAGCCACTTTTGAAACTCATGTTGGCAAGTACAATATCAAACAGCTAGTTTGGTATGAGCATTATGATAATCCAATAGAGGCGATCAAGAGAGAAAAGTTGATTAAAAAGTGGAAAAGAGTATATAAAATAAACTTGATTGAAAGTAGGAATCCTGAGTGGAATGATTTAGCAGCAGATTGGGATTTTACAGGATATGTAACTAGTAAAGAGAGATTTGAATAAACAATGAGATAATTATTACGCGAAACCGCTCTGCAGCGGCTTGACGACAATGACGTCAATGCGCCGGAGGGTGTATTCGCTTCATACAAACTTAAAAGCTTATAAATATGAGTGATCCCTACGTAAAAAAACAAACAGAAAACGCAATAACAACCATAGAATTCTTTCACCCAGCACACAATTCTTTGCCTGGTGCTATTCTAGCAGAACTAGCACAAGCGATTACCGATGCAGGGAATGATGAGGCTACAAAAGTGATCATCCTTAAATCCGGTGGCGAGCGCACTTTTTGTGCAGGAGCAAGTTTTAAAGAGTTGATAGCCATAAATGATGAAAAAACTGGCGAGGTATTCTTTTCTGGTTTTGCAAATGTGATCAATGCAATGCGCAAGTGTCCTAAGTTCATTTTAGGTCGTGTCCAAGGAAAAACTGTTGGAGGTGGAGTAGGAGTTGCCAGTGCGACAGATTATTGTTTTGCAACTCAATTTGCTAGTATCAAACTGAGTGAGCTCAATATAGGGATAGGTCCATTTGTCGTGGGTCCAGCCGTAGAGCGCAAATTAGGATTGACAGGAATGAGCCAGATTGCTATCAATGCAAACGAATTTTATTCCCCAGAATGGGCTAAGAACAATGGACTTTTTGCTGAGGTTTATGATTCTACAGAAGAAATGGATGCTGGAATTCAGGCCTTTGCTGAGAATTTATGCGCCTATAATCCAGATGCTATGGCCGAAATGAAAAAAATGTTTTGGACCGGCTGTGAACATTGGGACCAATTACTTTTTGAACGAGCAAAGATCTCCGGGAGATTAGTCTTGAGCGAGTTTACTAAGGAAACCTTGAAGAGATTTAAGTAAATTTAGGCATGAGGCATGTGGTTTTAGTTATTCCTTCTTTTAAATAAAGAGAAATGAAAAGCGAATATCATTTTAGTTTTGAGAATCTGAAAGTTTATCAGAAAGCGATGGATTTTGGAGAAGTTGTAAATGAGTTAGTAGAGCAATTTCCTAAAAAAGAAATATATAGGCTGTCATCTCAATTTTCCCGCGCCGCAGATTCCATGGCAGCAAATATTTCTGAAGGATCAGGAAGTACTGATCCTAATTTTAACCGATACTTGAAAATGGCATGGGATAGCAGTCATGAATGTGTCACTTGGAATACTAAGGCATATTTACGTGCTTATATTTCACAACAACAGTTTGAAAAAAATAGAGCTGCACTTACAGAAATAGGTAAAATGATTTCAGCATTGCGGAAAAAACTTAGAACAAAATAGTAAAGTTTAAAACGATATTTTTAATTTTCGCTCAAAGCTCAAAGCTCAAAGCTCAAAGCTCAAAGCTCAACACTCACACCACATGATCTACTCCTTCAAAGCCCACATCCCAGTAATCCACGAGTCTAGTTTTGTACATCCGCAGGCTACGGTCATAGGTAACGTGATTATAGGTAAGAATTGCTATGTAGGTCCTAGTGCGGTCATACGTGGCGATTGGGGAGAGATTATTCTAGAAGACGGAGTTAATGTGCAGGAGAATTGTACCATTCACATGTTTCCTGGTAAAAGCATTACACTCAAAGAAAGTGCACACGTAGGTCATGGAGCAATTATTCATGGCGCCAATTTAGGTCGCAATTGCCTGATAGGAATGAACAGCGTGATCATGGATGACGCTATTATAGGAGATGAATGCATTGTGGGCGCTATGGCATTTGTAAAAGCAGAAGCTGTTTTTGAACCTCGTTCGCTCATAGTAGGAAATCCTGCTCAAAAAATCAAAGAGGTTTCTGATGAAATGATGGCCTGGAAAACTGCTGGAACTCAATTGTACCAACAACTTCCTGCCGATTGTCACGAGACGATGAAAGAGGTGGAGCCGCTTAGAGAACTCCCTGAAAACCGTCCAGTTCAGGAAGATTTTTATAAGACACTTCAAGAAATGAAGAAGAAATAAAGGGGTTGAAGGCATTTCGCTTTCGCGAAAGCGGAATTACAACATGATTTTACATACTAACGGGCGTTAGTTTTCTTATTTTTATACCATGGCAAACACTATGGATTTTATACTCCCAAAAATGGGAGAATCAATTACCGAAGGAACCATCTTAAACTGGCTTGTTCAAGAGGGGGAATCCTTTGAAGAAGGTGATATACTGGTAGAAGTGGGAACTGATAAAGTAGATAATGAAGTTCCAGCGCCAGCTGCTGGAATCATGTTGAAGCACTTGTGCGCTGCAAATGATGCAGTGGAAATAGGTAGTGTGCTCGCTCATTATGAGGAGACTGATGGTGCTTCTAGTGGCGCATCGAGCTCAATAACGGAAGATTCAAATACATCTAGCGAAAAGAAAGAAGAGATTCCGCATCAAGTGCGGAATGACAAGAAGCTAAAAGTTTCAAGTTCGAATTCAAGTTCAATTTCGAGTTCATACGTCAACCAAGACCTTTTTGTCAGTCCATTGATAGATGCTATAGCACGTAAAAATCATATGTCCTATGAAGAGTTGGCGCGCATTCCAGCAACGGGCAATGAAGGCAGGTTGCGCAAAAGTGATGTGGTGAATTACCTCAATGAGGGAAGACCATTCCAGTTTGCACAAGCAATGAGCAATGAACCAGACCCAACCGCTTATCGCATACCTCAATTAAAATTTGATAAAGGAACTGGTAAGATTGTTGAAATGGACCGCATGCGCAGGATGATTGCCGATCGTATGGTCTACAGCAAGCATACCAGTCCGCATGTAACCGCTTATGTAGAAGCAGATTTAACCGATTTAGTCCATTGGCGTAATAAGAACAAAGCTCCTTTTCAAGAAAAACATGGGGAGCGATTGACTTTTACACCATTGTTTGTAGATGCGGTGGCACGAGCGATTAAGGAATATCCCAATATCAATGCAAGTGTAGATGGAAACAATATTATCGTTAAAGAAAACATTAATGTAGGAATGGCAACGGCGCTGCCTTCTGGAAATTTAATTGTTCCAGTAGTGAAAAATGCTGATCAAAAATCCTTGCCAGAAATCGCAGCTGATGTGAATCGCATGGCACACCTAGCGAGAGAAAATAAACTAGGTGGCGATGATATCAAAGGAGGGACTTTTACCATTTCTAATGTGGGAACTTTTGGATCCCTTATGGGAACCCCTATTATCAATCAGCCAGAAGTAGCCATTCTCGCCACAGGAATCATTAAAAAACGTGCTGAGGTAATGACAAGAGATGGTGTGGATGCTATAGAAATACGCAGTATGATAATGCTTTCCTTATCTTTTGACCACAGAGTAGTAGATGGATTTTTAGGAGGCTCGTTCCTTCGTCAGGTTGCAGATAACCTTGAGGTGGCACCTGATAAAGATTTTTAAAATACAGAAGACAGATATCAGTCTGAGCTTGTCGAAGACGATTTAAAAGTCTATTGAATTAATTATTAAGCGAAGCCGTTCTTCAACGGCTTGACATAAAAATAAACAATTGGAAAAGTCATTATTAGAACAAGCATACAAAAACCTAGTTACTGCTAAGTCCATGACGGAACTCTACGAAGAAAACTTTAAAACAGTTTCTAAGTACGTTCACGCGACCAGTCGCGGCCATGAAGTCATACAGACAGCGCTAGGAATGCAATTATTGCCACAGGATTATGCGTTTCCCTATTACCGAGACGACGCGATGTTACTGTCTATAGGCATGAAACCTTATGACTTGATGTTACAACTCTTGGCAAAAAAGGACGATCCTTTTTCTGGGGGACGTACCTATTACTCGCATCCCTCTTTAAAGGATGATGACAAGCCTAAAATACCGCATCAGTCCAGTGCTACTGGAATGCAGGCTATTCCTGCTACAGGTGTTGCTCTTGGGTTTCATTACCGCGAAAGCTTAAGTGAAGAGCAAAGAGAAGCCGTAGACGCTAGTTCAGATTCTAGTGTGACTTCAGATTCTATAGTAGTCTGTTCCTTAGGGGATGCATCGGTTACCGAAGGAGAAATTGCTGAGGCTTTTCAAATGGCAGCGCTCAAACAATTGCCTATTCTTTATTTAGTACAAGATAACGGTTGGGATATTAGTGCTAGTGCGGCCGAAACACGTGCTCAAAACGCTGCCGAATATGCTGCAGGGTTTCACGGTATAGAAGCGATTTCTATAGATGGAACTGATTTTGAAGAAAGTTACAACATCTTAAATGAGGTGATTGAAAAAATAAGAACCGAGCGCAGGCCATTTTTGGTTCATGCCACCGTACCATTGTTAAATCACCATACGAGTGGTGTGCGCATGGAGTTTTACCGTGATGATTTGGAAGAGGCGAGAAGCCGTGATCCATATCCGCGTATGAGAAAGTTACTTCTCGATAATGGTTTTAGTGAGCAGGATGTGGAAGGTTATGACGCTTTCGCGAAAGCGGAAGTAAAAAAAGCACTAGACCTAGCTTTACAACAACCCGACCCAGAGCCAGCCGATTTATTTACCAACGATTTTGCACCAACACCAATTACAGAGGAAAAAGGAGAGCGTTCTCCAGAAGGAGCAGAGAAGGTGGTCATGGTAGATTGTGCCCTATTTGCCATCGAGGAATTGATGAAAAAACACCCAGAATGCTTGCTCTACGGACAAGATGTGGGAGGAAGATTGGGCGGTGTTTTTAGAGAAGCAGCAACCTTGGCTCAAAAATTTGGTGACAATAGAGTATTCAACACCCCTATACAAGAAGCTTTTATCATAGGAAGTACCGTAGGAATGAGTGCCGCAGGATTAAAACCTATTGTAGAAGTACAATTTGCAGATTACATCTGGCCTGGACTGAACCAGCTCTTTACAGAGGTGTCTCGTTCTTGTTATTTAAGTAATGGAAAATGGCCAGTGTCCATGATATTACGTGTGCCAATAGGTGCTTATGGTTCTGGCGGGCCCTACCATTCCAGTTCTATGGAAAGTGTGGTTTCTAATATAAGAGGTTTAAAAATTGCTTATCCATCAAATGGCGCCGATTTAAAAGGACTGATGAAAGCGGCCTATTACGACCCGAATCCGGTGGTGATTTTTGAACATAAAGGATTGTACTGGTCTAAAGTTAAGGGAACAAAAGGCGCTACGAGTGTGGAGCCTAGTGAGGATTATGTGCTGCCTTTTGGAAAAGCTTGGGTACTACAAGAAATCTGGAAAAAAGAAGAAGAAGAAACGCTGAGTATCATTACCTACGGAATGGGTGTGCATTGGGCAATGAATGCCACTGCAGAGCTGGGTGTACAGAACAGGGTAGAAATTGTGGATTTAAGAACCTTGCATCCGTTGGATTATGAGACGGTTTTTACTAGCGTCAAGAAATGTGGAAAATGTCTGGTGGTTACTGAAGAACCAAGTGATAACAGTTTCTCTCGTGCCTTGCAAGGTCGTATACAGGAAGAATGTTTTAAATACATAGACGCGCCAGTAATGGTCATAGGTTCTGAAAATATGCCAGCCATACCATTGAATTCTATTTTAGAAGAAACGATGATTCCTAGTACGGAGAAAGTGAAAAACAAGATTGAGGAGATACTCAATTACTAAATTTGAGAAGGATGAAAATTACCATAGAAAGAAAAAATAAGGATTACCTAATGGAAGCCACAGGCAAGTCAGGTAATAAAGTAATGATAGACCACAGTGGCATGGAGGTCGTTCAAGGAGTGAGTCCTATGGAATTATTGCTTATGGGTGTAGGTTCTTGCAGTGCGATAGATATCATTTCTATCCTTAAAAAACAACGCCAAGAAATTACCAGCTATAAAGTAGAAGTAGAAGGAGAACGTTATTTATTAGACGATTCCAGACCCTTTAAAGAAATGCATGTAAACGTGTTCTTGGAAGGAGCTATCGATCCAGACAAAGCCCAAAAGGCTGCTGACTTAAGCTTTGAAAAGTATTGTTCGGTTTCTAAAACCTTTGATAAAATGGTAGCTATACAGTACAAGGTAGTTGTAAACGCTAGCTACGTATAGGAAAAGCTAGTTGAAATAAAGATACCAATTGCAGATGTATTAATCTTAGACTCCTTATAATTATTGTATGGTGATGCGATCAATTGAGTATCTTTATATCTTCTTTTGAAGGGTACTACATGCGTCAGATTATTACACTTTTTCTTCTTGCTACGCTTTTTATTTCTTGTAAAAAAGATATAAAAACAGGCAACAACTACTCCTTTTACCACTGGAGTACCAACTATCATCCTACAGAGAACACAGATCAGTTGATTAAAGATGGGGGCACTTATAAAGAATATGTGCGCTTTTTTGATTTAGTAGTGGACCGAAAAGCCAATAGCGTATTTCCAATAGCAACCATTCAGTTTGATGAGGAGGTACAAATTATGGCTCAAGAAATTATCCCTGTAGTTTACATACGCAATGAGGTTTTCTTGCATAAAGATGCAGGTAAAAACAACTTAAATAAACTAGCAAAAAACACGGCAGAGAAGATCAAACGCATTCAAAATAAACATTTGACAGGTAAAGCTGCAGTGAAACAAATACAGATGGATTGTGACTGGACAGATCGTACCAAGACTAATTTTTTTAATTTTCTAAAATTCTTAAAAAAAGAAATGCCAGGTTATGTCATCAGTTCTACCTTAAGGCTTCATCAAGTGAAATTTAAGGAACGCACCGGTGTACCGCCTGTAGATCGAGTGGTGTTAATGGCTTATAATGTAGGGGATTTGGGCGATGTAGAAGAAGTGAATTCCATAATAAGCAATGAGGTTACCGCTCTATATCTAAAGCAGCTAGAAGACTATCCGTTGCCTTATGATGTGGCACTACCTCTTTTTGAATGGGGGGTTCTTTACAGAGAAGGAAAACTCCAAGGGCTTATAAGAGATCTGACTCCGAGCTTGTTGGAGTCCGCTTTCGCGAAAGCGGGAAAAGAAAACAGCTATAAAGCCACATCAGACTCATACATCAATGGTATATTTATTTATAAAGGGGACGATTTAAGGGTAGAAACGGTGAACAAAGAAAAACTTCAAGAACTCTCTTCCCTGATCAAAAAAGCCTCTGGATCAGATTCTAATTATGAGACTATTTTCTATCACATCAACTCCCCATTAACTTTAAAATTCTCTTCTGATGAACTATCGTCTTTTGCTCAGTAAATGGTGGTTTTTTTTATTTCCTGTCTTAGGCTTTGGGAGCACTATGAATACTAATACAGGAGCTTTTTGTGGTTGGGACGCCGCTTGGGAAGATAGTTACTACCCCATCATCGACCAATTTTCTCTAGTCAATAAAGATGTTCATGCTTTTTTAAATTGTCCAGACACCCCATTTTGCGATAATATATACAGTAGCCTACCATCTATCAATATACAAGAATGGGTCACCTATTTTAATGGCGAATTTACCGAAGAAGAACTGCGACAGATCATGTATACAAGACCTTTAGAATGGTTTTTAGGAGAACAAGGTTTTGAAACCTATAATGATGATTTGGGTAAAAAGCTTCGTAATAAAAAATTTCAGTTTTTTAAAGAATACCTAATTCTTGCTAAACAAACCCAACATACCTCTAGTGACGCTTCTGGCGGTACCGGTTGGTATCAAGGGGAGCGATCTGAGTATCAAGAGCAACAAAGAACTGCAGATAAAAGGGAATTACTTTCTAAGGCACTAGAGCTTGTAGCCAAAGCTCCTGACGATTTTATGCGCAATAGAGCAGGGTTTCAAGCGGTAAAAATGGCACATTACCTTCAGGAGAACGAAGCAGCGATCAGGTATTTTTACACGATTCTTAAAAAAACAAGTAATTATAAATACATTTACTATCGTGCCATGGAAGAAATGGCCGGTGCGGCCTATCATCAAAACCTTCAGGTTTTAGCAGCTACCTCCTACCTAGAAGTTTATAATCAATTACCAGATAGACGCAGCACTTGCGGTATCAGCTTAAGGTTTTTGGATTGGGAATTATTAGAGAACAACTCAGAGTTTGTTGCTGAAAATAAAAATATGGATGTGAAGAGTTTTTTCAAAGCATTTCACGGTCGTGGTTCTGTACTACGTGAAATGGAAAACATCGCTCGCAAAAATGTGAATTCACCTTATTTGGAAGTGCTTGCTGTTCGTTATTTAGATCAAATGCAATCAAGTATTTTTGAACATAACGAATCGGGATATTACGATGAAAGGGAACCTGTCGATGGCTATGCTAATCAATTGCAACTTTTCACAACCACTATCCTCAAAGACGAAAACCTTAAAAATAAAGAGGTATGGTCGCTGGTATTAGCTACCACTTATTTGTATCAAAATGAAAGTAAATTGGCCTTAAGTTATATGGCTACATTAAATCCTAAGCCAGCATATAAAAAACATTTTAAAAGGTTACAAACGGCTGTTGAATTCATGAGCATCAAATCGTTGGATAGAAAAAAAATCAATCAAAGTTATGAACGTATCGCTCGCGATGAAGACTTGCGAACTCATAAGCCTACAGTAGCTGCCTTTTTCAATCATATGAGTGCGTTGTATAAAAATGCAGATAATCCTATTGCTAGTGTTTTGGCTTCTATTAATTACGATGCTTATTCAAATAATGATCCTTACGATTGGATTGGAGTAGGTGTGGCTCATGGAGATAGTTGGGAATACAGTTCTAAATACTTTTATTTAAGTGAAAATTACATCAATAATTTTGATGCATTTGTTGGACTGCCTTATCCCACATCATTTGAAAAGACGATTAAACAACGAATGAAAACGCAGCCTAAAGACTATGTTCACGATCTACGAGGCACATACTACTTGAGGCAGGACCGGCTGGAAGAGGCAATTACCGAATTCAAGCAAGTAAAAAATCCAGAAGTGTTTTGGGAAGAAGGGGTGCGTACAGAATTATTTTCTGCCTCGATTAAAGAGTATATGAACGTGCCCTTTACTTCCATTTCAAATGACTTTCATGTTACCTATTCCAATATTCTGGGAGAAAATGCAAAAGAGATTAATCCCAATATAGAACGCGAATCTTATGCGGATAACAAGATTCAATTAGCGCAAACTCTGATGCGACTAAAACAGCTCGCACCAACCAATCCAGATAAAGCCGCCGATTACTATTACATGATAGGTAATGCTTGGTACAACATGAGTCATAAAGGCTGGTTTATGAATAATGCGTATTACATAACCAATGATTATCGCAATGCCTTGAATACATCTAGTTATGGTGATGACGATGGTGAGGTAGAAGTTCCAGATGACAGTTTCATTCTGGGACAAGCAAGTGAGTACTTCTTAAAAGGACTGAATTTAGAGAGAGGTTCTAGGGAAACTAAAGCGGCCCTGCTATTTATGCTCGCCAAAACCAATAGCTGTGAAGATGGAACTTATGATTATGATAGGAAAACCTACAAACTTCATATTTGTGGGGAGCACAAAGCCTATTTCAATCAATTGAAAGACGGCTATTCTGATACCGCATATTATAAAGAGGTATTGAAGGAATGTTCTTGGTTTAGGAATTATGTGGAGTGATTTAAATAATACTATTTTCTAATTAAACAGATTTCATACCTAGGAACTGTGACATTTTTATAAAATCAAAATAAGAAAGGTAAGGCTAAGGGCCCGAATTCTCTCTGTATCAATTAAGACAAAAAAAGTCCCATTTCAACTTAATGAAATGGGACTTTTAATAAGTGATGCGATCCTAGTTTTTAGGTATTGGTGGAAACTGTGCTAAGATTTCTTTTACGATTTTATTAGTTTGTTCTACCTTTTTTTCTGGAGTGGATTTAAGCGGTGCTTTTCCAACTCCTTGCCAGATCAATTCTTTTTGTTGAGCATCTATCAAATCTATGTAGAGAATACCTTCAGTGGTTCTAGTGACATTGTTTGCCATGTTATTACCCCAGAAGCCGCCGCCCCAGCCCCAGCCGTAACCAAAGCCCCAACCCCAGTTGTTGTTGTATACATCAACACGTTCTTTAGAATCTGTAAAGATGCTGACCAATAGGTCTGGGTTTTCGGATTTTGTAAAGCCTTTTGCTGCCATCTCTGAATCGATAGCTCTTAAGATTCGTTTTTTATCTAAATCTGAAATCTTAGCCTCATCCACGCCTTTTTTGTAATAGGCGTACGTTTTATAGTCGTTGAATGAAGTACCTAAGGCATAGTCTTGCGAGACGCGCACTGTTTGACAGCTTGCTAATAAGGCAATTACTGCGAGAAGAGTAACTAGTTTTTTCATTGCTTTTTTTGTTATGCTGGAATTGATATGAAGTTGACTTGGACGAAGTTCATCCAAATTTTAACTAATAAATAGTTAGACTCTTATCACCAGCTGGTTCAACTTTATCTATCAAATCATCACTAACCAAATTAGGGATCGTGACTTTTAAATTTGGATTGGTTTCCATCGCTTTTTTAATAGTAAAAATAGCATTTTCATTTCGTGCCCAGTTCCTTCGAGCAATACCGTTATTCACATCCCAAAACAGCATGGATTCCAATTTTTTTTCTGACTCTTGACTACCATCAATTACCATTCCAAAACCACCGTTGATGACTTCGCCCCAGCCTACACCACCTCCATTATGAATAGAAACCCAAGTAGCACCTCTAAAACTATCTCCTATGACATTTTGTATCGCCATGTCGGCAGTAAAACGAGAGCCGTCATAGATATTAGAGGTTTCTCTATAAGGCGAGTCTGTTCCAGAAACATCGTGATGGTCACGTCCCAAAACAACAGGTCCTATTTTTCCGGCAGCAATAGCTTTGTTAAATGCTCGGGCAATTTCAATCCTCCCCGTGGTATCTGCATAGAGGATACGTGCTTGTGAGCCTACTACTAATCTATTTTCTTGCGCTCCTTTGATCCATTTAATGTTATCCTGCATTTGTTGCTGGATGCGTTCTGGCGCTTCTTTAGACAATTGTTCTAGTACCCTAGTTGCAATTTGATCTGTTTTCTTAAGATCTTCTGGATCATTTGAGGCGCAAACCCATCTAAAGGGTCCAAAACCATAATCAAAACACATAGGTCCCATGATATCTTGAACATAAGAAGAATAACGGAATTCTTTACCAACTCCTGCAATATCAGCATGAGCACGGCTTGATTCTAGTAAAAACGCGTTGCCATAGTCAAAGAAATAGGTGCCTTTTTCTGTGTGTTTATTGATGGCTTCCACATGACGTCGCAGCGACTTTTGCACTTCTATTTTAAATTGGTCGGGTTGATTACTCATCATAAGGTTAGACTCTTCAAAAGAAAGGTCTGCTGGATAGTAACCACCAGCCCAAGGATTGTGCAAACTGGTTTGGTCGCTTCCTATAGAAATGTGAATTTGAGCTTCGTCAAGAGCTTCCCAAACGTGAACAATGTTGCCTTCATAAGCAATGGAAACCGTTTCTTTAGCTGCTTGTGCTTTTTGTACCCTTTTAATTAAATCGGCTGTATTATTTATAACTACATCTACCCAACCTTGGGAATGTCTGGTATGCACCGCTTTGGGATTCATCTCTGCACAAATGGTAATACAGCCAGCTATGTTACCAGCTTTAGGCTGCGCCCCACTCATACCACCTAGACCAGAAGTAACAAAAATATTGCCAGTAGGTGATTCTTTTATTTTTCTAAAAGCATTAAGAACGGTGATGGTAGTTCCATGAACAATTCCTTGTGGTCCTATATACATAAAAGAACCGGCGGTCATCTGACCGTATTGCGTTACACCTAGCGCATTGAACTTTTCCCAGTCGTCTGGCTGGGAGTAGTTAGGAATCATCATGCCATTGGTCACTACACAACGTGGTGCCATTTTATGAGAAGGAAATAATCCCATAGGATGTCCAGAGTACATGACCAAGGTTTGCTCGTCAGTCATCTCACTGAGGTACTTCATGGTAAGAAGGTACTGTGCCCAGTTAGAGAAAACAGCTCCATTACCACCGTAGGTGATCAGCTCGTGTGGATGCTGGGCCACGGCATGATCTAGGTTGTTTTGTATCATTAACATGATTCCAGCGGCTTGCTGTGATTGTGCTGGGTAATCTGCTATATTGCGTGCCTTCATCTCATACTCTGGCATAAAACGATACATATAAATACGGCCGTAAGTATTTAGTTCTTCTTTGAATTCTGTTAATAATAGTTCATGATGTTTGGGATCAAAATACCTTAATGCATTGCGCAAAGCCAGTTTTTCTTCATCAGGAGTAAGAATCTGTTTACGTTTCGGAGCGTGATTCACATCAGGATCGTATTGATAAGCGGCTGGTAGTGTTTCAGGAATTCCCGTTTGTATGCTTTCGCGAAAGCGATCTATGGAACTATTGTCTTTCATGAAATTTTAATTTTGGCTGTTTGTTTTCTTATCATAACCGTAAGGGCAATGCCGGCATCCGCTTTCACAACAATAGCCTCTCTTAAGGTGGTATTGTTCTGTAAAACAGCGGTATCCTTGTGGTGTAATATAGTAATCACCTTCCTCGACCGGAATATTTTTTTTCATTCTATAAAAATACGACAGTATAAAGACATAAAGGAATGGATAATGGGTTGTTTTAGTCAAGTAAAAATGATACAGCATTAAAGTAATAGCTGCTTCTTAAATGAATAACTTTGTATTCATGATGCTATTAAAATTAAAATATCTAAAAAAATACAAGAGCTTCGCGCCATTGCCATTATTATTGGTGAAGGATAAGGTATATGTCAAGGACCTTGTTGTTATGAATCAGGAAGATATTCATGGGGCACAGCAGAAAGCGCTTTTAGTGTTGTTTTTTTATTTAGAATACGCGATGGATTACTTGATTCAGTTCGTAAAAGTTAAAAATCAGCATAAGGTGTTTAGGAATTTCGTCTTTGAAAGTGAAGCCTATTCCACTGAAGCGGGTTTCAATGATCAAAATAGCCGAAAGCTGGGGTCATTTATAAAGTTTTACGGTAAAAAGTATGCGTATGAATAGGCTTTTTAGACCAAAGGATTCGGTGAATCAGAAGTTCAAATTCTTTCCAGATGTAGAAATTGAGGTGGACATAAAGAGAGAAGACTTGCTTCACCAGCAGGTTTCAGGGAATAAGTTGCGCAAGCTCAAATACAATCTTCTTGAGGCACAAAAGCAGGGTGAGCAACCTATTCTGACCTTTGGTGGTGCTTTTTCCAATCATATTGCAGCAACAGCCGCAGCAGGGAAACTTTTGGGTTTACCGACTATAGGGGTGATACGTGGAGAAGAGTTAGGGGAGGATCTGAATAAGACATTTGCTCATAACAGCACTTTAAAAAATGCGCATAAAAATGGCATGCAGCTTCATTTTGTTTCAAGGGAAGCCTACCGAGAGAAAGACACTAAAGCATTTCAGTTGCAGATGGAGGCTATTTTTGGTTCATACTACTACATTCCAGAAGGAGGAACCAATAGTCTCGCTGTAAAAGGAACAGAAGAAATTCTTACAGAACAAGATAAAACCTATTACCATATAATTTGTGTAGCTGCTGGAACTGGCGGTACAGCCGCTGGAATTATCAATAGTGCCACAGCAGATCAAAAAATTATTGTTTTTTCTGCGTTAAAAGGAGCCTTTATGAAAAAGGAGATTGAAAAATATACCCTTAGAAGGGATTTTCAGGTGGTAAATGAGATGACTTTTGGAGGTTATGCAAAGTCTGATGATGGATTAATTGATTATATGAATACTCGCTTTCGCGAAAGCGTGACAAAAGAAAACCCTCGTGGAATTCCACTAGAACCCATTTATACTGCAAAAATGATGTACGGGATAGAACAAATGGTTGAAAGTGGCGTTATCAAAGGTAAAACTCGTATTTTAGCTGTCCATACTGGCGGTCTGCAATCCATCGCTGGATATAATAAAATGCTAGAAAAAAAACGACGTCTTAAGCTTAGTTATGAAAATCAATTTTAGACTCCTTTGCTCCTTACTATTGGCTGGAATGTTCCTGGTTTCTTGCGGCGCTAAGAAGCAGGTGAGAACTACCAAACAAAAATCAAATAGAACTACAACCACTCCTAATGCACCAGTAGTTGTTCCAGAAGACGATAAGGTGACCACTACAACAACAATACGCAGTACCGATAAGGTCGCCAATTATGTGGAGGATTTTAAAGATGTGGCCATGCAAGAAATGAAACTTTATAAAATCCCAGCAAGTATTACCCTTGCACAAGGAATTCTAGAAAGCGGTTCTGGTAGTGGAAGACTTGCCTTAGAAGCCAATAATCATTTCGGAATTAAATGTCATACAGGATGGACCGGTGGACGTATCTATCATGACGATGATGAAGCTCAGGAATGCTTCCGAACGTATAATAATGCGAGCTATTCTTATAGAGATCACTCTTTATTTTTAAAAGACCGCAAGCGATATGCGGGACTTTTTAAACTGGAAAAGGATGATTATGAGGGTTGGGCAAATGGCTTGAAAGATGCGGGTTATGCTACTGATAAGAAATACCCTCAAAAATTGATCAGTCTCATTGAACGCTACGAGTTGTATCGATATGACCATATGGCTTTGGGTAAGGTTATTGGCGAGAAACCTAGGGTCATAGAGGAACTAAAAGAAAACAATACGACTAGCTTTACTACGAAATACGTGGTCGTAAAGGGAGATACGTTATATAGGATTTCAAAAAAATACGCGATCACTATTGAACAACTTAAAAAAATCAATAGGCTAAAATCAGACGAGTTAAACATAGGCCAAGTGCTTATTGTTAAATAATAATCCATTTTCATGTCATTTATTTACCAAAGAAGTAGTGCTCTTTTTCAAGAAGCAAAAAAATACATCCCAGGCGGGGTGAACTCTCCAGTTAGGGCTTTTAATGCCGTAGGAGGGGACCCTGTTTTTGTTGAACGTGCAAAAGGTGCGTATTTACAAACAGAAGACGGCCATCAACTAATAGACTACATCGCCTCTTGGGGGCCTATGATTTTAGGTCATGCTTTTGAACCTGTCGTAGAGGCTGTGATCAAGGCTGCTAAGAAAGGGACCTCTTATGGCATGCCTACTGCTGTGGAAACAGAAATTGCAAAACTGGCACTTTCTATGGTTCCTAACATGGATCAAATTAGAATGGTCAACTCTGGTACGGAGGCTTGCATGAGTGCCGTAAGATTGGCACGAGGTTTTACCGGGCGTGACAAGATCATAAAATTTGCTGGATGTTACCACGGTCATAGTGACTCCTTCTTGATTCAAGCGGGTAGTGGTGCAGTGACTTTCGGTAGTCCTAATAGTCCTGGTGTGACTCCAGGTACTGCGAGGGACACCTTGCTAGCGCAGTACAATAACTTAGACCAAGTAGCTGATATATTTAAGAAAAACAAAGACGAGATTGCCTGTGTCATTATAGAACCTATTGCTGGAAACATGGGTTGTATAGTACCTCAGGAAGGTTTCCTAGAAGGCATCAGATCCTTGTGTGATGAGAACGGCGCTTTATTTATTTTTGATGAGGTGATGACCGGTTTTAGACTGGCTCCAGGCGGCGCTCAAGAAACTACTGGTGTAAGAGCAGATATAGTTACCTACGGTAAGGTGATCGGCGGGGGGCTGCCTGTAGGGGCGTTTGCTGCACGTCAAGAAATCATGAATCACTTGGCTCCGTTAGGACCAGTCTATCAAGCAGGAACCTTAAGCGGGAATCCTCTGGCGATGAGTGCTGGTATTGCGATGTTGTCTCATTTAAAAAATCATCCTGAGGTATTTGATAGCCTAGCTACTAAAACCGAATACTTACACAAAGGAATAGACAGCGTGCTTTCTGAAAAAGGATTGGATTACCAGATCAATCGTTACGGATCCATGATGTCGGTACATTTTACAGATCAAGAAGTAGTTGATTTTGCTAGTGCGGCAACTGGTAATAACGATTGGTTCAAGAAGTTCTTTCACGGCCTGCTAGAGCGAGGTATTTATTTACCACCTAGTGCTTTTGAATCCTACTTCTTAAATGATGCATTGAGTTATGAAGATCTGGATACAACCATAGAGGCTAGTAGAGAAGTGGTAGCAAAGTGGTAGTTCTAATAATGGTAGGCTGCAATAAATAAAACAGCTGCAGCAAATTAGAATCTTATTCATTTTAAGATAGTTCAGACAACACATAAAAAAACCGTTCTTTATTCAAGAACGGTTTTTTATTTAGGACTACACATACACATTGACACAGCCTTTTTTATTTAGGGCTTATGTTGCTTTGTAATAAATTGAACTTGGACTCCCCCAATAACTTTTTCAAGAGTTCTTGGTAGTTATTCATGATGTTATTACGACGTCCTTGGTAATCCTGAACTTCTTTTCCTTCACGATCTAGACGTATCAAGAGCATTTCTTTTGTAGCTACTATTTCTTTAAGCTCTGAGTGGTTCTTTTTATCCAACTTTGTGATCTCAACAATCGCAGTCACTTTAGCATCTATTTTTTCATTAAATGCTTGAACTCTTGCACTGGTATTTTTACTCAATTCTTGTTGTGAATTGCTTATTTCTTGTTGAGCAAAAGATAATGATCCTGCAAGGATCGCCACCGTAAAAAGTAATTTCTTCATGATCATATATTATTATAATTTTTAAAAATAAGGATTTAATTGGATATCAAGAGCTCATTTAGACATTTCTTTTGCTTTCAAATGCATCATTATACTATAGAATTTAACTGATCATAACAGCTCTAATATCGGGCTTCTTTAGAAGGTTAAAAGGAATTCTAAATAACATACGGACTTCAATTAAGAGACCTGCAGGTATCATTTAAAAGCTACAATTAAAAAGGCTGTTTGTTATGAGAAAACAGACTACCAAGGATTTCTTCTTTCGCCTCTTTTGTTTTTCCCAGCTTTTCTTTTCGCTCTTTTGGCGATCATTTTCTCCCATCT
>Ga0136655_1000411_pt1 | contig 19202 bp, 33 predicted proteins | sample CPBDNA_2_FD_94863 | JGI IMG/M metagenome (GOLD analysis project Ga0136655, IMG submission 94863) | Freshwater to marine salinity gradient microbial communities from Chesapeake Bay, USA - CPBay_Spr_15_0.8_DNA (version 2) | ecosystem: Environmental > Aquatic > Marine > Coastal | place: USA... | reverse complement strand
TTGTTAGCAATTGCAAGCGGAATCGAACCGCTTCTTGCACCATGACAATTGTTCGCCCACTAAAAACAAAGGTTCTTAATGGTGCATTAATATAAAAAACCGCAAAACTTCTTTTCTAAACTACCAATGTTTCAAGTGAAAAAAGGTACGTTCGTCTATAGCTTTCCGAGACTACAGACCACGTTATAAGGTCTGCCCTATAACGCGTGTTAGTTTTTCCAATGTGGATACTAAACAAAAGTTTTGCAATACGTCAAAGAACGATGCGGGTAGACCTAACTGCTAAGGAGCAGCCCCACAAAAATGGACGGCCTAACGGCATATATATAAGAAGACAGCAAAGGCTATCTAATACGCTCAAAGGAGCGAAGTAGCTGCACCACATTTAAGGAGCGCAGCAAAAGTTTACTTTGTCAATTTGTCGAACGATACCTTGTCGGCTTGCATTGCGTCAATGGCTGTCAATAATGCCCATGGTTTAAACAATTCGCGCTTTTCGCTAGTTATAACCATTTTGCCCTCGTATTTCGAACACTTGTAAAGCATTCTTTCGGGTAGATAGGCGACTATGTTTTTAACTGTAATATCTTCGACTTTCACAAGGTTTGCACTGTCTACGAGATGCTTGTTTGTAGCTGGTAACCCGTCGCCCTTAGTCATAAACTTTACAAGCTGATTAAGGCTAAAAAGTTCGTTTGTTAATACCTTGTTAGCTGTTACTTTACTTGATGGCTTTCGTGTAGTGTTCTTTGAAGTGCTCATGTTATTTTTGTTTATTCGGTTATGTTTTGATATTACTCTCTCGTTGTGTTTAACACTGCGAATATAGAGTGAAAAACCAATGCGAAAAACAAGATGATGCGAATATGTAGGTGAAATGCAGGTTTTTGATTGCGAAATGCATAAAATAGCATAAAATGTGTTGTCAAATACTGGTTTATAGTGGTGAAATGCAAAAAGACTCTTTTTTCAATGATGATACCCGCGATGCGCACACACACGGGCACACGCGCTGGCGCACACACGCAGGCAGGCACGCTGGCACGCGTACACATGCGACTAATAAAATAAACAATACAAAGCAAACGTTTTAACATAATTTAACAATTTTAACATTTGTAACTCATTGATTCTCAGGCAATTAACTTCTAATGGCTTAACTCAGTCAAGGTGATATTGGGATATCAAAATGGCATTAAATGCGCTTAAAAGGCTTAAAAATGGCATTTAAAACGATATTGATATATCCAAATAATACACTAACTTTATTTATTAACAATAGGTATGTTAATAATTTTTAGGTCTTTCGCGTAGGTTACTATTACCCTATAGGGCAAGTAGACTAATGAGTATCAATGTATTATAGATAGAAAGTTATACCCTACTAAGTTAGTAGACTATTCAAAAGTAGAGTAATCTCAAAGAGTTATTGACAATACGTCAACCCAATGTAGTATACCCAATAACCTTTATGCGATAGTACATTCATAACCTTCACTACATAAGCTACATTCGCTGTCGCTCAGCTATTTATGTGGTTTACCCGAAGGGGGGTAGGTCTGTCATAACGGTTTCCCAACGCCTGGGCATGGGGGCTGTTATATTATATAATACCATTCATAGACCTGTACAGAATTTTTTTATCTGTTGTCTCCACCCCGTGTAACTATGAGACGCAGCCCGCGCCAATGCTGGAAACTTGAAAATGGGTACTTTACGTTTTTGCGCACAAAAAAGCCCAAACTGGGTTAACAGAATGGGCTTATTGCGTATCGCGATATGGAATATTGGGACTAGAGGGTCTTTTTAAATTCCCCTAAGTATGTTTACTGGTGGTATAATGTGTTTCGCCTATACATTCGTTGTCTGTAATACTACTTCAGTAACTCTTCAAGTTGTTTAATTATTTCAAGAGTGTTATTGTATTTATGTACTAATACTGTATGTGCATACTCACTACATCCACCATCATTCATAGCAATACTTCTCTCATTGTTTTCGTTTCTTAATTTAGTAATTAATGCTTTTATTTTTTGTTCCATTTTATAAAGTTTGTGGCTTATAATTCCGTACTACACACAACAATGTATATAGTTTATAAGCCTAATTAATATTCGTTTTCAATTTGTAATTTTCTGCTATGGCTTACAAAACCATATACTTAACGTTAGCATTCATTGCCTTTTGCGTATCAAACCTTTTGTAATATATTCGTCTATTCTACTTGGGTCTTTTATTCTGTCAGTAGCTATTGGTATCCAGCTATTTATTTCAAATGGAGTTCCCTCATCATCTATCAGCATTTCGTATTCATAATCAGGCAACGAAATGCTAACGTTAGCTATACGTAATTGCTCTTCATAAGCATCTACAATCTTTTGTGCTTCTAAACATTGTTCTTCTGTTATCATAATTTTTTATCTTTTAATACGCAACTACGCATAGCCACATCCGTTGTAGGCAATTGTGCCTAAGAAAACTTACCATGCCAATGCTCCAGGCTGCAACAAGGAGAATACTTACTATCTTCTTGCTTACCACAATGGCACAACTGTTCGCTTTGCCCTACAACAAAGGCTATATTGCAGTTTTTTACTTGCTCCTGTGCATAATCTTCCATTGCTGTTATTACATTGTCATAAATCCCATATCCTTTCAACACACCAGCAAGTCCTATGTGTTTTAGTATTGATTGTTCTGCATTCATATAATTAATTTTTGTGTTTCAAATTCGTAAAAAACCGACAACATAGCTAAATCGTTATGCTTCATATTGTCAGGATATAGCCTTACGTTTTATATCAGAAAGTCAAGGTTTAACCTGACTAAATAGATACGAAGCGTAACAAATTTTAGTAGTCAGGACAGGAGTTTTTGCTTACTTCTCCAATTTTTTTGTGATGCAAACTTTAAGTCTTTACACTCTCTGCATCTACATCCTCTATTATAGGCTCCAATACTTGGATGTTTCTTTAGCTTTTCTGTATTTATGCCACCTAATAACTTTATCCTTCCCTTGTCAAATCCATCTTTCCAATTGTCTTTAGGACTGCCAAGAAATAAATGATTAGGATTTACACAAAGTCTATTATCACATATATGACACACATATACTCCTTCAGGAATTACACCATTATGTAGCTCATACGACACTCTATGAGCATCAATAACCTTATTATTAAGCTTAAATGCACCATATCCTGTTTTACCTCTTGTTCCTGCTGTCCATAACCAACAGCTATCTGTTTTTTCTACCTTGTCAAAAAATCTTTTCATAGTTTATATATTTGTAGTCACGAATATACGAACTATCTTTTGAATAACTAAATTTTGGAAGGTGTTTTTTACGCACCTTCCTCCATTTGATTTCGTCAGGACAAGGATTCGAACCTGTAACCGTTAAAGGTATGCTGTTCAGTTGGGAAGCATCCGTCTACCAATTCCGCCACCTGACTATTTTAATACCCCCGCTATTGCCAGTAAAAGGGATATAAGTGCAAATATAAAAGGGAATAGTCCAATAACAATGAATAAAGTTATAAATATTCCTACCAGAGGTTTTATGTACCTGTCTTTGTTCATCATCTCAGGTAATTATAGTAACAGATATACTCGTTTATTGTGTAAGGCTTGTGTATGGATGCAAATAGTCCGTCTGCTACGTACTCGTTCTCATTCCATCTTTTTTCTGTGTTCTTTACCATAAAACAAGCTGTATCAATATTACCTACTTTTGGATTTCTTGCGGGGAGAAGTCGAACAGAATCATCTTTTAGCAGCTGACCCCAATTAATCATCTCGTGATCATCCACTTCTAATTCTTTTACAGTATCCCACCAATCCGGATGTATGATATTATCGTCATCAAGGAAATAAACCCAGTCCGCAGACGTAATATCTAGTCCGATATTCCGTAAATTATTACCGAAAATAGACTTATCTACTGATTTTATCTCTACGTCCCCAATATTTTCGGGTTCTAGCCCTAAATCGTACACAATTATCCAATTGCACTCTTTTGGTATTGTCTTTTTTATCTCCTTAAGTAGTTCTGGTCTACTGCAAGGAGTTATTATGTCAACTTTTAAATCTTTAATCTTCATTTCTTTCCTTCTAGGTAGTCTATTATCTTAGAGAGTACTGGGTTACGGTGGTTAGCCTTTAGTTCTGTGAAGCCTACTATGCCACTGTCTCGAAGTCTAAGTACCTCTTTTAAACAGCTAGTCTTCTCCATGGTCTTGTCTACCTGCTGGGGGGAGCCACAGAATATGATTTTAGAGTCCTTCCCGAGCCTTGTAAGGATGGTCCTGAAGTCTTGGTAGTCCATGTCCTGAAACTCGTCTACAATCACGCAGGAGTCCATGAATGTTACACCCTTTGCAACCTCAATAGGCATGATCTTAAGCACACCATCCTTTATCATCTTCTCTGTCGAAGCCTCAGCCTGACACTCTCCTATGTTTTGGTAGATTGGGAACACGTACGGCTGCATCTTCTCGTCAATACTTCCAGGAAGGGCCGCTAACTTGGTCTTAAGCATCGGGCGAGTGATCCATATTTTGTTAAATTCCTTTTTTCTGAAGGATGTTAGGGCAAGATAAACAGCAGTAAGGGTCTTTCCGCTCCCGAAGTCTCCAATTATAAAGTTGACATCGTACTCGTAGAACAGCCTAGCTACTTCCTTTTGCTCCTCTGTCAGTTTTATTCTCAGCCTTGGCTCAGTCTTTAGCTGTCTCTTGTCTTTATTTTCCGTCATCTTCAGTATCTATTATTTTAACACTTCCCACAAACCTTTCGTAATGTTCCTCTAAATCTACAGCAGACTTTCCGCACTTGCACCAGTCCATTGTGTGTCTTTCCTTGGGGTTGGATGTTTGACTGCTTCCGCACTCTTCGCACTCCCACTTAAGCTCTTTTTTATTCATGCTACAGTTCCTCAAGTTTACTTTCGTACCACATCGCCTTTTTGATGTCTTCGTATATCTTACTAGACTTCTTCCCAGCTCTCATTCGGTACTTGAAGCTGTTTAGCTCGCAGAAGGCTTTGTACTTCTCTACTCCGTACAGTTCTATCATCATCTCCCACACCTGCTTACCGCCTGTTTTATAATGGTCGGGGTTTATTGACGACAGATTCTCATCCGGCACGTTATAATTAACAGATTCTTTTACTTGTGGATTACTTACCCAATTAGGATTATACTCTATCTGATCTTTTGTTTGGATAGTGTAAGTGGTATTTTCATTTTCGTAGATGTTGTAGTTACCATCTTCTCTTTGTGTTGCGCTCACCTCTGGGTGGAATTTGTTGTAAAACTTTCTCATATTACTTATTTTGTTACGTACCAAAAATATTTATCCTCTTTAGTGTCTTTGCACTCTACACTTATCCATGCAAGTCCGTACTCTCCTGAGTTTACAAGGTCTAGTGCGTTATTGTAGTCTATGTTGTAAAAAAGTTCTCCGTCTTCTTTATTAAGATAGTTATGTTTTGCTATCTCTTTATTTAAAGTAGGTGCTTTTTTCATTTTATCTTACTCATTTCTTTTTCTAAAACAGCAGCTACCTCATAGTACTCTTCAGTAACACATACCTCTAACATACTTTGCAGTAGAATAGCTTTTTTCTGTGTGTCTGTGAAACTGTCGAATCCTGGGTTAGTAACTTGAATATCGTACTCCAGCATACCCTCTTGCTCAGGTACATAACCTGGACTTGGTTGGAGTAGATTATTCCTTTTTGCGTAATTAAACACAGACTTCTTACTCCATACGTTGTCTGCGTGTTTTTCAACTAAAGATGTTAGGTTGTCTAACAGTATACCGTAGTTAAATAGAAACCATCCTTTCATAGCTATTTTTTTTATGTCCGGTAAAAGTAGTAAAAAACTGGACAAACAAGTAGGTAATATTTTATTTATTTCTAGGCACAGGAGTCTTTACCTGCGATACTTATCTTCTTGTGCCCTAAGACAAAAAAGAAAAGAAAAACAGTGTGGGACTCTTTAACTCCTACCAGCCTCCTTAACTATACCATACCTGCAAATGGCGGGGATCATGTAACAGCATCTCTACTGCATCGCTTGTGACCAAGTTGTTACTCCGTGAACAGAGCTTGGATTTACCCCAGTTAATTTAACTCTATCCAGCAGAGTCCTGCCTGCTGTGGTTGGGTTGAGTTGAAGCCTACCCCTTAGAAACGCTTATCAATGACTGCAAATATACAAATTATTTCTGTAAGTCCTAATTAATTTTGCGAGACATATTTTAACTATAAGTCTGTACTATGGCATTTGAGTCCGAAAACCAGTTCCCATCATCCTTTGAGCCTAAAGAAGTAAAAGGAAGTAAGGAATATCTTTTGAATTACGCTAAAGATCTATGGAGAGAGGCTAAAAACCAATCATCTTCATACGCCTTTAACACAAGAAAAGACAGATACATCAACAACAGAAAGTATTCTGCTGGTTTACAGTCAATTGAGAAATTCAAGCAACAGTTCTCTATTGATGGCGACAATACCTACTTAAATTTTGATTGGCAAGTATCTACCCCACTACCTAAATTAGTTGAGGTAATGCGGGGTCAAATGATTAACCAGCCTTTTAAGCTAGACTTTAAAGCTGTAGATTCTACATCCCTTACAAAGTACGACAGAGAAAAAAAGGTTATTAAGGCCGAGATGGTTCTAAAAGAACAGCTGGGGCCTTTGGAGCAAGAGGGAATAGTAAAATCAAAAGACAATCTTCCAGAGGACGATGACGAACTTCAGATAATGATGGAATCGTCTTTCAAGTTAGCACAGTGTATTGCCATGGAAAGCATTACAAAAGCTATTCTTGAAGACAACGACATTGACTACATCAACGACAGAATATCAAAAGACCTTATTGATATTAAAATAGTTGCGGCAAGAGTTTGCCTAGATGAAAATAAAAACATACAAGTAAAGTACATTGACCCAGTAGACCTAGTAACTTCTTACACTAAACGTCCTGATTTTAAGGACATTAAGCACGCAGGGGTACTAGATGAGATTACCTTGGAAGATTTACGAGTGATATCCAATGGGCAAATAACAGAGGAAGACTTATTTAAAATTGCAAAGACAGTAGCAGGTAAGTACGGAAACTCTAATTGGGACGGCCTAAATAAAAGGTACTACGACAATAACTTTGATTGGGAAAAAGTAGACAAGTTCAAAGTATCTGTATTAGACTTTGAAATGTTTTCTACTGACACTCTTAGCCTTACTAAAGTAAAAGCGAAGAATGGCGGTTATAAAACGCTGATCAACGAAGACCCAAAGAACTCAAAAGCGGAAAAAGAAACAAGAAGCAAAAAGATTAAAAATGTATATACAGGTAAGTACATTGTAGATACAGACTATATTTTTGATTTTGGTTTAAAAGAGCATATTATACGCGAAAGATTGAATGGTAAATTCAGTACTAATACTTCATTAGGTTTCATTATAAATGCGCCAGACATCTACGACATGGAGAATAAGTCAAAAGTAGAGGAGATGATTCCTTACGCTGATGAGCTTATCCGTATCCAACTAAAGATGCAACAGATAATAAGTAAAGCTGCACCTTCTGGATACGCAATTAATATTGATGCTGTAATTGGGGGACTTCAGGGTATGGGATTAAGTGGAATGACACCACTCGATGCTAGATCTATGCGAGATCAAATCGGAGACATATACTACAAAGCCCTCAGAGAAGATGGTACATCAATAACAGGAGGTCAGCCTGCTGTTACAAACCTACCAAACGGTTTAGACAACAGCATCATGCTTCTCTCTCAAGCTTATATAGCTACCGTAGAGCGCATGAAAGAGACTGTTGGTATGAATGACGCAGTAGACTCATCCCAAGCCGATAAAAGGGCTGCGGTAGGCGTACAGAAGCTTTCTGCTGCTGGAACTAAGAATGCACTTAAGACTTTATTCAATGCTTACCTTAAAATGAACGAGGACATTGGAAGACAAGTAGCAATGTTAGCACAGCAATTAATACGAAGAAAAATCAATCTACCTGTATTTGAAGCAATGGTAGGGGAGGAAGTAGTTAAGCAATTAGGTTTAACTGATCTTACTACAAGTGATTTTGCTATCAGTATTAAGATGCTTCCGGAAGAAGAGGAAAAAGCATTCTTAGATGCTAAGATTGAGTTAGCCCTTCAAAACCAAATGATTAATTTAGAAGATGTCTTTGCTATTCGCAGGGTAATGGATGAAGATGTCGATAAGGCAGAGCAACTACTTTCTGTAAGAGAAAAGCGAAGAAGGAAAGAAAATGAGAAGAGGCAGCAATTAATGCAACAGCAAAATGCACAAATGCAGGCCCAGGTAGCCCAGGCAGCAGAGCAAGCTAAAATGCAATCTTCTCAGGCTCAAGCACAACTAGATGCACAAAACCTTCAATTGAAGTATGACCTTGAATTAAGAAATCAAACTCAGCTTGAAGATGAAAAGCGTAAGACTATTGCTTTAGAACTTGACGGCAAGAAAGAACTTATCGAAAAGGCAGCGGAGGTAGAAAACAATAAAGTAAGTATGCAGAACAAATCTAACGGAGAGTCTACAGCTTACGATAAAATAGATTTACCTAAAGCAAGCGGATCCCGTATGCCATCTGTAACACCTACAATACCAACAGCTTAAAGATATTGATCAAGTTTATCATAGAACTCTTTAATAGTAATATCATAGAAAGATAAAATATCAGATATAGTTTCTAATCTAGGAGATGTTTTCATGTTCTCGATACGAGAAAGATAAGCAATATCCTTATTAAGATAGAAGGCTAAATCTTCAAGAGTTAAGTTCTTTGACTTACGTAAACCAAATAAACCTTTGGCTAACTGAGACTTATTTATTTTAAGTATAGTTTCTTTATCCATTTTACAAATTTTATGGGGATACCTTTAATAATTTTGTAGCAAATATACAAATTAAATCAAGAGAAAATATGAACAAATTTGAGCAGTCGTTGACGGAAGCTCTACAAGAGCAATTTGGAGATACTCTAAATGCTGTAGATGCTCCAGAACCGATGAATCCGGAAGTGTTTGATCAGGTTGAGCCTGTAGAACCTGTAGAGCCTGCGAAACCAGCAGCCGAAGCACCGACTACAACAGATGCCGACTTACGGGCGCAATTAGAACAAGAGCTTAGACAGCAAATTGAGGAAGAGTACAAAAGCAAAGTACAAAACGAACCAAAATTTGCTAATGAGTCAATTAAAAAATTAAACGAACTTGCCGCAGCGGGAATTGATGTTGACTCAGAAGATTTCTGGAAATGGCAAGTTACAGATATAGAGAAATTTGACACTACTAAAGTAGAGGATGCGTTGGAACTTAAACGTCTTGAACTAGAGATAGAGAACCCAACATTGAATAAAACTCAAATCCAAAGACTTCTTAAAAGAAGTTATCCTGTACTTTTTGATAGTTCATTTGATGCCAACGATACTGAGTATCAAGAGGCAATGGAAGATTTATCAATTGATGCTGTTAGAAGCACTACTAAGCTAAAACAGCACAAAGAGAAGCTAACGCTTCCCAAAGTAAATCTTCAAGAAAAGGAGCAAATGGAAGCTCAGAGTAAGGCAGCAAGAGAAGCATTCGTCTTAGACGTAAGAAAGAATGTACAGTCTTACACTGAAGAACCTATAAAGCTCAAAGAAAATTTGGAGATTAAATACGCTCCAAGTAACGAAACAAAGAAGTTTGTAGAATCTTCTATTATTAACAATGAGTCGTTCTTCCTTGACAATTATGTTAAAGAAGGTAACATTGATTTTGAAAGACTTAGAAGAGATATGACAAGAATCTACGACTTTGATAACATTATTAAAACTGTTTTCGAACAGGGTATTTCTGTGGGTAAAGATGAAGTTGCAGATGTCATTGAAAATGCATCAGAAGATGTATCAGCACAAAAGCGACAAATCGCAAAAAGCATGGAAGACCAAATTCGTGAGCAGTATCTTTTACAAACAACACGAAAAAAACGCTAAAAAATGGCAGTAACGTCTTTAAGTCCGGCAACTACTAAAGTAGCAACGGAATATAACTATTTAAACTCATTGTCTCTAGCTAACGGTTTCCACAAGCCAGAGCAATCATCTGAGTACGTACAACGATTTGGTCGTCAAGACGTAACAGGTCTTATGGAACTTCTTGGAAACAAGAAAACAGTAAACAACCCAAAATTTTCTCACTACGAGCAAGAGAGAATTCACGGTGTTGCAAAAGTTGGAGTTTCCGCAGCCGCCCAAACAGCAGCTACAGTTACGCTTAGTATTGCAACTGCATCAAGTAACTACGACTATACAACTCAGTCTCCTTACGCAGTAAATTCATCAACAACTTTCAGCAATAGCAATATTTCTGTAAATGATGTTCTTGAAGTAAATGGACAGACTCTTTGGGTAAAAACTGTTAACGGTTCTGCAATTACAGCAGTACCTTCTAATGGAAGTTTAGGTGCTATCGCAGTTAATGATGAAATTATCATCAAAGGTCAGGCAAGCCCTGAAGGATCATCTGCTCCTGATTCAAGAAACAGCCGTATGATTTCATACAGCAACTACGTTCAAATTATGCGTAGAAGTCACAAAGTAACTGGTACTGAATCAGCTACTAAGTCTTGGATTGAAGTTACAGGTAAGAATGGCGAAAGAGGTTATTTTTGGTATCTACAAGGTATTAAAGATGAGTATCACCGTTTCTTAAATGAAAGAGAAGCGATTTTGCTTACTGGTGAAGATTTCCAAAACAACTTGGCAGGTCTTTCAGTAACAGGTGGTACTTCTTTTGGTGATGGTAACTCTGTTACATTTACTAAAGGTTTGATCCCACAAATCTCTGCTGATGGTAACGTAGAACTTGTTGCTGCTGGAAGTGCTGGTATTGGAGGCATGACCCTACTTGATTTAGAGAACATGACTAAATCACTTCAAAAGAATCGCGGTTCTAGAGAAAATATGGTTTACTGTGGTCACGACTTCAAGATTGATTTTGACTACATGGTATTGCAAAACGATTTCTTGAAAAACGGAGGTGTTGAATTCGCTTCATTTTCAGGTATGGATCAAACAGTTAGCTTCTCTGTTGATGCTATCGAGTTTGGTGGATTCAAATTTGCACCTAAAGTTCTTGACATCTTCTCTGATCCTAATTTCCTTGGCGCATCTAATGCACCTTACGGTAGTATGGGTATTGTAATTCCTATGGATAATACTGTTGTTTATAACAGCATGAACTCATCTTCAGGTGTTACTGTTCCATCACTTCAATTAGTGTCTATGGAAGGTAGAGATTACATGGAATGGGTTACAGGTAAAGGAATGAACGCTGCTACTAGCGGTGATGACTTCTTCGAAGTACACTTCTTGTCTCATAGTGGTCTTGAAGTATCTGCACTTAACCGTTTCGGATTATTTGTATAATACATTTAAAATTAAAGGAGGGGCTTATGCCTCTCCTTTCTTTCTTTTTCTTACAATCAATTTAAAATTAAAAAATGAAACCAAATCAAACAGTAGTTTTTGAGCTATGCACTACATTAAAAAGCAGCTACGAAGATTCTCTAGGTAATAGAAGAAACTCAATTAGATCATTAGGATTAGGTGCTGAGGCAATCATGCTATATGAAGATGAGGATGGAGATTCTTATATAAGAACTATCAGATACGTAAAATCTCATAAATCTCCATTTAAAGATATTCAGGACGAAGACCTTGATCCAAATGTAAAACTGTGGAGAATAATGTCTAAGCCACAATTTACAGATGGTATTCTCGCAGTAAATCCTACACAAAAAAATCTATTAGAGTTCCTCAGAAATCACCCGGCAAACGAACAAAATCAACATTGGGGATTAGATGGACAGAAAGCAATGTTCAGAGAAAGAAACCCAGCTAAGATTGCACAAGAGCTTAACAAAAAGAACAAGCAAGTAATTAACGCATCTCGATTTGTTTACGACTCAGATTTCTTAACTAAGATTGTACCAATTGCAGAGTACTTAGGTTTTTCAACAGATAAAGAATCAGATTTAGTTCTTTGGGATGTAGATACATACGCAAGAGCTAACCCAGAAAGATTTATCGAGCTGTTGGATAGTCCAATTATTTCAAGATACTCGGATGCTAAACTTGCTGTAAAGCGAGGAGTAATTAGAGTAATGGGTCAACAAGTTTCTTGGGCAGATGGAAGACAAATCCTAGACACCCCACTAAATAAAGAGCCGTTAGAACATCTAGCAGAAGTATCTTTTGATAACAACTACGCTACAGTGTGGAAAGAGATTACTCGATTAATCAACAAAACAAGCACCCCAGCAGAAGATGCCAATACCATCACAAAAGGGGCTTCAAGTGCATCAGAGAAACTATCTGAAATTGATACAGAGGAGCTTATGATTGAGTTGAAAAAAGAGAAAATCATTTCTTGGGAAGCACCTTTCTTTTTGATAGACGGAAAGCAAATCAAAGGAAAAGACAACCTTACACAGTACGTAGAGAAAAACAAAAAAGCCCTAGCAGCCAGACTGTTATAATCTGATAGAGTAAATACTTACAGAATAATCCCCAACGAATTTGTTTTGTTGGGGATTTTTGTTTTACCTTTGTTTTAGATATTGAACAGTACTTTATGAAATTTACAATAACTACATCTGGGTACTTTTACCCTAACAAAGAAAGAAGAACCGAACTTGAGCAACTTGGATTTACATTTAAGCCAAGCGATGACTATAAAAATTTTATAATTTTAGGTAAACCAACAATTGAAATAAAAGACCTAAACGAATTAATCCAATTTGCGGATAAATGGGGCGAAATAATTGTAGGTGAAGGAACTATCGAAATATATGATTACTACCGAGAGTAGTATTGCACATAACTAATAAATAAAATGATTAAAAACATCTACAATAGAATATGCAGAATAATCTCAATACAGCAAGCACAGTCAATAGATGGAAGAAAAGACTTTGAGGATGCAGATAGAATATTCAGATATTTAACAAAATACTATGAAGACCGAAACTAAAACATATAGGTCAGTACTAGAGAAGTGGCTACACTATGACAGGGATTTCACCCAAGAGACAGTCAGAAAAATTATAAAATTAGAAGATAGTTACGAGTACATTAAAGCACTTGCTAGACCTTGGGAATACTTTACAATAATCCAAATGGAAAAGATAGCGTTTCTTTTAGAAAAGGACTTAACAGAAGTATTTTGGGCGTGTTACAAAAGACCTTACAGCGAGGTTGTTTACGATGAACAAAGATTAAGACTTATACAAGCATTAGAAAAAGCAGGAATAAAATGAAACAGCAGTAAAATATGGAATGGTATAGAATTGTAGGATTAATAGTAATAGGATTATTTGTAATTATAGCCGTAATAACAGATGGTTTTGAATGGTTAAGTGACGATGATGATGTGCATGGGGGCGGCATTCATCCTTAATGGTACACAACGTTTTGCAGCTATATTTAGTTGCGGATTTAGAAGCACGAAACTTGAATTATTAACAAAATTAAATTAGAAAATATGAACACAAATAAATCACAAAACCCGCAATTGAATATAGGTGTTGTTAGCACTCGTTATTTTTTCGTTTGTACAATGGGTAAACATCCGAACGGAACAATAGGTTTTAACAGCTTTGATATTCAAACTACATACGGACATCCTACCTTTAAAAGGTGTATAGAACTTTCTAACAAGAAGTTCCCAAATATGTATGAAGTAACTTTAATTAGCATTTCAGAAATTTCTCCTGAAGATTGGAAGGTCTTTGTGTCGGAGCAATGCTGAGTACTAACCGATAAATAAAATGAAAGTACAAATAACAATGATTGAGGATTGGGTCATAACAAAAAACCTACACTTTGAGGGCGTAGGCTTTTATGCTAAAGGTCATGTAAAAGTAGGAGATACACACCTATGGTTTAATAAAGAAGTAGGAGATTACTTTACTCTAAGTGACCAAATATAAATTGGCTCTTGATATACTTACTTAGTTCAATTCTTTTTCTGTCCGGTAAAATCCTTTTACCCTCAAACTTACCTTCAATACATTCATTGAATCTTTCAGTATTTGGGAGTATTAGACCAAACTTCTCAATGTTAGCTGGCTGAGGAACTATTTCGTTGTAGTCGTTCACTAACTCTCCATTAACTCTGATAATTTGGTGAGTCCATTTGATATAAAAGTAAACGGTTCTGTTTACTATAAATTCCCAATCCAAATCTTTAGGGTACTCAATTGTATCCCCCACCTTAACAAAATCTATCTCAGGTGAAACAGACAGTACAACTGCTTTAGATGTAAATGCCTTAGGCTTATTTGAAGCAGCTACAGCATTCACGAGTTCATCTACCGAAACATCTACTGATATTTTAGATTTATCTACTTCTTCTTTTATTGGTTCTACCAGTATATTCTTGTAAGCTTGAATACTGCCTATATCCCCATAACCAAGTATGGCATCATCTTTAATAATGTAATACCATTCCCCATCTATTTTAGTAGCAGTATCGAATGATTGATAGTGCATATAGACAGTTTCTCCAATAGGGATAATACAATTTTTAGGCGCGTTACAAAGAACACCATGAAAAGGCTTATTCTGATAAATATCTCCTTCATTATCCGGATGATAAAATTCAAAACCGTTTTCAGTAGTGTAGGTTTTAGGAGCCTCCATATCTACCTTTACAAAGTAGGCATTAGTAGGCAAGAAGTTTTTAATGTCTTTTAACATAATTTTAGTGTTTTTCTATTATCCATTGGTAGATTTCTCTACGTTTTTTATTCAGGTTTTTAATTTCAAATGGTTGCACGAGTTCAAAAAGCCTCTCACCCTTCTCCTTAGCCTCTGTAAGGCTGTAAGATTTAACTCTTTGCTCCCAAGACGTACCGTAAGGAATAAGGTCTATAACGCCCTTAAATTCGCTGTGTATATTTCTATTATAAGGTTCGGTGTCTGTACATATAATTGCCTTCTTCTTAAACCCTGCCTCAATCACCTTTAAAAAAGACTTTCCTTCATTAAAAGGATTAGGGACAAGTGGCGCAAGTGCTACATCAATACCATTGTATTCCCAAGCGTATTCAAAGTAATTCTTTAACCCACTGCATTTATCTACACAAAGCAAGTCAGAGTATTCTTTACAAACAGTAAACAGCTTATTATCGTAGAAATCATAACGCATTGACAGCAAGTCAGCCTCGTGACGAGTAGACCCTAAATACCCAAACACTACTTCATCGTTATCAACAGGTACGTGTTTAAATTGGTCTACTTCAGAGTCAATGCCATTTTCAATTACGTATGGGTATTTTTTTATTTTACAGTGAGTAAAGTAGTACCTAGCTAAATTCTCAGATACAGTAGTAATTGCATCAGCAGTCTCAATTGACTTTTTTACATCTTTTCTTATTTTTAGATTATATCTATCATCTACGTCAAGTACAATTTTAGAGCCTCTCCTTTTCATATAAGGAATAAACATATCCATACCAGGCACACCTACAATCCCTACAGAAAACTGAACGATATCAAAGTGATGATTATTTATCAAGTATTCTATCTTATCAGTGTGCTTTGTTTCTACAATAGCAACAAAGTCATCCGCATGATCGTCTCCGGAATCTACCCAATGATAGTGAGGTATAAATTGCCTGTGATAGTATACACCTGATTCAGTTGATTGGATTGAAAGTATTTTCATAATATCAAAGATAAAAAAATTATACGTATATTGTTATTTTAAATATAATTTTATTTATATTTGTTTCTTAAATATAGTATTATGGATCATAGTGTACACTTTATAGATAACGATAACATTCACGAAATAACCGTTGGCACAAACCCAAAGGAAGATTTACGATTTACTGTTGGGAATACATACCTTAAAAAAGGAGCTAACCCTATAGTAATCACAGGAATAGAAATAGACGAGAATTATATAACTGACCACGGAATTATAAAGGCAAAGATTTTTGGTACTTTAGAGAACGGAAGCGGGGAAGAATTTTTGTGGAAAGTATTAGTAGACACACCAATAACAATTACTTGTAAACTATAAAAGATGTCAGTAGGAACACATTTAGCAATCCCTTTTGAGGAGTATATCCAAGAACTAGGAGGAACCCCCACAAAATTTAGAGAAAAGCTTATTGATATAATTAGCATATACTCTAAGCCATTGACAGAGGCCAATTACAGAAAATACTTAGTATGTAACAGTGGTTCAGTTTCGGTATATGATTTAGGAAGAGATAGTCCGTTGTGTGCAGTTATAAGCAAGGGACAGCCGATACAAGCTTACCCAAAAACAATTGGAGAGCTTATTACTGTTTGCAAAGCTTTTGATGAAGATTTATACTGGGATAACGATACTTACAAGAGTAATATTTTCTTTAATTCTAAGTATAAGTAAACTACAAAAAAACACCATTTTAGTAAAGTAGTTTTACACTCTTATTTTACAAAATGGCATTCTTAGGAATTAAATATAAGGGGATACAAGTATTTACTAACCTTGGGCAAGACGCGGTAATACCGCAAGCCCCTGGTGGAGGTAGTAGCTATGAACCTGAAGCAGCGGCTTATTTCTCTGCTGTAGAGGCTCAAGGTGGCACATTAGCAGAAAATGTTAAGGGCGAGTATAACGACTTTATTCTTCGAGAAAAGCTTTCTAATAACCTATCTAAAGTTAGAAGATTAATTCCTATGATAGGAGGAACAGCCAACTCCATACTAGTAGATTCAATAACAACAAACCTATGTTTTCAGCAAAACATACTTAATAGTGATGTAGATCCAGTGCAAGGTTGGACAGGAGATGGTGCTACCAAGTATATGTTAACTGACGCAAACTACGGAAGTATAGTGAGTAACTATAGAGATCACCAATGGGGATTTTTTCACGATAACTTTAATCCAGTTGGTCAAGGTATAAAGTATGGATTGTACCAAGGTAGTATTATTCATGGGTCTTATATTACTAGTAACCAAATGATAGGCTACCACAACACTTCAGCACAGCAATCTAGAGGTACTAGACCTACATTAGGGAGTAATATTTACTTTTCTTCTATAACAACCCCAACAAACGGCTACGTATCGATCAACGGACAAACAGGCTCACAAATATATAGCGGAGCAATCTCAACTGCACTGCTTAACGCAAAAATGGGTATAAACTGTGCGTATAACTCAAACGGAACTGTTACTTCTTTTTCTACTGATAAATGTATGGGGCATTATATTGCAGAGGGCATGAGTCTAGCGGAAGTGCAAGCATTTGAAGCTTCTTACCAATTATTTGTAAATAACATAAGACCCTAAGTATGGATTTAATTAACTTACCCAGCCCATTAAACAAACAAGTAGACACAGATGTAATAGTTGGAATAGAAAACTATTTACCTACAGATACATTTAGATACAACATGGATAAACTCGAACATATTGAAAGTATCCTTGGAGACATCAGTCAGTATATTGTAAGCATTGAGGATATTGTAATGAACGACCCTAACTTAGATATTTAATAACAACATGGAACTACTAAAGAGCGTACTAGAGTTAGTACAACAGTACGGAGTATCAACAGTGATATTCTTTGGTTTAATTATCTTCGGATACTTTAAGCGAGACTGGTTAATGAGTACGTTACAGGCTGCGGCCATTGTAAGACAGCACGAGGAAACTATTGCAGAACTTCGTAAAGAAATCCAAGAACTTAGAGAAAAGTTAGAGGAATACAATAAGCTACTATTAGAGCAAACTGCTACAATAGCAAGACTAGAAGAAAGGGTGATTCACGCTGCTAAGTCTAGAGTATCTTCAAGAAAACCAAAAGTAGATTAGCCGTGGCGTTCTGGGATATATTCAACAACAGGAACAAGTACAACGAAAAGAACATTGTAGGATTTCTTTCGTTTGCAATGATGTCATTATTTGCGGCTGTAGATATTGGTACAGGTATATGGGGTAAAGAGTTAGTAATAAATGACATAATCTTTAACTCATTTGTTTACATTACATTAGGTACGTTTGGTATATCTGCCGCAGGAGAAATATTCGGCAAAAAAGAAAAGGATGAAGATTAGAGTACAAAGACTGCACGACACAGGAGACGCTACAGTAGGCGCAATGTTTATTGACGGAGTATTTCAGTGCTTTACTTTAGAGGACGAACACAGAGACGTTAAGGTAAAGGGAGAGACAAGAATCCCCGCAGGAACATACAAGATCAAGTTCAGAAAAGAAGGGGGATTCCACGCAAAGTATGCCGCAAAGTATGGTTCTATGCATAAAGGTATGCTACACGTACAGGACGTACCAAACTTTCAGTGGATACTTATACACACAGGCAACACGGACGAGCATACAGAAGGATGCCTTTTAGTAGGAGAAACAGCAGACCTTAGCGGAGTGATTGGTAGAAGTGTTGACGCTTACAAGAAGATGTACCCAAAGGTCGCCAAGGCACTTGAGGATGGCAAGGAAGTTACAATACAGTACCTCGATGAGGCTTAATTACTTAATATGTATATTTGCACTCGTACTATCTAGCTGTTCATTTGAAGGCAAGATGGAGAAAAAGCTCCGTAAGGCCGAAAGGAAGATAGAGAAACTAACAATTAAATACCCCCAGCTACTACAAAAAGATACACTATATGACACGGTTAGCATTGTTACTAAAGAAGTCAAGATTGATACATCGTTCATTGATATTCCTGGCGATACTACTTATGTATATCGAGACAAGCTACGAATTAAGTACGTTAAGGTTGGTGATACAGTACATATCCAAGGGGAGTGCAAGGGTGATACAGTCATTCAGGTCGTCAAAGTACCATTTGATAAGGTTGTAGTAAGGGAGCAGGGCATAGTAAAGCAATTGACAAATAATGTCAAGGGTATTGCTGTATCATTGCTGCTAATAGTACTAGTTATACTAGGCATAAGATTTACCTTTAAGTTACTGAGATAAGATGGCAACACCTAGGAAAGGAAAAGCAAAAGTAAAGATAACATCGTCTGGAAAAAAAGTTAGCTATGGTCAAGCAGGTCAAGCTAAAGGAGGTGGCCCACGAGTTAAACCTGGAACATCTAAAGGCGACTCTTACTGTGCTAGAAGCCTTGGCAT
>Ga0136655_1000410_pt1 | contig 19228 bp, 33 predicted proteins | sample CPBDNA_2_FD_94863 | JGI IMG/M metagenome (GOLD analysis project Ga0136655, IMG submission 94863) | Freshwater to marine salinity gradient microbial communities from Chesapeake Bay, USA - CPBay_Spr_15_0.8_DNA (version 2) | ecosystem: Environmental > Aquatic > Marine > Coastal | place: USA... | reverse complement strand
TGAGGCGTTGTTGATCGTACCCCCAGAGACCGTTGGCGTGTTGACCGTGGGGGAGGTTAGCGTCTTATTGGTTAATGTCGCCGTATTCGTGCGCTCAGCAAATACATGAGCTGTCGTGGCGACTTGGGTGGTATTCGCCCCCGCCGCCGCTGTAGGCGCTGTTGGAGTGCCAGTTAACGCGGGAGACCCCGCAAAGACCAAGGATCCCGTGCCGGTTTCATCCGTTACCGCTGCCGCCACTTGAGCAGAGGTGGCCTGTAGTGTGTTATTCGCTAGATTAATCGTCTTGTTGGTTAGAGTCTGTGTGCCGGTGGTCGTGACCAACGTCGAGCTCGCAGGAACCGTTGTACCGTTCAAGGTTGTTGTGGAGTTGGATGTCAGCGTGGTAAACGCGCCCGTCGAAGCCGACGTGGCACCAATCGTAGTACCGTCAATTGTGCCACCGTCAATGTCAACAGACGAGAAGAACTCCGTGGCCGCAAGAACATTCGTGCCATCACAATAAACCGCTGCTACCTTGCCATTGGGAATGGTCACACCAGTGCCAGCCGCTGTCTTAATCGTCGCAGCAAAACCACCACTCACGCCGTTACGAATGACGTAGATCTTCGTCTCATCAGGACAAATGACCGTGGCTGCTGCGCCTGGGGAGCCTGACAGTTCCAAAATAGCCGCGCGAGACTCGGAAGTCGTGCCGTTAGACACGGTCAACGTGTGGCTGGCCCCCGCCCACGTGTTAATGGTCGCGAGGCCGGCAATGGCCTCCTCAATCATGGACGTGATGTTTTGGTTAACAACATCGCCCCACGTGCCGGCAAGTTCGCCCGTCGCAGGCAGTGCAAGTTTGAGTATACTGGTGTAAGAAGTAGCCATGCTATAAATCCTTTAAGTAATCTACGGTAACGAAGTAGTGACCGGTACCCAATCCGTTGTCTCAGAGTCGTCTACTTCTACCCAGTCCGTTGTTTGTGCGTCATCCACCACTATCCAATCCGTTGTCTCAGAATCATCGACCTTGGTCCATACCACTGCTTGAGAATCGTCCACCAGTACCCAATCCGTGGTTTCAGAGTCATCTACTTCTTCCCACAAGAACCTAACCGACAACGGGTCGTTTACCGTTACAATTTCCCCTATGTTAGCCGAAAACACCGAGGCAGCGACAGCGCTTTCTTCTGCCATCCGCGCCAATTCAACAATAGAGGCGACAAAGTCAGTTTGAGGGATTACGGTTTCTGCGGCTAACGCGCTTTCGACTACAGGAACGACATAATCGACTTGGATCGACAAAGTACCCGTCATCTGCGCCAATTCAGGCACTGTGACAGAAAAGTCAAACCCTATGGCTGGTGCAATGTCCTCGATTTCAGCCGATTCCGAAACGCTTGAAACAAAGTCCACGTTTGCCGCAATGCTGTCTACGGCAGTGACACTCTCCGTCACCGAACTGACAAAGTCCACGTTTGCCGCAATGCTGTCTATTGCTGTAATGGTCTCTAGGATTGACGATACGAACGTGACTTGCGTGTTTGGCAGGTCAGAAACACTGCCGGCCTCTACAACCAAAGAGTTAAACAACCCGCCTGAAACAGGCGCCGTGTCGGAGACTTGCGCTTGCTCCGCTAAACTCGACAGAAAGACACTACCGGCGACAATCTTTGCGTCTTCGGCTTGTACCTGCTCAGCGACCGCGCGCTCATAAGCGGACATGCCCCAACCGGCCTGCCCCCAAGTGCCAGAGCTCCAGCCGCCTTCTGCCATAATCAGGCTCCGGCTACTAGCTCATCTTCCGCGAACCAGCGCTGTTGTGTCACGTCTTCTGCATCCGTCCATTCGATTTCGTAGAAAAACTCACCTTCAGCGCTCATGTGCAAAGCCAATACGGGGCCTTTTGGGATGACCTTGTTGACTTGTACAATTTCGCCTTTCTTGAATTTCGTAGCCATTTGGATACTCCCTTAAGCGGCGTCGAGACTGAACTGGTACGTGATATTTAATGTGTCACCTGATGCGACACTACGGTCACCAGGCGCAGCAAAGTCCGAAGCCGAGAACAAGACGCCTGTGGTACCGCCTTTGGTATTGTCGCTAATCAAAAACGCACCGCCAATAGTAGCCGTGGCGTCAATGTTGAACTGTGCAGGCGAGCCGCTGTTATCAATAACAGAAGGATCTGCGGTGGTTGCTGTACCGAAGGTTGCCGTGGGGCGCGTTGCGTTGCTGTAGGGCGTAATTTCCGTCCAACCAGCATGCGAAGCGGCCGTGTCGCCGGCAGCGGGGTTATTGGAAGCCGCAGCACCGTACAATCCAATGTACCAAGCCGCAGTGTATGCCGCACCCTTAAAATACTTGGTGTTCATGTCCTGCAAGCCGGCATTGACGACCAGGTTGTGCTTCTTGTCTTCCCACTTCAGGTTACCTTCCTTGTCAAAACATTGGATGGTAAACACGCCACCGGCAGAAGCCTTGGAAGAAGCGTTTAACGTGCGGGTCAGTTGACTAGCCACAACGTCGGTTGATTTTGCTTGATTCGTTAACATAATGCACTCCTTACGCTATGCGTAAAATTGCTGAAGAACTGTTCCCAGGTGGGAACTGAATGACAAACGACGTTGTAGAAATCTTGTTTGAACCCATATCTAGTACCGCAATGGCCGTACCGCCCTCTTTATAAAGCAAAGCACCGCGTGCGGTAATTGCCCCTGTCCATTCTACATTAGCGAAGGTTGCGAAGGAAACTGCACCCGATGCGTCTACTGTTGGCGTCAGTGCCTTGCCACCACTGACATAATCGCCCCCAGAGGTTTCACCGTCCGTGGTAAAAGCCGTTGTAGTGGCTGTTAAGGTGGCATTTTCCGTGTAAAGAGCCATTTTAATGACGTCTACGGCAAAGTCCACATCGCCATTGAGCAATGCTTCTTTGAAACTGTTGCAAACGTAGTTACCGGTAAATGCCATTGTTCTCTACCTTAGGGTCCAGGGCTCAGTGACTGCAATGGCAGCCTAATCATGCCGTCTCTGTACTCATCGCGACGGCGACGTCCCTGCTGTTCGATGCCAATGCCTTGGATCGCTTGCTTGTACGACTGATCAAAGTAAGCCATCAGGTCAGGAGGACCTTTCGTGTAGCTGTACGCCTGTACCAGACAACCATACAACAGCGCTTCAGGCGCGTTGTCCCCAATCCACGTGTTAGGGTTCGAGGCGGAAATAGACGCAGGCTTGTAAATGTAGCCCAGCTCGGCAGCGTAGTTGCTGTTTGGTGTTGGCGCCACGTAAAAAGTGTTCTGGTCCCAAACCGAATAGTACTTAGGCAAGCCTGTGGCCGACCCATCTGCCCAGTATTCTTTCATGAACGATGTGTCACGGAACTCCAAGAACACCTGGTTGCCATCCGTGTCCGTGATCATCAAATACCGATGCGTCAAGATATCCGCGGGCGTAGACAAGAATTTGTTGGTAGGGGTTAAGTTACCCGCCACTTCCTTCTTGAACACATCCAAATCAACTTCACGCAGGATGCGGTTTTCCGTCATCAAAATAAAAGTGTCAACAACAGGCTCGGTCAAGACATTAGAGTCTACGTCCGTGTAATTGCGGATGTTGGTAATCAGCTCGCTGTAATTCATGTTGTCACCGCCGTCACTTGTCCAAGGGTTACTTGCAATACCAAGGCGCTATCCACTGTACTGGGCCGCATGTCATTTGTTCCGGTTGCACTCCCCAAACTCTGGAAAAAACTACCACCGGGACTACCCACATACACCACCAAGGGCTCGGCCCGATCTGGGCGAGGCTCCCTAATTGCTTGGGCATCAGCCACAAATCGCAAAGGCTCAAGCTGAGGTTCTTTTGGCTCGTAGTCATCGGGGCATACCTTAAATCCTCTCCAGTTTTTACGCAAAACTGTGTACGGATAGCGCTGTCCGCAATAATCACACAGGGCAAAAGAAAACTTTCCGCTGGCGTAAGCCATGCTAGTACCCTACATCAGGCACGATAAAAAAGCTTGCTGTGTCGCGATCCTCGGCGGCAGCTCGTGCAAACTCTTCTTCATACAATTGCTTCAAAACGGCAATGCGATCAGGTGCAAACTTCAACGATAGGTAATACGCCAACCCTGCCACTAAACACGGCAAAAACCGGAAGTTAATGTCCGTGGTGTTGGTGTAATCCCCTGCATCCTGAATTCTGCGAATTCTGTAGTACAGAAGCGTGTACGCCTTGTCTGCCGCAGGATAAAGATAGACCTTAGGTGCATTAGTGCGCTCCACATAAAACTGCGCAGGGCGCGCCTGAGTGGTCTTGTTGGGCACGTTTAAGTACTCAGCACGACTGATCCTGTCCATGTTGATGTCAATAAGCGGCGTCACACTAGGGTCGCGCACGACTGCTGTCAACACGTTGATTGTGTCTAACGGCAATGCAAGCTCATTGTCACCTTGGACAATGGACAAAGTTGCTTGCTCAATGGTCCAAAGATTCAAACCACGGTTAGCCCAATCCAAAAACAATAAATTCAACGACCGGCGAGCTGTTTTAAGCTGATTACCGCTTGTCATGCGCATGCCCAAACGCTCGAATGACTCTTCTACCAAGTCATCGATGTTCAGGTCAAACGAAGCGGTTCCGGATGTTGTCATTTTTCGCCATCGCTGTAAAGGTTGTTAAACGTCACGGTTGGATCCATGTAGGTATCGTCTTGCTCTGCACAATGAATCCACTGGCTCGGTTTAAAGTCAGGGGCACCTGTTCCTGTTTCCCAAAATGCGGGACTTGTTACCCGTACACGATTGTTAGGAAGAGCAACAATGTTACCCGTCCACTTTCCTGCGTTCGTTAGCACGATTACATGGCTTTGCTTGTGCTGTGCAGGGCAATCGGCAACTTCACTTTCCGCATAGTCTATTGTAAACAAGTAACGACCTGTGTGGAACTGTCCATCTATCTTGCATAGCCATGGGCTAGGCGAAGTCCGCTCAAATTTAATGACCGAATGATGGTGAGAAGGGCAATCCCAAGGCTGAACTAAGTGCGTCGGCATGCGTTCAGGCCACTCATTAAGGGGAATATCCCCCACAAGCGCCGTAATCGGCATACGTGCCCACATGGCACCACCATGAATGTTCTCAGAGTCATCATTATTGCTTTCACACCCTGTGAAAACAAGCTGAAAACTCAAGCACCGGTCAGGCATCGTCGTAACAGCAACAGCAAGAGCATGCACATACTCACCATGGTACTTCTGGTGCATATGTGTAAACTCCCGCCGAACCCAGCACTTAAAATACGGGATGTTGCTGTTTAAATACGCCATTACATGGCCTTGGACTTCTTTTTCATTGCGGCACCGCCTGCAGCATAGCCTTTTGTTGCCATACCGCCTGCAGCGTAGCCTTTCGAGGCCATACCACCCTTAGCCATCATCACAGGACCAGTGGTTTTACTGGTTTCCTTGATCATTTTGTTCTTAGGACCCTTTTCTACTGCTCCGCCGCCTTTGGTTGCGGCACCCATTCCACGTCCGGCCATGATTATTTCCTTTTCTTTGCTGTTTTCAGCGAATCTAAAAACGCCGTCTTAGTCGGCGCACCTTTTGTGCCTGGCTTACGCATCGTTTCGCCCGATCCTGCCTTAATACGCTTACGTTTAGCATTAATGTTCGCATATAAGCCTGGTTTCGTCATTTTGACACCTTTTCAAGTGATAACCGATCTATCTTTTGTTCAAGTCTATCAAACCGATCCAACAACTGCTGCATATCTGCCCTAAACTCTTGACGAGTCATGTGATCTCTTGCAACTTCTTCTCTAGTGCGGTTGATTAGGATGCTAATGCGTCCAAGTTCTTCAAACTTTTCGCGCATAACATAGGCTAAAACCCCAAAAAGCCCCGTTAAAACCACGTTCCAGATCATCATTTCCATGGTTAACACTTCCATCGTTTACGTGCCTGTCTCAGGCGGCTATTTGGGTCTTTAGCAGCATCCGGAAACTGCTTCATCTGCCCCTCGGACCGTGCGCAATACGACTTGCGACGCTTTGCTCGAGCCGCCGATGGGCTGCTCTCTGTCACGGCTGTTTTTAACTTGCTGCCAGGATTTGCTTTGCGGTACGCTTTGACGCCCTTTTCAGTCATGCCGGCACCCTGCTTAGTCGGACGAAAATTGCCCGACTTAACAGAAGTCTTGATGCCCATGCCCTTTTTGGTCGCCATGGTTATGCGGCCGCGCCGCCCTCAAACATCAACGTCACGCTAGTTACGTTGGCATCCGCCACGTCAATAAACACGCCCGAATTAAACAAGATCCCTTCGTCTGGGACTTGGATATCATTGGCGCTCGCCGAAGCAGGCGTGTTCACTGTCACCAATGCGGCAGCAGCACCCGTTGCGCCATTCTTTAGCGTAAACGAAGAAGCAGTGGCTGAGCATGTGTAATAAATGCCGCGCACGCGCGTGCGACCAGAAATAGCCGCCGCGTCAGCGGTCTTTGTAACTGTCTGAATATTGCTTGCGCTCATTGTTAACTCCTAAAAAGTAAAACCCACAGACGTGGGTGGAGTTAATTAGCCTGCTGAAACAGAAAGCGTACCAGCGTTATTCCAAATAGCGCCTGCAACACCGGGGTCTAATGTAGGGATAATGATGACGTTGGCAGTGCCGAGCAGATCTGAATCGCCAGTAACAGCAAGTTCACCAGAGACAACGCCTGTTGCAATGACAGCGCCGACAAAACCGTTTGTAGAGGTTACTGGACCTGAAAATGTGGTTGAACTCATGATAATTCCTTTGTATATGCAGTACTTCGTCCTATAGTCTCTGCATCGTCTGCTGGGTCAGTCTATAGGACTAGGAGGTTCCCAGTCATGCCCTATTTTTGCCTGTTAACGGCTACGAGTCAAGAATTTAATGACAAAAGCCCCTAACCTTTTGGGCTAGGGGCTTTTAAAGAGTTAAACCAAACTCTTTTTCGAGTACTTAGGCGCCTGGTGAGCCGAAGATACCACGGGCATCAGAAAATCCAAAACTATATCTTTCGCGTGCCTTGTAGCGAACATTGCCGGTATCAAAATCCCCTTCAAAACCAGTCTTGATACCTACCCGCTGGAACATTTTCATGCCATTAGGTGCATCCGTTTTGATGAAGAAGGCATCAGGATCAGTCAAGTAATTGTTGACTGTGTAGCCCTGAGGAATCATCCCCATGTTGCGGATAGCGTTGATGTCATTATCCGCAGTGCCAACACGCAGTGTGGACTTAAGGATACGGTCAGCGGTGAACTGAAGTTCCTTAGGGATAATCAACTTCAAGCCTTGGATGCTGATCTTCAAGCCACGCTCATCAGTGAATGCAGCAATGTCAATCAACGCCTGCTCAAGAGCAGTTTCGCTCAAGTCAGCAGCCACTGACAACTCATTACGCAGGTCTGGGCCGCCCAAGGTTGGGTGGTCAGTTGCGCACAGAGGCTTGCCGTCACCACCAATAGAGGTGGTGAAAGCGCCGTTAAGAACAGCGGCTGCCTTGATCTGCTTGGTGGTTGCCATGGAACGAGCCAAGGCCTTTGTGTAGCGAGCTGAGAGACGATCGTAAAGATTGTCCTCAACTGCTTCCTCGGTCAACGAGAAGGCCAAAGCGATGGTCTCGTGTGTGTAACGAGCCGTATAGACTTCCTGAGCGTTGTCATAAGCAACGCCAGCGCCTTCACCCTTAACAGGTGCTTCGCCAAAGCCTGAGAGCATGACTTCCTCTTCAAACGCACGGTCTGAAGACTCTGTGTCATAGATCTCGGCATGCTGGTTGTCATAGCCTTTGTACTCTAGGCCAAACAAGGCATTGAGACCTGGCTCGAGTTCTTTAACTAACTGGGAACGTGAAATAGCCATGATTAGGCTCCTTGTCCGGCAACACCAGCACTACCGTACAGGTGTTCGTTAATCTTAACCACAACCACTGCATTGGTTCCTGTCGCATTGCCTGGCAACGGATAGAAGCCAACAATCTTGAGGTTCAATGCGGCAGTGTTAGCCACGGTGGATGAGTCGAGTTCCATTGCTGAAACACCAGTGGTGGAATTACCCGTACCGACAACCACGTCAGCATTCTTGCCAATGTCGGCTTGAACGATGTCTTCGTCAGCTTGGATAGTAAACAACTGGTTAGGGTCATCCAACACTTCAGCGCTGATTACACCTTGGGTGATATTAACTGAGCCAGGGTAGTAGTTGCTGAAAGTAGGCTTGCCTGTGGTGGGGTCCACGTAGTTGCAGCCGTTAAACACGCCAACAGCTGCGGTGTGTGTAGCGGGGTTGAACTGTACGAGGAAACCATCATAAACGGTGACGAGGTCACCTTGGAAAATTGCTCCAGCCTGGTTGTCTGCAATTTCGTAGCTAAACTGCTTCTGACCACCAGTAGCAGATAAGTTACCTTGCGGACGCAGACCAAAGGCTTTGTCGATGTTAGCCATTTGTCATTCCTTTAAAGGGTTACGATTCGGACTTGGGGTCACGAAACGAGATTTTGGTTTGCCTTTGTGGATTATTAATTCGCATGCTCGAATGTGCGTTCGACTTCAGCAGCTCATTATCCACAGATTGAAGTTGGTCATGGGTGCGTGATGCATAATACGCATTTCGCTCTTGCACAGTCTCCTCTGGCACACGCGCTAGCAAGAGGCCTCCCACGCCGAGTACACCGGCATGTCGGCCATCATCAACGGACGGAGAAGCAAACTCAGGATACTCTTCTGAACGAACAAGTTCGTAGCCTTCGCGCAGTTTACCTGCGACATTGATACGATCTTCCTGACCTGCCACCTCTGAACGAATCCAACGGTGTTTGTAGCCTGGAGGCGGTGCGGGCGCATCCAATCGTGAAGGGGGTGCCCATGGTTTGCGACGCGCAGTTTTCTCACGTGTATCAGTCTCACGTGAGCTACGGGGGTTAAGCTTTGGCATTGTTTGGTCGCTCATGACTACTCCTTCACATATTTGGCGTATTCCTCAAGCGGAACACCCAATTTTTTTGCAATAGCAACTTGGCTCGGGGTGAGCTTTACGCTGCGGCGTGCACTATTTACTCCAGAAGACCTGGAAGCAGGAGCAACCGTTTGCACGGGTCGGCTGGCTCTGCCGTTTTGCGCAGAAAACTTGTGTGGAAAATTCGACTGCATTCTGCGATCTAATTCATCATAATACTCATCTGACGTGGGGTCAAATTGTTCTTCACGTACTAATTGTATATGAATGCCTTGTGCGGCGTGTGTCATGGCCACATCTTTGCCAAACCACTCATTACGATCTGCCCAATCTTCTGCCTTAGGATCAGGGCGTGAACGGGACTGTTGCACAGGCTGCTGATAGGCTTGCTGTTGTTGGACAGGCTGTTGATAGACCTGTTGCGTTTGCGCAGGACGCATTTCAGCCATACGACGCTTGTCGTACATCGCCGAGGTCAATCGTTCTTGCGCCTCCGTCTCCGTGTCAAAGTCCCCTTCTTCACGGGCTTTGCGGATGATTTGCTTTAAGGCAGCAACTTGGGTGTCTAAGTTTGTGCTTGTTGCCTTGATGCGCTCTTGGTCGGTGTACTTGACCCGTTCCTCAAGCTGTGACGCCTTCTGTTGCACGTTACGTGCATAGGCAATGGCAGCCTCTTCTCGGCGCTGTGTCTCACGCAATCGAGCCGTTAGCTTGTCAATGCGCTTCTTGACACGGTCGCTGTACTCTTCTAGCTCAGCTTCCTGTGCCTCGGGTTGTGGTTGCTCAGCAACGGTACTGGTGCCGTCCTCTGAAATCTCAATGGTCGCCTCTTGCTCTTCCGCTCCCACCTCATACTCAAGCTCTTCGCCCTCTGTGCTTGGAATATTACTCATACTAAGCTCCTTAAGCTATGTGAAGAACGTCTTCAGGATTATTAACAATCCCCAAGACTTCGTCATCATTCAACAAACGGATTTCTCCGCCATCTATCGTGATTCGTGCGCCGGCATAGCGGCCAAAAAGAATCCAATCACCTGCCTTGCACCAAGGACCGTCGGGAAACTTACTCTCGTCTTTGTATGCAAGATCGCCAACCTTCAAAACATACCCGCATGTCGTACCTAACTGCGTACGTTTTTGAGTTTCTTCTGCAAGGATGATGCCGCCTTTGGTTTTTTCTGTACCTCGGTACGGCAAAATGGCAATTCTCCAACCCGTAGGCGTAGGAATGCGGTCACGCACAGCTTCATCCAAACCTGCCGGATCAAACTTGCCTTCAGCATCATAGGCAGACTGTAAGGAAGGTTCCTTGTTCGCCTGCTCCTCTTGCCACTTGCGCTCAAGCGCAGTCAGGGCTTTTCCACTCTCTGGACTCTCCATGAGTCTTACTCCTCTCTCTGGTTAAAAATCTTTTTCAGCGTTTTTAATCAGTTGCCTGACTGTCGCTTCTGTCATTTTTAAACCTTCAAGACGACCCATCATAAAACGATACCGTTCCATATCGGCAATCGTTCCATTCAGCACAATCGCTTCAGCATCGGCACGAAGCTCTCGGATCTCTTTTAGTACGGTTTCTGCAAACTCTAGCATGGTAAACCCCATGAAGTAGCAGACGGTAATGCCCCGTCTGAAGGCTTAAAACAAAATCTTTAGGTCATTCTGGTCTGGCGCTTCTTCATCACGCGTCCTTGCCCACGGCACGTGGTCACCATGCCACCATTCTTCAGTCCTTGCGGACGCTTGCCGCTTAGGTCACGTGACTGTGCTTCGCCTTGTCGCATCATCTTTTCCATCTTAATGGCTTCTAGCTGTTCTTCAAGTGGCAGGTCACTAATGCCACCGTCAACCGGAGGCTTTCTTTTCGTTGTCTTGGCCGCGGTATCTAGCTCTTCCCTACGACGCGCAGCTTCTTCCTTCTTTTTCTTGGCGTCACGCTCACGTGCGCGCTCAGCCGTTAGCTTGATTTGATCTAGCTCTTCTTTACTGAGCTTTTTAGGAGAGGTAGCCATGGTTTATTCCTAGTAGAGTTTAACGGGGTAGTTGCCATCACGCTTTTTAACAATGCGTGGCTTTACTGTATCCTTCGATGGGACTGTTTTCCCAGTCTTGCTTGGTTTCTGGGAACTGGTTCCCTTTTTTGGTGTCATGTCCGATTCCTTTGCATGTTCTCGTCAAGCACACGCACCCGCTCTTTCGCCACGTCGGCACGCATCTGAGCAATGCCTTCTTGTGAGTCAATACGGGATTGCGCTTCCTGACTGCTCTGCTGAAGCTTCTGTGCATCAAGCTGTAGCTTTGCTTGGTCAACCTGCGCATCCGACTGCATTTCCTGAGCGCGCAACTCAATTTCCTTCTCTTTAAGCTGCACCACCGGATCAACCCCACCGCCGCCTTCGCCAGCCAACTGCTGTTGCATGGTACGTACGTCTTGCATGTACTTTGCCACCAACATCGCAATCATGCCTTCGCGTTGCAGGTCAGAGACCATGCCGCGTGGGTCGGATCCGTAGTTCTTGAAGATCTCAACCTCAGCATCCTCTTCTGCCTTCAAGCGCACGTGCTCCAAGATGTGCTTTTGCAAGAGAGAAGCCGCCAATGGGTTGTTGCCAATCAACGGGCTCAAGCCCTGCATTAAGTGCGTTGCGATGTGCGCATCGTGCTGTTGACCTGCAAAGGCACGCAAGTCCATGCCGTCCAACACGTCGGCGTTCTCGGTAGCAGGGTCCTTGGGCATTTGTGAATTCTGCGGGCGCAAGATACCGTCAATGTCACGCACGTTTAACGCCGCATAGACACGGTAATAGGCTTCGTACATGTTGTGCATCTGCGGCGCAGATTGCGCCATCTGAAGCTGTGTTTGAGCCAACACCAAGCGCTGTGCAGTGGAGAAGATGTTGGGGTCAGCCACAGGCAAGACGGCAACCATGTTGCTGAAGTCAGCACGCTTGATTGAGCGGCTTGCGCCAGGCACATCGTACGGATACTCGTCAGGCAAGAACTCGCCGAAGCCCTTTGCCAACATCTTAAATTCTAGCGACTGCGCATAATGCAAGCGCTTGTGTATGGCGCTCATGACCATAGAACCGCGCTCTAGCAACGCAATGGTGGTGCCCACTGCCGCGTTCTGATTACCGTCACCGACCTGCATGTCCGCAATGCTTGCCAAGCGGTTACCCGCCTCGACTGTAAAGCCCAAAAGCGCAAACAGTGTCTGGCTTGGCTCTTTGTATGGCATCGGCATAAGCGAGGCGGAGAGCTCTGCGCCACCGGCGTCAATGTCGCGCCACTCGCCTGGCTGAATCGGCTTGTCACTGTCCGCGATCCGCGCGCCTTTGGCCTTGAATCCTGCCGGCAGGTTGGCTAGCGTACCCGCATCCAACAACTGACGCAAGGCAGCAGTAGCCGTCTTTGACAAGCCACCAATCAGATGCACAAAGCCTAAGCCATAGGCACCCAAACCTTCGATCAACACATAGTGTACAAAGTACTCACGGCGACGCTTGTTCTGGTCTTCTTCTTTCCAGTTGCGACGCACACTAATAACTTGACCCGAGCTGTCGTCAAGGGTCACCACATACGGCAACTTAATGCCGGTAGGCTCGCCATCTTCGTCTAAGTCTTCAAAGCCCATCAAGTCCAGGTTGACTTGGAACTCCAACAAAAAGACCTCTTCCGAGTCGTTCGATGGCTCAAGCCCCGTGGCACGGTCAATGGCGTCTTGAATCTGACTCGAGTCCATGCCCGTGTCGCTAGACACCACATCCAAGTCCAGATACTGCCCCGATACCACGCGCTTGCGATACTCATTCGTATCCATCGGGATACGGTGCGTGATCCGTGAGCATTGGCTCATGACGCTTGAGCCGTTATACGGGATGTACACATCGTCAGCCAAGCACAACTTACTGACCATGCGCTCAAGCTGATAGTCGTAATACACTTTCTTAAACGTCGAGCCGCCATAGCCAAGATAGAACAAGGCTTGATCCATCTCAGGCGTATACTCTTCCATCACAGAAGTAATCTGATAGTTCATGAAGTCCTGCACGCGCGATGCCTGCTGTGACTTGTCTACCGTTTCTTTGCCCACGACCTGTGTACGCACAGGACCGCCTGCAGGCATCAGCTCCTTCATGGCTTGAGACTGAAACTGCACAATGGCTTGCGTGAGCATTGGGTGCACCACACCCGCCGCACCCCTAAAGGGCTTGGTACGGTCTTCAATCTTCAAGCCTAACAACTCTAAGCCACTGGCATACATCTGTTCCCAGTCAGCGCGCGATGCCTTGTCAGCGTCAAACAGCTCGAGAAGATCATTGCCAATACGGTTCAATTCTGACGGATCAAGGACCTCGGCTAAGTTGGCGTAAAACGGCACATCAGGCTCGTCGGCACCAATCTCAATAATCGCCCCGCCGTCCTCTTCCAAGATAATCTCAATGTCCACCTCGGACTCGCCAAGCGTCTCTTCTCGCGGCCCAAGGATTTCAATGTCTATCACTTCGTCGAGGTTTAGTGCCTTGTCAATTTCCATGCTCTCCGCCTTTTTTATGCGCCTTCTTGATTAAGCTGGGCATAGTATTCTGGACCAGGGTCTTCGTTGCCGAACATATCGTAAGTTGGTTGACGTGGTGCTGCCGGTGCTTCCATGCCCGCTGGTCTTGGTACGTTACCCAGTTCCGCTAAGAAGGGTGACAGCAACCACAGCATTTCTCGCCGGCGCTCTTCTTCTGCGGCTGCCGCTGCTATCCTGTCCTGTTCTGCCTTTGCCGCTGCAATCCTGTCCTGTTCTGCTTGAGCCGCTGCGGCGGCATCTGCTCGTGCTTTTTCGTCTGCTTGCGCTTGTGCGGCGGCTTGTGCGGCGGCTTGTGCGTCTGCTTGCGCTTGTGCGGCGGCTGCTCGTGCTTTTTCGTCTGCTTGTGCTCGGGCAGCTACTATGCGTTCCTGCTCTTCGCGTTGCAAGCGTAGCGCTTCTTCTTGCGCTGCCGCTTCTTGAGCGGCACGATCTGCCGCCATGCGGCGTTCGAGTTCGGCTTGGATACCTGCCGCTTCCCGCGCTGCGCGCTCCTCGGCAGTGATGACCGTAGGAATAGAAGTGCCTGTGGTCGCCACGCCAGCAGGTGGTGCGACAGGGGCCGGTTGCGAAATGACCGGTGCAGGCTGAGCAACGGGTTGTGTTTGTGCCACAGGTGGCACGTAGGGTGCCGGTGTGTTGGGGTCTACAAAGGTGTACGGGTCAGGTGGCGCATAAGGGTCTGACGGCACGTTCGGAATGTTCCCCGAACTGTCCATGACCGTGGTTGCGTCCACCGGACGGTAAGCAGACGTACTCTCCGTCATAACCGGTTCTTGGCGCGGTGGCTGGTACATACTGCCTGCATCTACAACAGGCGCCGTAAAGTCATACGTGCTTTGCTCCATGCCGCCAAAGGCAGGTGCCTCAAGGCTGAACATCGGCACAATAGGATTGAACTGCGTGAAAGGCGCGTTAGCCCCGAGTTGCACACCTTGGAACTGGTAGTTAGGGTTTGACATTTCTTGCAAAGTAGGCAACGAATTAACCGAACCGCCATTGGCCATGCGAACCGCAGACAGCATCTGGCTTGACCGCGTCCCTTGAACAGGGGCAGCCATTGCTTGGCCTTGTGACTGCATCAACTGTGCAAAACGCTCACGCGCAGAATAATTCATTGCTGTTCCCTAGAAAAGCACCCCACCCGATTGTACCCCTCAATAATACTCCGGTACAAGCCCATCTTCTTGCGCCTCATCTTCAACCTCATCAATCGCCAGTTGCAAGAAATTGCCCTGCCGAAAACGCATCAAAGCTTGTGTTGTCGAGTCTACCTGATCGTCATGATCCCCATTCGGAAATGCAGCACATTCCTCTATTAATTCGTCCGCCCACGCCGTCTCAGGCGCCCACACCATGCCAGATTCCAACAAAGGGGCGATTGAGTTTGCCCTAGAGACCTTGTCCGTGCCCGCGCGACGACCACCCGGCGTGTACATCGTAACCGGAATCCCCGCCCGACGCATCTCTTGTTGCAACGTAATGCCCGTCGCCTTCGCCTCAATCAACACATTATCCGGCTGCCATACCTTGTATTCCTCCAACGCCACCCGCTTTAGCTCAGGAAAGTCCCACCGACCACGCTTCACGGCCAACAAGATAATGTGCGCGCCCTCATCCGCACTCGGATAGAAAACACCCCACGTCGTGATCACCGAGAAGTCAGCCGTCTCCTTCTTGGAGTACGCCGTATCATACGACTGAATCATATAATCCACAGCCGGTGAATCCTCATACTCCCACCGCCGCCACCACTCCCGCTTCAATATCGCACCCTCGTCGTTAGTAGGCTGCTGCTGATACATCGCGTTCCACTTCTGCACGGACAAAGACGCACGAACCGCCTCTAGCTCTTCTAACTTCCAAAACTCAGGCCACAACGGCTTGCCAGACGGCAAAATGGCAGGAAACTCAATCACCTCCCACCGATCCGCATGGTGACTCGTCTGCGCCTTCAATAATCGTGCTGTAAGATCCCGCGTTCCCCATCGGGTCATGACAAGCACAATTGCCCCGCCAGGCTGCAATCGCGTCCGCGGACCACCCTGATACCACTCCCACGCATTCTCTAACGCCAACTCACTCATCGCATCCTGCTCCGAGTGCGGATCATCTATGATCAACAAGTCCGCGCCCCGCCCAGTAACAGCCCCGCCTACACCCACAGCAAAGTACGACCCACCCTTGCTCGTGTCCCACCGACCCGCCGCCTTACTGTCCACCTTCAACTTAACAGCAGGAAACAACTCCCCATACTCGTCCGTGTCCATCACGTCACGCACCTTGCGGCCAAACTTTACCGCCAACTCGGCCGTGTGCGTTGCTTCAATGACCTGGAGCCGCGGATCACGGCCCATGAGATACGACGGGAGCAAAAAGGATGCGAACTCGGACTTCGTGTGCCGAGGAGGCATGTTGATAATCAGCCGCTTCAAGGTGCCATTCGCAATGCGGTCAAAGGCATCCGCCATCTTCTTGTGATGTGCCCCCAAAATTGCCTCAGGCCACATGTATCTCACGTACGAGAAGAAGTTATTACGCGCCGCGTCGTGTGCCTCAAGGAGCTTTAACCGCAGCTCAAGGCGCAATTGTTCGGCTTGGACGTCCTCTGGAACTAGGCTCATAAGGGGGTACGCTTTCGTTTTGAATTTTATAAAATTTTCTGGGCAATTCCATTTATACAGCAAAGGGGGGTCTTCCGACAAGAAAGGGCTCATTTTCGTTCTAGCGCTAATATTTTGTGTGAAATCGGGCTAAAGCCGCGGTCACGCCGGACGTGGGGCGATTTTAGGGATCCGCTATTGAGAATCCGTTATCAATAGGTAAAGGCTATAGGTACCCTAACCCCTATTGATGCAGCATTATCAATAGCTCTTGGCTATCGGCATGTTCCACGTGAAACACGGATCAAGGGACACGAATGTTTCACGTGAAACACGGTTCACGGTTCACGGTTCAAGGGACACGGGAAAATCTGCTAGTAAAAAGCGGCGCTGACCACGCGCCTATTTTAGGCGAACGGATGAAATGTAAAACCAATAGCAAGCAAGATTGCCAATGCCTAAAGTGTAGCGATTACTACAATTAAAAATTGAACGGGAAATGAGACTTTGCTGTAATAAATGGAAACTATCGAAGCCAGAAAGGCAATTAAAAAATACAATCGTGCCTGGTAGACAATGTACCCTCTATATAGTACGATTACTTGTAGTCTTTTTTAACCCTCTATATACAGTGAGAAACTCAAATGAATGCTCAGACAATATCAACAGCTCTCCAATACGACGGAAACGCTATCGCGCAAGTGTTTTTTGATGCATTAACTGATGCTAATTTCCACCAAGAAACGCGGGTTTTACATGCGGCATGGGAAGCAATGCAATGTACCTCTGGATCGTCAAGCAATGCGCAAAAAATTGACAATATTATTAGCGCCTTGCGTGCCATAAAGTAAACTAACACGGCCGCGGCCCACTGTCGCGGCCACTATACAGAGAGAAAACACCATGCGATACCAGCCAACTATTAATATACATACTCTTAGTGACACTCAGCGCGCCGCGCTACAAGTCGGACAGTGGGTAGCAACCACCGACCAAGTAACCAAGCCGGAAGAACGCGGAGTTTACCTAGGCATCAAGCCAAGCGGGACCGTCGTCGTTGCTTGGTATGGCAACACCAAAGGTCGCGATTACCGCGCCTACGTACAAACCTTACGCGCCTACGCGCGCGCGATTTAAAGTAAACTAACACGGCCGCGTCCTACTGTCGCGGCCATTAATACAGAGAGAAAAACCATGCCACTATTAAAAATTTTAATGAACCGTGACAATCTTAGTGAATCTGAAGCTTTAGATCTAATCAGCGACATGCAGCAGGCCGTATTGGCCGGTGAGAACCCTGAGGAATTACTTTACGATATTGGGCTAGAACCGGATTACATTTTCGATATTTTGCCCTATTGAGCCTAAATAAACACGGCCGCGGTATCGTATCGCGGCCACTATACAGAGAGAAAACACCATGAACAAAAAACCATTGGGTTATATAGCATACGAAGGCCCAAGCCACCTTGACGGCCAGCCTATCGTAATTATCATCAATAAAATTGACACGGCCAGCGACAATGATAAAACCGGTGCGCTGGTGCAAAGCTTTATCATCCGATCAGACGTAAACCCTGTTGAAGCGCTTAAAACCGGGGCCGATCAATCAATCTGTGGCGAATGCATTCACCGGCCATTATTGGCTAAAAAAACCGGTGAACCACCATGCTATGTAAACGTGGGCCGATCGGTGCTAGCAGTTTATAAAGCATATAAACGCGGCCGGTATGCGCGCATCAGCTTGCCAGAGCTGGCCTTAAAGCTGGCCGGCAAAAAATTACGAATTGGTACTTATGGGGATGGCGCGGCCGCGCCTGTGTCGGTTTGGCAAGCGCTGACATCCTACACGGCCGGGCATGTCGGGTATACGCACCAATGGCAAAGGCCTGATTTTGATCATAGTGCATGGTCCAAGCTGGTCATGGCAAGCGCTGATAGCGCTGAAGAAGCAAGCAAAGCGCATGCATTAGGGTATCGGACTTTTCGAGTGTCAATTGGCATTGACACGCTTCAAGGTGAAATACCTTGCCCGGCCAGCGCTGAAGCTGGCAAGAAAACCACATGTGACAATTGCATGCTTTGCGGTGGCCGGACTAAGGTCGCTAAAAATATCGTTATCGCGGACCATGCTTTAGGCCACAAAAGACGCGTGATTGAAATTGTAGCGGCCTAAATAAACACGGCCGCGGTATCGTATCGCGGCCGGTAAACCTAAAAGGGTTACACCATGCAAAAAATACCGGATGACATTTTAGAAATGGCGGTCGAGATCGCGGCCTTGCGTTATGCATGTAGCAAGGCTTTGGCTCTGCTACAGGATGGCGACTCGGAATCAAAAGACACGGATCGCGTAGAAAAGTTACTTGAAACCGTGCTAAGGGGATAAAAAATGCCAGCTAACCAAGAACCGATAGAAACCACCGATACAGAGGGGCGCGCGGTTTTCGCCTACGTTATTCAAGATATGGAAATTACAGATCCTACCGTGTCAGAATGCGCGCGGTTTGACGTTACGCCTGACTACTACGGGCTCACCAGCGCGCAAGTCGCGAGGCTTGCGTTACTTAACAAAGCACTAAGGGGCTAACCATGAAACTAGATTATTTTGAGTACAAAATAGGCGAACATTTTATGCCCGCCATCATTAACGATGATTTTACGGGTTTGGATGATAGCGAAGCTGCAACCCTCAACGAGTGGCTAGATAATAACGACATGCGAGCAAGTCATTGGGTTATAGAGGACGACAACGAAAACTATTGTGAGTGTGAAATTTCGGGTTTAGTAAACCGCTGCGTTGTCGCGCGGCTATATTTTCCTGCGAGGGGCTAACCATGAGTGACACTATCAAAGCCGCGCTAGCAGGCGCGCTAATTGGCACCATATGGGCGCTTGTTTACATTTTCCGTACCGGAGGGTTTTAACCATGATAGAAAACATAATCACGGGAACCGTAACGCATCGGTTCACCTTGCGCGTAATCGCGCCTGATGACGACTTAGCGGACGTTATCTGTGACGCCATGCAAAATGGCGAGTATAGGCTTGATGATTACGTTGATTACAACATT
>Ga0136655_1000408_pt1 | contig 19282 bp, 15 predicted proteins | sample CPBDNA_2_FD_94863 | JGI IMG/M metagenome (GOLD analysis project Ga0136655, IMG submission 94863) | Freshwater to marine salinity gradient microbial communities from Chesapeake Bay, USA - CPBay_Spr_15_0.8_DNA (version 2) | ecosystem: Environmental > Aquatic > Marine > Coastal | place: USA... | reverse complement strand
TAGCTGCTCAGACGACTCATTTAATTCAATGTCGAACTTTATATTTTTATTTAGGCCGAGTGAGACTGTCTTTTCTTCAAAGCCTAAATAATTGAAGGTTAGATTAATATTTCCTTCATTTAATGACAGAGAATAGAAGCCATATTCATTGGTGACAGTTCCCTTTTTAAGAGACTTTTCAACAATACTCACTCCAATTAATTGCTCTCCAGTAGATGCGTCTCGAACGGTGCCACTGACTGTAAAAGACTGCTGAGAATACATTGCAGTTAAACTGCAGCTAGCCAAAAGAAGGCTAAACCAGAACCGTTTTATCATTTTCGTTAAATTCAGCACAAAGTTTCACTTTTATCGCAAGAGTGCGGCATATGATTGTTGTATTTTCGTTAAATATCAAATTATCTCCTCCAAATGCGTTTCCGTACTCCACTATTTATTCTTTCTTTACTGTGCATCACCGCAGTAATAGCGGCAGGATTTTATTTTCCCACAGTACAAAAGGAAAAAAATAAGGTGCTTGTTTCTGTAGTATATGATTACTTAAACAATGCCCACTTTCGTCCACGCGAGTTGAACGACGAATTCTCCCAAATAGTCTTCAAAGAATATATTGAAGATTTAGATTTCGGGAAGCGTTTCCTTTTGAAAGGTGACATCGATAAATTAAAAAAGTTCGAAAAGAAAATCGACGATCAAATTAAGGCAGGAGAGATAGATTTGTTTGAGGCCAGTACAGAGGTTGTACTCCAACGCAGGCAAGAGGCTCGCACCTATGTAAAAGACATACTTTCAGTGCCTTTTGAATTAGAGAAAAAAGAATCGTACGAATCGGATGCTGAAAAGCGTGAATTTGCAAAAACAACTACGGAGTTAAAGGATGAGTGGCGAAAATATTTGAAAAGTCGTGTGGTCGGCAGGGTTTATGATCAGTTGGAAGAGCAACAAAAAAGGCAGGAAGATCAAGATTCAACTTTGGTGATTAAAACATTGGCTGAAATTGAAGAGGAATCCAGAAAGAAAGAATTGGAGCTACATGAAGAATGGTTTTCTGAGCTGGAAGAGATGCGTGAAGACGATTGGATAGCTATCTATTTAAATGCCATAACAGGCTATTATGATCCTCATACTGAGTATTTCCCGCCTGAGCAGAAAGAAGCCTTTGAAGTAGAAATGACTGGTCAATTTGAAGGGATTGGGGCTCAACTACTGCAAAAGGGAGAGTTCATTACCATAGATAAAGTAATTTCAGGTAGTGCTTCATGGAGGCAAGGTGAGTTGGAAGTAGGAGATGCTATTTTAAAGGTGGCACAGGGCGATGAAGAGCCTGTAGATGTTGTAGGAATGCCTGTTCGAAAGGCAGTGAAATTAATACGTGGTAAGAAAGGATCAGAAGTAAGACTGACCGTGCGTAAGCTAGATGGAACGAAAAAGGTTGTTCCCATTATTCGTGATATTGTAGAATTGGAGGCCACTTTTGTTAAATCGGCGATAATCGAGGAGGATGGTAAGAAGATTGGATATATACGTCTTCCTAAGTTTTATGTAGACTTCTATGACGATACCAATCGGAATTGTGCTGAGGACACTAGAAAGGAATTAGAAAAATTGAAGAAAGAGAATGTAGATGGAGTAATTCTTGATCTTCGAAATAATGGAGGAGGTTCTCTTCAGGCAGTGGTAGATATTGTAGGCCTTTTTATTGATGAAGGTCCTGTGGTACAAGTGAAATCTTCAGTTGAGGAGACCAAGATTTTATCTGATCGCGATGGAAAGGTAACCTATGAGGGTCCTTTGGTTGTCATGGTTAATGAGTTCAGCGCTAGTGCTTCTGAAATTTTTGCTGCAGCCATCCAAGATTACGATAGAGGAGTGGTGGTTGGAAGTAAAACTACCTTTGGGAAGGGAACGGTTCAGAATATTTTATCTCTTGATCGAGCAGTTCGCAATCCAAGTTTAAAGCCAATGGGTGCCTTAAAGCTTACGATTCAGAAGTACTATAGAATCGATGGTGGTACCACACAATTAAAAGGAGTTATTCCCGAGCTTATCCTACCCGATGCATATATGGATATTGAGTATGGAGAAAAGGATCAACGCCATCCTTTAGAATACGATGAGATAGCACCAGCAAAATTTGATAAGGCCGATAAATGGGCTGCGAAATACAATAAGGCAATTGGTCAGATTAAAACTGAACTAGCTTCTTATACCTTGCTAGATTCTATTCGTATGCATGCCTCTTTCATGGCAGAAATACGAGAGGAAACAGAGATCGACCTGGATTTATCTTCGTATACTTTAATGCAAAAGGAGAGAGATATTAAATCAAAGGCCTTTAGAAATATGTACAAGATGAAGCAGCCTTTTCCAGTTGGCTTTATTGCTGCAGATTTGGAAGAAGTAACAGCAGACCCCGATAAGAAAAAGGAATTGGAGCAATGGCACAAGAATTTAGCCAAAGATGTGTATTTGTATTGGGCCAAGGAATTGGTGCAAGCCATATAAGTGCATATGCTTAGGATGATCTGGAAAAACTCGATTTCTAAATGGAGTCTTGTTTTTCTCAGTATTATGTTGCTTTCAGCAATAATTGCCTACGTTATTGCACCGGTTAAATATGTAGATGCCAATGAGATGTTCCCATCTATTGCACTAAGTAAACCGGGCACAAAGCACCTTTTACTGTACGATTCTACTTTTTCAACTCAAGGAACCCTTTCAAAATATTTGATTGGAATTAAGGAGGTTCCACAAGCAATTGTAATTGCTAAAATGAAAGTGTTTGGCGATGGAAGTGTTTCATATCTGAAATTTGGCCTGGAGGACAAAGCGGACAATTGGCAAATAACCCAAAATCCAAATGATAAAATTATCAATAGAACCTATTGGCTGGGTACAGATCGCTATGGCCGTGATTTATTGAGTAGGTTAATTATTGGAGCGAGGGTTTCTTTGGCAGTGGGGTTTGTGTCTGTTCTCATATCGCTCTTGGTTGGAATACCCTTAGGCGCTCTTGCCGGTTATTATGGTGGTTGGATAGATCGGCTGATTTCTTGGTTTATACAAGTCGTGTGGTCTCTGCCTACCTTATTATTGGTTATTGCTATAACGCTTGCATTAGGGAAGGGTTTTTGGCAGGTATTTGTAGCTATTGGACTAACCATGTGGGTAGAAGTAGCTAGAATTGTAAGAGGAGAGGTTTTAAGTTATTCTAAGAGGGAATTTGTAGATGCTGCCAGAGTAATGGGTTTTAACCCACTTTATATACTTAGAAAGCATGTCTTGCCTAATACTCTAGCACCTCTAATTGTTGTGTCTGCCGCCAATTTTGCGGCTGCTATTTTGGTAGAGAGTGGACTTTCTTTTTTGGGTTTAGGCGCACAGCCACCAACTCCAAGTTGGGGAGGAATCATCAAGGACCATTATGCCTATATGCTTATGGATAAAGTTTGGTTAGCCCTTGCACCAGGAGTACTTATCTTAGTTACCGTACTCAGCTTCATGGTATTGGGAAATAGGCTGAGAGATATTCTCGATGTTCGATCTTCTGATTCTAAGGTTTAATTCTGTACCTTTCAGTAGATTAGATTCTTTATGGAAGTACTTATAATGGTTTTAGTCCTCAGCTTGCCCCTTCTTGCAGGAGCATTTCTTGTTTGGTTCATGGCTTCGGGTAAAGGAAGTCCTGCCAACGAAACAGATGCGATAAAAGCGGTAAAGTTGAAGAGACAGCAGGCTCAGGAAATGGGTCATCAAGACTGATTATCTTATGGTTTTGATTTACATAAGATTACGCTTTGTAAATAAGCGTCTCTAAGATGGCGGGCTTAAGTTAAATTCTGGCATGCCCTATTATTCCAGGCCATCGAGGGTCTGTCATCCGAATCAAATTCGAACTGAATGAGTGCGCCTTTAAGAATTGAACGGGAGATCCATTAGAAAAGATTTCCCGTTCAGTCTAGATTCTTCTTTTTGAAGAATTAAAAGGGTAGGTCGTCGCTAGAGTCGTCGGAGATAAAACTTCCAGCAGAGGGGGCAGATTGATCAGAAGGCATATGATGATCGGCAGTGCTTGGATTTACATCCAACTTCCAGCCATGGATACTATTAAAGTATTTTGTCTCGCCTTGAGGACTTTGCCACTCTCTTCCACGCAGATTGATAGACACCTTCACGCTATCGCCTTCTTTAACATTGTCAAGAAGGTCTGATTTGTCTTGAATAAACTCAACTAAAATATGTTGAGGGTATTGTTCCTCAGTAGTTAACACCAAATCGCGTTTGCGAAAAGTTGGCGAAATTACTTTCGTTTCAAAAACGGCTTTTACTCTTCCAGATATTTCCATTAATTCCTATTTATTAAATCACACATTAAGGCTTTCCATGCCTTTTGAACTTTATTTTTGGTAAGGAGTTCCTTCGCATATTCGTGCAGCTGCTCCCTTCTTTCTAATCCATCTGAAGAAGATGAAAGTATGGCTTGAATTCTTTGATGATTCAAAAACTCTTCCACTTCAATGCTGCTAGGCAAAGCTTCTGTGTTGCCTAGTTTGCCTAAATCATTGCCGCTCAGAATATAACTCTCTCTTATGGATTTCGGCAAAGCATCAACCCCCATTCCCAGCTTTCGAATGGGTTTCTCCACTTCAAAAAGGCTATCTCCTTGGGCTCTGCAATACCAATCTCCACCCATCCTTGAAACAAGGTCGATTTTGAAGGGATCTATCTTACCGTCATCGGAAAGAATATTCGGATTAATATGCATTAAAACCACCTCGCAAATAACAAGATTGCCAGCACCACCTGCATTCCCTAGAGCAATTACATCATTTACCTTGCATTCGAGTTGAACAGGAGATTCTTTTACTCGAAAGGGGGCAACGAGCTCAGAAGGGATGGCGGTTAATCCAGATTTATGAAATTCATTCGTACCTAAAGGATACTCCGTGGAGGCCAAAGACATTTGCTCAACGATGGAATAATTGACCACATTTATTACTACCTCCTTGGTTTTTAAAACATTCTCGAGAGTATGTTTAGTGGTGTTGTCTCGAACTCTGCGAGCAGGAGAGAAAATTAAGATTGGAGGATTTGCGCTGAAGACATTAAAAAAACTGAATGGAGCCAAATTAGGAGTACCATTGTCATCTAGCGTACTTGCAAAAGCTATGGGCCTAGGACCAATGGATCCTAATAGCCATTGATGTAATTCGTGTGTTTCAATATCTTGTGGGGAAATCCGTAGCATTCTTAAAAATCAAAGGTCACAAAGGTATCCAATCCAAGGGTTAAATAATATACTAAAATCTTTAATTTATCTATTGCATTATTCTGGAAAGAGGCTACATTTGCACTCCTCAATTTAGCGGATGTGGCGAAATTGGTAGACGCACTAGACTTAGGATCTAGCGCCGTGAGGTGTGTGGGTTCGAGTCCCTCCATCCGCACTTAAAAAAAAGGCAGTTTATACTGCCTTTTTTTATTGAAATCGTTTAAAACTAAAAAACCCGGGCTAGCCCGGGTTTTTTAGTTTTTATTCATACGGGTTCAGAACTTAACAACCCAAGCGTCCTTAATTGCAGTACGAATTTCGCTTCGTGCTTTAAGTGCTGCATTTTGAGTGTCGAAAGATTTATATACTACTCTGTATGTATTTACATCTTCCACAAATAAAACTTGCATTTCAGACTTATCCACCTTGAGATTATCAATATATTTTTGGGCAAGTGCTTGATTTGGGAAGCTGCCCACGACAACACGCCATCTGGGCTCAGCAGAAACAGAGCTGCTAACTTCCGCTTTTGGAGCAGTTGCTGCGGGTAGAACTCTTTTATTCATTTCTGCTTTCAAACTATCAATATCATTTTGCAATTGACGCGCCAGCATATCTTTAGCCCTTAGATCTTTTTCAAATTCAATCATTTGGTCTTCTAGCTCTTTTTTTGCGATGGCTTCCGAATTTTTAATCGTCTGATATTCGCTGTCTTTAACTAATCTTTCTCCAGACTTGGCCGTTCTTCCTAAATCAATTGAAACACCAACTTGAATAGATCCTAGCCAGTCAGAACCACTGCCATTTTCAAAAGCATCTAAGAAATCATTAAAAGCTAAGTATTTTAAAGATCCACCTAAGGTTACAAAAGTTCGATCTGAAACAGGAGCATAAATCATTCCTCCAAAAGTTGCGGTAGGGGCATTAGAGTATCCTTTACTTCTTGGTGAAATATCTCCAAGTCTTTGTGGGTCTTCTAAAATAATTTCAGCACTGGACATCAACCAACTCAATCCAAAAGTTGCAACTCCTTTCCATTTATTACCTGGTTTGAACTTCTCAAACAAGTCATAATCAAGATAGACACCAGGCTCTGTGATAAAACTCTGTGAATACCTATACCCATCATAACCATCCAATCTTCCAATCATCCAAGATCCTCTAAGACCCAATACTTCGTCGAACTTGTAGCCGACACCGAAATCCAAACCATGGTTAAACTTATTGAATGGACCATCAGATCCTGTTATGTCAGTAAAAGGGATTAAATAAGAAAGAGATGCATTAATGTAGAGCTTCTCCGCAGGTAATCCCTTTGGTTTTTGGGCCTGAATTGTAAATGACATGACTATACCAAGTAATAGTCCAATTTTTTTCAACATGATTATCATGATTTATGTGTGTAAAAGTATGCTTTTTCGCTTTGTTTCTACACTCAAGGGTCTAAGCACTATTTGAAGTACTTTTGTGGCCCTTAAAAAAGCGAGAAATGAAGTTCGACCTAGACAGAAAAGAGGATAATAATGCAGTCTTAAGCCTTACCTTAATTAAGGAGGATTATAAGCCTAGAGTAGATAAGGTAATTAAGGATTATCGGAGAACAGCTACGGTTCCTGGTTTTAGAAAAGGCACAGTGCCAGAAGGATTAGTTAGAAAACAATTCGGTATGTCCATTACCATCGATGAGGTAAATAAACTTCTTCAGGAGGGTGTGGATGGTTTTATTAAAGAACAGGAATTGAACATTCTTGGTCAACCCTTGCCGGTTGAAAATAATTCCATTAATTGGGATGACAATGAGCACGTTTTTCAATTTGAGATTGGTATTGCGCCTGAGATCAATTTAAACATCGAGCCTTCAACGCATACCTTAGATTTATATGATATCGAAGTAACCAAGGAAATGGTTGCCGAAGAAATTGAGTATTACAGAAGACGATTTGGAAAGGTTTCTCCTGTAGATGTTGTGGGAGAAGAGGATTATGTTAGAGGAAGTATATCTCATTCTCAAGAAGATGATCACAAGCATAATGGCGGATTTCGAATGGATAGCCTAGGAAATATTGGTTTGAAAGAAAAGTTCATGAACGCTTCCAAGGATGCCATTATTGAAATAAGTCTGTCAAAGGATTTTGATTCTCTCGATCAAGCAGCAGAGTTGCTAAATATGGATACTCACCACCTTGCAGAACACGGAGACCAATTGTACTTTGCGATAGAAAGTATTATGAATGTTGCAATGGCTGAGATGAATGCCGAAGAGTTATTTGAAAAGGTGTTTCCAGGTGTAGTAGATGAGATTGAATTTACCGAAAAGGTTGAGGCTCAAGTAGTGGATTTTTATAAAGAGCAAGCTTCATATGTGTTTGAAAGTGAGATGGTAAAGCATATCGTTGATACGGTTGAAATGAAACTTCCAAAGGCATTTTTATTGAAGTGGCTTCAAACCGTAAGTGAAGAACCTACTACCATTGAAGAGCTTGAAAGTCAATATCCGGATCTTGAAAAACAATACAAGTGGCAGCTCATTGAAGACCATGTTCTTAGAACTGCTGAGATACAAGTGGGCGATGAAGATATGCTAGCTGAAGCTGTCCGCAAGGTGAAAGAGAGCTTATCAGGATATGGAGCGGCAGGATTTGAAGAGCATATGTATGTTGATTTTGCAAAGAAGATGCTTCAAGAGGAAAAGGAGGTGAGGGACATTTATCAAAGAGTAGTACAGAAAAAGGCAATTACTTGGCTGAAGGATTGTTATGGCAAGAATTTAGTTCCAATGAATGCTGAAGATTTTAGAACCAAACATCAAGGATAAAAATTACGTTACAGATATATGAATAGTAGAGAATTTAATAAGTACGCTCTCAAGCACGAGGGTATAAGTACATTACAATTAGAAGGCTACGTTAATGCTAGTCTTACTCCATACATTATGGAGGAAAGACAAATGAATGTAGCACAAATGGATGTTTTCTCTAGGTTGATGATGGACCGCATCATTTTCCTAGGTACGGCCATCAATGATCAGGTTGCCAACATCGTTCAGGCGCAACTGTTATTTTTAGAATCAGTAGATGCCAAAAAAGACATTCAAATTTATTTAAACTCACCCGGTGGTAGTGTTTATGCTGGCTTAGGTATCTATGATACAATGCAAGTGGTTGCCCCAGATATTGCAACAATCTGTACTGGAATTGCCGCTTCTATGGCAGCTGTTTTACTCGGAGCAGGTCATGCAGGAAAAAGAACCGCATTAAAGCACAGTAGGGTAATGATTCATCAGCCAATGAGCGGTATGCAAGGTCAGGTTTCAGATATGGAAATTGCTTTGAAAGAAACTCAGAAGGTGAGAGACGAATTGTACAGAATTCAGGCTCATCACACAGGTCAAAGCTTTGAGCAAATTTCTAAGGATAGCGATCGAGACAATTGGATGAGTTCTCAGGAAGCAAAAGCTTATGGAATTATTGATGAAATTTTAGAGCGTAAAACAGAATCCAAATAAAATAACAAAATAAATTAGCTAATAGATTAGTAGTATGAAGGAGAAAAAAGATAATCTTGTTTGTTCTTTTTGTGGTAGAGACAAAAAGGATACAAATGTTTTAATCGCCGGAATTAATGGACATATCTGCGATCATTGCATACGACAGGCAGGTGGAATTGTCTCAGAGGAATTAGATACACGTGAGAAATCAGAGCTTTCTAAAAGCTTACAGCTTGTAAAACCTTTTGAGATTAAGAATTTCTTGGATCAATATGTAATTGGTCAAGAAGAAGCTAAGAAGGTCCTTTCAGTTGCGGTCTACAACCACTACAAGAGATTGACATTTAAGGAGGAAGGAGGTCTGGAGATCGACAAATCCAATATTATAATGGTGGGTGAAACGGGAACGGGAAAAACTCTGCTTGCTCGTACGATAGCAAGAATGCTAAATGTTCCTTTTGCAATTGTCGACGCTACCGTTTTAACGGAGGCGGGTTATGTTGGTGAAGATGTAGAAAGCATTCTTTCAAGATTGTTACAAGCCGCAAATTATGATGTTAAGTCGGCTGAGCGCGGAATTGTTTTTATCGATGAAATTGATAAAATAGCTCGGAAGTCAGGAAATCCGTCTATTACTCGTGATGTTTCGGGAGAGGGAGTTCAACAAGCTTTATTGAAACTTTTAGAAGGTTCGAAAGTAAATGTGCCACCACAAGGTGGAAGAAAACACCCAGACCAAAAGTTTATTGAATTAGATACGAAGAACATCCTCTTTATTGCGGGTGGTGCTTTTGACGGCATTGCAAAGCATATAACAAGAAGAATGAATACCAAATCTGTTGGTTATCAATCTGCTAAAGAAAGAGACTCCGTTGAGACAGAAAACATATTAGAGTTGGTTTCTCCTCAAGATTTAAAAAGCTTTGGTATCATTCCTGAACTGATTGGTAGAATGCCTGTTCTTACCTATCTGAATCCTCTTGATGAGGATGCTTTGAAAAGGATTCTCTTAGAACCCAATAATGCTCTTATAAAGCAGTATGAAAAACTGTTTGAAATGGATGGAATAACCTTAAATATTCTAGATGAGGCCATTGATTTCATTGTGGAAAAGGCGGTAGAATTTAAACTAGGTGCAAGAGGTCTTCGATCAATTTGTGAGGCCATATTAACAGATGCAATGTTTACCCTTCCCTCAGATGAGAATGAAACAAAGCTAGTTGTTGATGCCCAGTATGTACAAGACAAATTAGGGCACTTAGTACTTAAAAAACTTAAAGCTGTTTCCTAAATAACTTAAGGAAAGTGTATTCAAGTCCGCTGATGGTATCAGCGGACTTTTTTTGTTTCAATATTTCCCAATTATCCCACTCAATAGTCGGAAAGTGTGTGTCTGCGTTTGGAAATACAGAGTGTACTAACGTAATTTCCATTCGATTCGCTAAGGGCATAGACTGTTTATAGATTTCTGCTCCCCCTACTATCATAACTTCCTCCTCTTTTATAGAGGCCAAGGCATCCTTTAAGCTATGGAATACATCTACTCCTGCAAAAGACCAATCTTTATTTGAAGTAACTACAATATTTCTTCTATTCTTGAGAGGACGACCAACCGACTCGAAGGTTTTTCGACCCATCACAATGGTTTTACCAACGGTTAGCTGCTTAAAATGAGCTAGGTCTTCTGGTAGTTTCCATAGTAAATCATTATTCAAGCCAATAGCATTGTCTTCGGCAATAGCCGCAACTAAAACGATTTCTTTCATATAGATACGGCTCCTTTTATTAACGGATGAGGATCATATCCATGCAGTTCAAAATCCTCATATTTGAAGTCAAAGATTGATTTAATCTGGGGATTTAATTCCATTGTTGGAAGGCCCCTTGGAGCTCTACTTAACTGAAGATTCACTTGTTCCAGATGATTTAAGTAAATATGTGCATCTCCGAAAGTATGAATGAATTCACCTAGTTTCAAGTCACATACTTGGGCAATCATCATCGTCAAAAGGGCATAAGAGGCAATATTAAACGGAACACCTAGAAAGAGATCAGCGCTTCTTTGATACAATTGACAGCTTAGCTTTCCATCGGCTACATAAAATTGAAAGAAAACATGACAGGGTGGTAAGGCCATGTTTGGAATTTCTGAAACATTCCAAGCACTAACAATATGCCTTCTTGAATTTGGATTGGATTTTAGATCGGATATCAAGCCCGAAATTTGATCTATTTTTTCACCATTAGGCCCAGGCCAACTTCGCCATTGATATCCATAAACTGGACCTAATTCACCCTCTTCATTCGCCCATTCGTCCCATATACGTACTCCATGGTCTTTCAGATATTTTATATTGGTGGAACCTTGTAAAAACCAGATTAACTCATGAATAACCGACTTCAAATGAATCTTCTTGGTAGTTAAAAGTGGAAATCCTTCCTGTAAATCACAACGAATTTGATGTCCGAATATTGAAATTGTGCCGGTTCCCGTGCGATCTTCTTTTCGTGTGCCGGCATTTAGAACCTGCCTTAAAAGTTCAAGATATTGACCCTCCATTTTCCTTTATTATATCAAACCGAAAATACATCTACACTTGGGCTTTGTTGAATTTAACTTTTCAGAAAATGTGAACAAATCGCTGTTACAGATCTCAATCTAAAAAGAGTTTTTGGATGGCCTGATTTTTTTCAAAGCGGCAATATAGAATGACAACAGATCCTATAAAGGAATCTAGATTAAAATGATTCAGTCTATTTGGTTCTAACAAATCTTCTCGAAACAAGCAATTCCCGCTCGTTGAATATACATGGATGGACCTTAATGGATTATCCGCACTTGACTCTATCAGAATTTCTCCACTTCGATTAAATATTTTGAAATCTGTTATATCTATTTCAGATACTGATAGTTGTCTTGTAGAGTCTACCTTATTGATAATTCGTTCTACCCATCTCGAATACTGCAAACCGGAGGGATGCAACCCATCGGTTGCTACCAATTGGCTTTCAATTAATCCTCTTCTAGAAATAGGGGTGATATTGAAAAAAGCAATCTTCAAACTATCTGCAATGCCTTTAGCTATGACATTATAATCGTCTAGTTGCTGACTTATAAGAAAGGGATTTGACGATTGTTGACCAAACGGTGTATAGGCATAATCAGGAATAGAAACGAGTATTAAACGACTTGTATCATTGTTTAAATAATGTAAGGAAGAATCAATTAGCGTTAGAAGATGAGGTTTATAAAGAGAAATCGGCACTCCTTGATATTGATTATTCACTCCAATTAACAAAGAAATGAGATTGAAATTCTTTGACTTCAGTTTTTTTCCTTCAATTGCACTCAACAATTGATCTGTTCTCCAACCTGTAGTTGCAATTATCTGAAGGGTATCTCTGGTATATCCAATTTGTACCAAACTGTCTAGTAATTGTTCTGGCCATCTTAGGTTGGGCTGAACACTTTGACCAATGGTGTATGAATCTCCCAAAGCGAGCATTCGAATGGGTTGACTTGTATTCCATTGACCAGAAATAGTAGAAAAAATAAGGTTGAAAAAGACGAATAACCCGAAGTAAAAAGAGGTTCTTTGTTTTTTATTTGGATGATTTGGTCGTGGCAGACTATTCACTTGAATCTTTCTTATACTCATTGTATAATTTCCTTGACAAAACGAAAGGCTCAAGTATTTCAGATTCAGTATCAATGAAAGCGTTCACGTTGGTTTTCGTTTTAAGCCATCCAACTAAATCTTTCTTCAACCTTTCTTCAAGGTGGGTGTGTAACCAATAATGAGATTGATGGATACGGTTTTTTTGAAGCCAACCATCAGATAGAATAAATTGAAAATAGTCTTTGATCATCATCCAGACACGTTCCATATCCCTCGGATTCATACTACTGCAATGAGTGACTTTACAGTTCCAACCACTTTCACTTTCTGATAGAAGTCGAACAGCTTGAGCAGTTTCAGATACAGCCCTTTTTGCAGCTAAGAGATTCTCGCCATCGGCTTTATTTATCAAAATAAGATCAGCCAATTCCATTATGCCTCTTTTGATTCCTTGTAGCTGATCACCTGCACCTGTAATCAATAGTAAAATAAGAAGGTCAGATAATTTTTTCACAACGGCCTCTGACTGTCCAATGCCAACGGTTTCAATGAAAATATAATCATAACCAGCTAATTCACAGAGTCGTATGGTTTCTGTAGTTCTTTGGGCAACCCCGCCGAGCGAACCACGGCTAGGACTAGGTCGAATAAATGCCAAAGGATCGCGTGCTAAATCATTCATACGCGTTTTATCACCCAGAATACTTCCACCACTAATAGGACTACTTGGGTCTATCGCAAGAACGGCTATTTTTTGTTGAAGGTTTTGGGTGATAAAAAGTCCCATTTGTTCAATGAAGCTACTTTTTCCAGCACCTGGAACACCGGTTATTCCAATGCGGAAGCTAGGCTTTTTAACCTGACCCAATTTTTCAAAGAGCAATTCTGCAATCTCCTGGTCTTTAGGGAGTGAGCTCTCAATCAGAGAGATAGCTCTTCCAAGATAGGCGCGATCTCCTTGTTTTATTCCATCCGCCCAAAGAGACAAATCGGGCCACTTAGGCATGCGAAGAATTCCAATCGTTTAAAATAGTTGCCGCCGCCTTTGCAATGGGAGTTCCTGGACCAAAAATAGCCTTAACTCCATTTTTTAAAAGGAAGTCGTAGTCTCTTTTCGGAATTACACCTCCCACTACCACATCAATATCAGGACGCCCCAAATTCTTAAGTTCATCCATTAATTCAGGAACTAAAGTTTTGTGTCCTGCGGCCAAGGAAGAAACGCCCACTAAGTGTACATCGTTTTCTACGGCTTGCAACGCGGCCTCGGAAGGGGTTTGAAATAAGGGCCCGATATCTACATCAAAACCTAAATCGGCGAAGCTGGTCGCTACCACTTTTGCACCTCTATCGTGCCCATCTTGTCCCATTTTTGCAATGAGAATACGCGGCCGCCTTCCTTCTTTAGACTCGAAATCTTCGACGAGTTTGCGAACGGCAATAAACTCTTCGTTGTTCTTTATTTCTTTCGAATACACTCCACTTATTGATCTAATTTCTGCCTTATATCTTCCAAACTCCTTTTCAAGGGCATCGGATATTTCACCAAGACTACAACGTTCTCGAGCAGCATTTACTGCTAACTCAAGTAAATTTCCACTTCCATTTTTAGCTGCATCCTCAAGTTCTTTGAGACAGAGTGCAACTTTAGTTTGATTTCTATTTTTTCTAAGAGTGTTTAACCGCTCAATTTGATTTCTTCTAACTTCAGAATTGTCTACTTCAAGGGTATCAATTTCCGTGTCTTCAGAGGGTTGGAAGGCATTTACGCCCACAATTATATCCTGGCCACTATCTATTCTTGCCTGTTTGCGCGCTGCGGCTTCTTCAATCCGAAGTTTAGGCAATCCGCTTTCTATGGCCTTTGTCATTCCGCCCAGTTCCTCTACTTCATTGATTAATTTTTCGGCACTTTCTATAAGCTCATTGGTTAGATTTTCAACAAAAATGCTACCGCCCATTGGGTCAATTATTCGAGTAATTCCAGTCTCCTTTTGCAAATAAATTTGAGTGTTACGTGCAATTCGTGCAGAGAAATCGGTTGGAAGTGCGATGGCTTCGTCAAGAGCGTTTGTATGCAAAGATTGAGTGCCACCTAAAGCCGCAGCCAATGCTTCTATGCAAGTTCTGGCCACATTGTTGAAAGGGTCTTGTTCTGTAAGACTCCATCCAGAAGTTTGACAATGTGTTCTTAGTGAAAGGGATTTGCTATTGCTTGGATTAAAAGTGCTTACCCATTTTGCCCATAAATATCTTCCAGCTCTGAGTTTTGCAATTTCACGGAAATGATCCATGCCTATAGCCCAGAAAAAGCTCAATCGAGGTGCAAAGTCATCGACACTCATTCCTGCCTTAATGCCAGTACGCAAATATTCTAAACCATCGGCAATGGTGTAGGCCAATTCTATTTCGGGTGATGCACCCGCTTCCTGCATATGGTAGCCACTTATGCTTATAGAGTTGAACTTAGGCATATTAGCGCTAGTATATTTGAAAATATCCGCGATAATGCGCATGGAAGGACTAGGAGGATAGATATAGGTGTTTCGCACCATAAACTCCTTTAATATGTCGTTTTGAATGGTGCCAGAAAGCTTTTGTAAATCCGCTCCCTGTTCCTCGGCCGCTACAATATAGAAAGCCATAATGGGCAGTACCGCTCCATTCATGGTCATGGAGACAGACATTTCATCTAGAGGAATCTGATCGAAAAGAATTTTCATGTCCTCCACAGAATCGATTGCAACACCTGCTTTTCCGACATCGCCCGAAACCCTAGGATGATCTGAATCGTAGCCTCTGTGTGTGGCAAGGTCGAATGCAACTGAAAGTCCTTTTTGACCCGCTGCTAGATTCCTTCTGTAAAAGGCATTGCTCTCTTCTGCTGTAGAAAATCCCGCATACTGACGAACCGTCCATGGTCGTATTGAATACATACTTCCGTAAGGTCCCCGAAGAAAAGGTGCAGCTCCCGCAATGAATGGTTTTTTACGGTCTACTTCTTCAAGACTCTCCTCAAGGAAAGTGCTTTGGGAGAAATCTTTTCTCATTTGGAAGTTGTTTTATGTTCTACCCCTTCGGCAAGTCTTTGAATAGGGAAGTGGGGCGTATTAGCAGATTTCCTAGGTTTATTTGAGTTAAGCGAGTAGGGAAATAAATCGGATCCGATAATGGGTAATTCGCCTTTTTCAAAGGATTCTTGTTCTTTTAAATGGGCCGTTTTAATTTTTGAATCTACCCAGCCCGATTGAACTGCTTTCATCCAACCACCTTCTTTCTCAATTTCTTTAAATACCTCCCAAGCTCTTGAAGCTAATTCACTAGTTAATGCCTCAATGGAATAGCTTCCAGCAGTACGATCGAGCTTCTCATCCAAGCCTGCTTCGAAGCGAATCAAGTGAAGAATATTTATTGGTAAGTGTTTTTCTTGTTCGAAATTGTAATCGATTGTATGTGGGTTGAGCAAAACGAAGTCGGCTCCACCCAAAACAGAAGAGAGGGCATTGGTAGTTAATCTTAAAAGATTGCCATGCGGATCTGTTCCTGAAAGATAGCGATAACTATTCTCTGCACTAACAAAGGTTTTCGATGGCAGAATGTCTATTCCAAGTTCGTGGATCAACTTTTTCCATAGGATTCTGAAAGAGCGCAGTTTGGCAGTTTCAAGAAGGAAATCGCGACCCTGAGCAAAAGCAAAATGGAAGTGATTTGGGTTGGCAGCAGGATTGTGGTAGAAATGTTCATATGCGGCAGAGAGAGCCATGGCGAGTTGAAAGTCGGCTGGTGCGCCTGCATTTTGATACTTTCTTAAATCAATAAAATGCCGATGCGTCCATACATCCCATTCTGGGTTGGATAGCTCTTTCAAGAATAAAGGGAAATCAAAATCTGGATTTTCAGATCGAAAGGCTAGGGGATCAAATCCCAAACTTCCTGCTGCCTCTTCCTTTACAATTTCTTCCGACTCAAGAAACTGAGTATAAGCTTCGGTCAGAGCTTTTGGCTCTTGTGTCTCATACCATCCAAAGAGAAAATTTAATTGAACGCCAGCTAAATTTTCTTTTAAATCAGAAGCCTTCGTCTTTAGAACAAATGCTTCCGCACCTCGATTTAAGGATTCTAGTAAGGCTTTATTAGAATCAGAGACTTCAGCACTTCTCCAAATTCCTTCACTAAATAATGCCTTAGTATTTCGTGCTTGCTCCCATGAATGAAAGGGAGGGACGATCATTCCTTCCAACCAGGTTTTGTATAAACTCTCTCGAGCTTGGCCCTTCAGCTCCTTCTCAATAATTTTCCACCATTGCTCTGAAGTCTGTTCTGCAAAATCAGATTCTAAGGTTTGCATCTTTTCTATTCTTAAAGAAGGCAATTTACTGTAGTATTGGATGAGCTACCAAGGAATGATTTAAAAATCTAAAGACGATAGAAATTTACTCTAATAGAAATTATTCCTCTACTTCAGCTCGAGAAATAAGGAATATTTCTTCATTCTCCTTACAAAGCCAGTATTCTTCTCTAGCGAACTTTTCAAGTAAAAGTGGATCGCTTGTTAATTCTAAAAGCTTCTGTTTATCTCTCTGAAGTTCAGACTCATAAAACTCTATACCCTCTTTTAGTTCGCGTATTTCTGAGCTCAATTCTAAATGAATGAGGAGTGAATTAGAATCCAGAAAACACATCCATAGCGCAAAGGCAATTCCTGAAAACCAAAATTTGTTCTTGAGAAAAACAAGATATCGAGGCAACTTAATTTTCATAGCACTCAAAATTAACTCCTTTCAATGAGCTATTTTAAAAAGGGGCTGGCAAGTTATCTACAACACGAATGTAAATTCATTGGGGAGACCTTTCGTCTACTAATGCTAAACTAAATTGGTCTGATTACATTTAACACTTTAAAATATCCACTTAATTTGAACCAACTGAAACTCAAATGCTGAGTAGAATAATTTCATTTAGCCTCAGAAATAAGGTCATTGTTCTTCTTATTTCTGCAGGAATAGTGGTTTTTGGACTTTTCTCTCTCACTCAAATTTCTATTAGTGCAGTTCCGGATATAACGAACAACCAAGTTCAAATTATTACCACCTCGAAAGATCTTGGGACAGAAGATGTTGAGAGGTTTTTAACTTATCCCGTAGAATTGGAAATGGCCAATCTACCCGGAGTCAAAGAAATTCGGTCGATTTCTAAGTTTGGACTGTCCGTAGTTACCGTTGTTTTTAAGGATGATTTTGGGACCTATTTACCACGTCAACTGATAGCGGAAAAGATTAAAAGTGCAGAAGAGCAGATTCCGAAAGACTTTGGTAGTCCTTTTATGGGACCAGTTACTACGGGATTGGGTGAAATTTATCAATATACCCTTGAGCTAGACCCTGCACTTAAGGATCGATATTCATTAATGGATATACGCACCATTCAAGATTGGATTGTAAAGCGTCAGCTATCTGGAATTCCAGGTGTTGTTGAGGTCAATACTTGGGGTGGCGATTTGAAACAATACGAAGTAGCACTCTATCCCAACCGATTGAAAAGCTCCAAAGTTTCGGTAAATCAAGTGTACAAGGTTCTGGCTGAAAATAATGGAGTGGTGGGCGGCTCCTATATCGAAAAAAATGGAAAGTCGTATTTCATTCGAGCTCAAGGTTTATTGCTCAGCATTAAGGATATAGAGAATTTGATTGTTAGATCGGACGAGCATGGTGTGTTGCGGATTAGAGATCTGGCAAAAGTTGAGTATGGCAAGGCGAATCGCTTCGGGGCAATTACCGGAAATGCGGAAGGAGAAAAGGTTATGGGCCAAGTAATGATGTTGAAGGGCGCAAATTCAAAGGAGGTTATTGAAGCTGTAAAGAAAAGGGTTGAAGAAATTCAAGCGGCTTTGCCTGAAGGAATTCGAATCAATCCTTTTTTAGAAAGAAGCGAACTCATTGATAAAACGAGTTTTACCCTAGCAGAAAATCTAATTCTGGGTTGCTTAGTCGTCATTTTTGTCGTTGTGCTTTTATTAGGGAATTGGCGCTCTGGATTGGTCGTTGCATCCGTCATTCCTTTGTGTTTACTCTTCGCCATCGGATTGATGTATATTTTTAAAGTAGATGCCAATCTGATGAGTCTAGGCGCCATTGATTTTGGAATTATTATAGATGGTGCGGTAATTATTGTGGAATTCGTCTCATTCACAATCAATACCAAAGCGAAGCAACTTCAGGTATTGTCGAAGGAAGAACGCTCTTTGGAGATCAATAATTTGACGGCTTTTGCCAGTAGCCGGATGATGCATTCTGCTATCTTCGGGCAACTGATTATTCTTATTGTATTTATTCCCGTTTTAAGCCTCACAGGAATTGAAGGAAAGATGTTTAAGCCTATGGCCGAAGTTTTTTGCTTCGCACTTATTGGCGCTATTTTTCTTTGTTTTACCTATGTGCCTGTTATGTCTTCCTTGTTGATTAAACCTCAAGAAGAACGATCCAATTTTGCTTCTAGATTGATTTTGATACTTCAAAGTTGGTATAGTCCGGTTTTAAATTGGAGTTTAGATCGATCTAAACTGATTCTAGTTGCTGCTCTTGTAGTCCTCTTTGGTTCTACATGGATTTTTTCTAAAATGGGTGGAGAATTTATTCCAACCTTAGACGAGGGCGATTTTGTAATTCAACCAGTCTTAAAATCAGGTACTTCCTTAAGTGAAACAGTTCAACTCACTACAAAAATGGAAGCCATCCTACTTGAGTTTCCAGAAGTTGAGCAGGTAGTTAGTAGGATTGGAGCAGCAGAGGTTCCTACAGATCCAATGTCGTTGGAAGAGAGCGATGTTATTATTAAACTAAAGCCACGCAAGTTTTGGACAACGGCTGAATCAAAAGATGAACTGGCGGAGGTATTTAAATTAGC
>Ga0136655_1000407_pt1 | contig 19302 bp, 17 predicted proteins | sample CPBDNA_2_FD_94863 | JGI IMG/M metagenome (GOLD analysis project Ga0136655, IMG submission 94863) | Freshwater to marine salinity gradient microbial communities from Chesapeake Bay, USA - CPBay_Spr_15_0.8_DNA (version 2) | ecosystem: Environmental > Aquatic > Marine > Coastal | place: USA... | reverse complement strand
TTATAGCTGGTGTTGGACGTCCTCTACTCATAATTTCTGCTTTTTTTGAAAAACCGCAAAGTTACAATAAATACTATTTAGAACTTCATGCGTAAACCACTAGGTAGTGTTTATTTAATCATAGACCGTTAATAAACGGTCAAAATAAACGGTTAATAAACGCATAATAAACGGTTATTAGCTATAAAATAAACGGTCAATAAACGCATAATAAACAGTATATGAAAGAATTTAAAAGTAAAATATGTCCTAATTGCGGCAAAGAATTTATTCCAAAATTTAGCCCAAAGCAAAAATATTGTGATAGTCATAAAGGGGGCGCAAAAACTTGTAAAGTCTATAATTCATTAATCCAAACAGGTAAAAAGGAATTAATTGTTGATGAATCAAACGAAAATGATACTGCACTATCCGATACACTATTAAATGATATTGAATTAAAAATTAAACCAATCAAACAAGATATAAAAGCTGTTGCATTGGATATTCAAAAAATGAAGGAAGATTTTTTTAATCTTAAAAGTAGATTAGACAAAATAGATAGGGGAGGTTTTTTAGCCGAAGAAATAACGGAATTAGAAAGCTACTTAATAAGTTCTGACAATAGACTATCCAAAAGGAATTTAAGCAGCACTAAGGAGAATGCTATACTTATTACTAGAAAGTCAGCTACTAATAGGCTAAAGGAATTACAAAACATAAAGAGATATGTTACTAGGAAAAATGAAATAGAATCTACTTACCTTTTTAAAAATATCCATGCCTTTCGACTCATTGAAAAATGTAATGATTGTGTACAGTTTTTAGTGCCTAAAAACGGTAAAATTGACGGTACATTAAATAGTCTTTTAATGAAATACAAGACTTACTATCCTTTTGGTGAATTGGTATTTAATGGAGCTTATAAAAGCTTTGATTGTTTGGGAAGACTGCCTCAACCCTTCTTTGGATGCCTTACAGGTGAGCGCAATTCTGGGACAACTAGAACAAGTATAAAAATTTGCAAAGACTTAGTTGATTTCTTTGGCTTCAAAATTCTATATATAGGCAATATTGAGCAAATTAATAATGAATATAGCGAATTAGTTTATTCAGAAATTAACAGTAATTTATTTGCCTATAAAGCGTGTAATTCAAAGCTTGAAATTACAAAATTATTAGATAGAGAGTCTTATGAATTAGTAGTAATTGACCCCATTTGTCACTTCCATATTGATTATAATTTTATTTACCAACTACAAAAACAGCATCCTAAATTATCAATAATAGGCATTTTAAAGAGCAATACAGAAAGTTTAAAAAGAAACGCTCATGTTATTATTGATACAAAGAATGGTATGGGTGTAGCTGTAAAAGGCGGTAATAGTAGCTATAATATATCAGCATGGGAAGGTGCTAATTATTACCATGATACAGATGAGAAGCATTACGAAAACGAATACTAATTTATTCACTTAATAAAATTTTACTATGAAATCTAAAGCATTAAAAAAGTTTAAAAAGTTAAAGACTGTACCAAAGGTTAAATTGAAATTCAAACCTACCAAGCTGACAAAAAAGCCTTTGAGCAGCACTAATAAAAAGGTAAAATTTCTAAGAAAAATCTTTGATAAAAACACCTTCAATTTACGAGAAGAATCTATGGTGGTAATGTTTGGAAGGGATTTAATTCCAATCGGTTATTTTTCCATGTCCAAAGGAGACAAAGAAAGTGTTCATACTGATAGCCAATTTTTAATCCAAATGTTAATACTTAGTGGCGCTGATGGCTTTATCATTTCGCACAATCACCCATTGGATAAAATAACCCCGTCTGACGAAGATTTTCAGTTTACTATATCTATTAAAAAAGTAGCTGATTTTTTCGGTTTTACTTTCATTGACCACATTATTCTAAACGATAAAAAATATTATAGCTTCGATGATAGGGGCTTAATTTGGTAATTATTTTCATTCATTCTTTATAAAATTCACATTATGCAAAACGTTATTTTAGGCACAGTAGCTGCTATTCTTGGGTCTAGTTTATTTGTTGAAGAATCTGTTGGTTATACCTATATACCTATTATTGGTGAAACGACTGACAAACCTATTCCAAAAGGGAAACAAGCCGTAAAAGTTGAAGATTTCACTAAAGAGCTTCATAACCAATTAGACGGTAATAAAATAGGGAGTACATCCGAAAAGAGAAATATAATTATAAAGGGGCTTAATTCTCTTTCTGATGCTGATTTAGTAAAAATTGCGGTGGCTCACGAAAGTATGTTTGGTGTCCCCATCACGAAGCACATAAATGATAATAAGAATATCCAAGGTCTTACAAAAGAAGAATCAAAAGTTATTGGTAGGATTTCAGTTCTAGGGATAAAGTAGATACTGAAATATATTTGATTCCTGAAAGTACCGCTGTTTTTGGTGGTACTTCAGAAAAATATGATTGAGGGGCCAGGAGTATTATTTATCCTGGTCAAAAGATAAATACAGGATTTACGGTAATTAATTAATATTTCTTTGTACCCAAATTATTACTGAAATAAATTTATCAACCTAAGTATTTGATTTTTAGGATATTATAAAGAATGATTCGACTTCTGGTAGGTCAACAGGCACAAAATATAAACCCTTGTAAATGAGTAATTTGCAAGGGTTTTGTCATTTTAAGTGGTCGATTATGAATTATTTAGTTTTAATTCTAGTAGGTTTTGTACCAGTTTTTGTATCACTCTGCCAATACCAACCTAAAAAATTTCACCAACCGTTTCTCCGAAGTCTTCGTAATTTTCTCTCTTTTCTTAATAATGTGTTTATAATAATTCAAGTTACTAACAAAAGCGGCAAAAAATTCATCTTTAATCTTACTAAAGTCTTTCACGCGAAGCTCAAAGGCTAAGGGTGCAAAAATGACGATAAATTCGCCCGTTTCCACTTCTTGTCTAATCGTGAAATCTATTTTTTCTTTTAGTTTGATTTTTTCTTCCCCCTCTTCAATCGTATCTACTATTATTTTATATTCTTCGATAGATTGCGAGAATAAATCATTTTCAATTTCTTTGGTCGGAATAGTAATTTTTGACTTTGTTTTATCGACAGGAACAAGAATTTGCATCATTTTTATATTTGGTGCAAGCTGTTCTTTTACTTTTGAAGGGACAATTATTTTAATGGTGCTTTGAGGAATTTTGTGATAAGCTATTTGCGGGGTAAAGTTAGAATTAGTTAAAATAATAGAGTGGGCTTCCTCATTAATACTTTTTATGAATGGCTCATAAATCGCTTTTCGTTCAGCAATAGAAAAATTCTGTACCAACTCATTAATGGTTGTTTCGGATATAAAATCTACTTCAATTACCTCTTTTCTATAGGAAGATAATAACCCCTTTCTAAATCCCTTCATCTCTTTGGTCAATTGCTCATTCCCCATTTGTTTATCTATAGAAACACCAAAACTAAAACTTTCAAATACTAAATCTACTAGCCTTAATTTAGAAAACGCTAGTAGCTTATTCGCCGCTTTATTTATTCGAAAAGGGTCATTATTGTAAAGTAAACCAAATGTATGCTGGAATTTTATTTTTACATAGTTTTCATAAGAAGTGGATAGATTTTTTAAGAATTGCGTAATATGATTTAATTCTAAGGTGTGGCTAAAAAGTACTTCGTCAGATTTTAAAGTAAAAAATAAGGCATCACCTTTTAAAACTTCTAAATAATTACCCACTTCGTAAAATAATTTTTCGGGCGTTACTTCATATATTTCAGCTAAAAAATTGATCGCTTCATTCAATCGTCTTGGAAAATCTTCCTCATTGGTAGCCGTTAATATTGGAATAGGTAAAGTATAATCATCCGATAATCCGATATGCGTAGGTGATTTGTAAAAAACAAATTCTCCATTCGTTTTTACTTTTTCCCAGCCTTCCTTCTGTAGAAATTTGACAACTTTTTCCAATTCCATAGTGCTTAACTTTTACAACAGTTAGAGTAAAGTCCAAATATATGTAAAAAAACACAATATATTAATCACCCAACCATTTAATCTACAATCCTTCTAGCAAACAAAATCTTAGGTTTCCAATAAGAAGAGTGGGTAATATTATCTTTCCTAACACCTTTAGAGCTCGTGCTGTGTATCACAATTATTCCTTTTGCGTCATTAGAAATCACCATCGCTACATGCGAGATTTTATTTCTACCAGTTCCCGTAAAAAAGATTAAATCACCTTTCCGAGTATCTTTGACTTTTATTTGAATCCCCTTCTTGGCTTGTGTTTGAGAACTTCTAGAAATATCAATTTTATTTTTATCGTACACATAACCTGTAAAACCTGAGCAGTCAAAACCTTTTGGCGTCGTACCACCATATTTATATTTACTCCCAATTAATTTTTCTGCTTCTACTTGAAGTTGATTGCGTACTTTTTTATCACCAATTTTAGGTTTATAATTTTCAGGAATAGCTACCACCTGAGGGGTTTGCTGTTTGTCTACATATATGGTAGAACAGGCATGAAAAAAAGCCAAGAATATAATAAAGGTTAATAGTTTTCGCATAAGCTAGGGAGTCAAGTTTAAGGGCAAATAGAAAACGAATCTGTTTTTATATTATTATTAAATGTTATTTCAAGATATATTTTTAACAAAATACCCATAAAATGTTACTGCAAACTTAATAAGTTTACTATAAATTCCGTTGATAAAGCAGGTTATAAATATAATGCGTAATTTTCAACTCATTAACAAATCACCTAACATCACTAAGTTTCACTGTAAACAAAGGTTATTGACTCGTGCGTAAACAAATCATACCAACTCCAATCAAAGAAGCTTTTCTTCGACAAAAAGAAGGACTGAAAACAAGATTTCGACCATTTTATCATAAATGGTTAGCTGCAAAAGAGCAATATCCCAAAGGTGCTTGGTTTGCTTTAATTGGCAGCAGCTTAGGCATTTTCGGTTTTTTATTTGTCAGTATTTTCTACATTTCCATTCGCTTTGAATTTTTTGACACCTTACCGACTACCCAAGAATTAAAAGAAATAGAAAATAGCAACGCTTCTCAGGTTTATTCTGAAGATGGGCAATTATTGGGTAAATATTATCGCCAAAACAGAATCAACGCCAGTTTAGATGAAATTTCCCCTTATTTATTAGATGCCTTAGTAGCTAACGAGGATGTCCGTTTTTTTGACCACGATGGTATAGATATTCAAGCCTGGTTTCGAGTCTTCTTTAAGTCCATTCTAATGCAAGATGAATCTTCAGGAGGCGGAAGTACTTTAAGTCAACAGCTCGCCAAAAATTTATTTAAACGAAAAAGATACTGGACCTTATCTCTTCCTGTGAATAAGGTGCGCGAAATGATAATTGCCAAACGGTTAGAGCATATTTATGAAAAAGAAGAATTATTAACCCTTTATTTAAATACCGTTTCCTTTAGTGAGAATACTTTCGGTGTAAAAGTCGCTTCCAAGCGATTTTTTAATACCAATCCTAATGATATAAAACTGGAAGAAGCTGCGGTTTTGGTAGGGATGCTTAAAGGAACGGCTTATTATAATCCACTAAATCATCCTGAACGAGCGCAAAATCGGCGCAATACTGTTTTAAAGCAAATGGTCAAATATGGTTATTTAGCTAAAAGTACCGTCGATTCCATTGAGGGAAAACCCTTGAAATTAAGGTATTCCATGGAAGGAACAACCGAGGGCATCGGCACTTATTTTAGAGAACATCTTAGGGGAGAATTAAAAAATTTATTAAAAGATACTAAAAAGGAAGATGGTAGTCCTTATAGCATTTATACCGATGGTCTAAAAGTTTACACAACGATTGATGCTCGTATGCAAGTCTACGCAGAAGAAGCAGTAGCCGAACACATGCGGAAACTACAAGCAGATTTTTTTAAGCATTGGAAAAAAGGGCCGTCCAAAGAAGTACGTCGTGAAATACAGAAAATTATTGAGCGAACGCCTTATTATAAACGCCTAAAAAAAGCAGATAAACCACAAGGGGTGATAGATAGCCTCTTTAGAATCAAACGCCCAATGACCATTTTTACTTGGGATGGGGAGGTCGAAAAGGAAATGAGTAAACTGGACTCCATTCAATATTATTTTATGTTATTAAATACAGGTTTTTTAGCAATGGATCCTAAGAATGGACATATCAAAGCTTGGGTGGGTGGCATTGACAATAAATATTTCCAGTACGACCATGTTAAATCAAAACGGCAAGTAGGGTCTACTTTTAAACCTTTGGTTTACGCTACGGCTTTGGAAAATGGCATTCCACCTTGCGAGTATACCCATAATCGGTTGACGATTTATACGGAGTATGATGATTGGAAACCTGAAAATTCAGATGGCAAATATGGTGGTGTTTATTCCATGGAAGGTGGATTAAGTAATTCGGTCAATGCTGTGACAGTGGATTTAATTATGCGAGCAGGTATTGATTCTGTAAAATACTTGGCAGAGCAAATGGGCGTCACTTCAACCATTCCTAATGTACCTTCTATTGCTTTGGGTACGCCCGATATTTCTTTGTATGACATGGTCAAGGTTTATGGAACGTTTGCCAATAAAGGCTTGCGACCAACACCTACTTATATTCGTCGAATAGAAACTAAAACAGGGGACGTTTTATTCAATTTTGACGAAGATCAACCAGAAATGGAGCGAGTGATAAAAGAAGAAACGGCTATTATGTTGACCAATATGCTCCAATCCGTAGTCGATAGTGGAACCGCTCGAAGATTGCGCTATCAATATCATTTAAACGGAGATATTGCGGGAAAGACAGGCACTACTCAAAATCATTCTGATGGCTGGTTCATGGGTTATACCCCTAATTTAGTAGCTGGTGTTTGGGTAGGGGCGGAGTCGCCTAAAGTACATTTTCGCACCATTGGCTTAGGGCAGGGCGCTAATATGGCTTTACCAATTTGGGGTCGGTTTATGAATAAAGTATACAAAGACCCTCAATTTAGACATTGGGAAAATACGACTTTCGACCCACTACCCGATTCTCTCTATTGGGAAATGGACTGCGCGCCTTATTTAGAAGAAATGCCTATTTATGTCAATTGGGATAGTTTAGACAATGCGCCGTCTAATTTATTTGAAATCATTTTTGGGAAAGAAGAACCAGAAGAGATTATCCAAGAAAAACAAAATAAAACTCGAACTAATCGAAATGATAAGGCTCGAAAAAATAGACGACCCAAAAAGAAAAAAAAATTTTTTGAGCGGATATTTGGGAAGAAGAATTAATTATTCGCCGCAAATTATGCGGCGAATAACCCTTTAATCACTGCATTTCCGATTTAAAGAAATTCCAAATCGCGTCTTCAGGCATATCTGCTACTAAATCTACCGCTTCCGAAGTAACAGGATGTTGAAAACTTAACTTCCAAGCATGCAAATGAATAGAACGGTCTTTATTACTTCGTCTTGCTCCGTATTTTACATCTCCTTTAATGGGTGAACCAATCTTTGCCAACTGCGCTCGAATTTGATGATGTCGGCCCGTTTCTAAATCAATTTCCAACAAACTATAATTATCACTTTTGCTAATCACTTTATAATTCAAAACCGCTTCTTTTCCGCCTTTTACAGGTTCCTCAAAAACTTGGGTTTTATTCGCTTTTTCATTTTTTCGGAGATAATGCACCAATTGCCCTTTTTCTTTTTCAGGTGCATTTTTGACAACAGCGAGATAAGTTTTCTTAATCGTCCTATCTTGAAATTGCGCATTCATTCGAGCCAATCCTTTCTTAGATTTAGCAAAAAGAATCACACCACTTGCAGGGCGGTCAATTCGATGAATGATAAACACACTAGACTTGGCATAAATCGTTCCGAGCTCCAATAAGGATTTTGCTTCCGTTTTATCTGGTTGAATCGGAATTCCAGCAGGCTTATTAAAAGCAATTAATTGGTTGTTTTTGTATAAGACCCAATCACTAATCTTCGTATTTTCTGTTGACAAATGAATATTATTGTAGTGCCAAGCTCCTGCTTGGTATGTTGTTGTGAATAGCTACCAAGCAGGAGCTTGGCATTATTATTTTTATTCCACTTCTTCGTAATCAATAAAATCACCATCCTCTCTAGGATTTTTATCCTCTCTACGAATATCTATATCGCCTTCTTGTCTAATATTTTCTTGTCGCTGCCCTCCATCCAAAGAGGGGTTAAACATAAATTTATACATGAAGTAAAGAATAAGCCCAGTTACTAAAAATTTTATCATGCTATTTGATTATTAAAGTAACACGGATTGTTAATCCGCTCTAATAGTTAAAATTACTGCGGATTAACAATCCGCGTTACTTGAATCAATTGGATTTTTTTTCTGGTATTATCTCCTCATTAGTTTCAAAGTCAATCTTCACTTCTGCTTCCACATCCCAACCCGCCCTTAATTCTTCGATAGCAGCAGTTGATATTTTTTCTGATTGTAATTTTTTATCATAATTCCCTGGGTCCCATCTGCCATTTCCATTCAAATCTTCAATAATCTTCAATTCATATTTCCCTGGTAATAAGGCAGGAAAAGATTCCTTATAACTCTTGGTATTTTGTACCAAAAATTCTTTCACGATATTTGCTCCTAACCGCAATTGAAACCAATAACTTAGCGTACTATCCATTTGGGTAGCCGTCAAATTAATCGTTCCAAAATCACTTTTTGACTTGACTTCGTAATTTAACAAAATTGTATCTTTATTCGATTCATCATACCAGTCAATCAATGCACCAGGTAGAAGTTCTAATTGGTAGGTTTTATTTTCTTCCCAGTCATAAGACAAAATTAAAGTTCTTTTTATTAAACTATCAATTTGATACCCTGCGATTAATCGTTCTCCTTTTTTTGTTAAAGATACAACTGAGCTATCAATTTCACCTACTAAAGTATCAATTTCTGTAGTCTCTAAATTTCCGTCTTTAATAATTGCCGTAGAATCTGTTAAAATAACTCTTACTGGTTGGTCTTCGGTTTTCTCAATAAGTGTATCTACTTCTTCATTTTCGATACTATCAATTACGGCTTCTTGTATAATTATTTCCCTAAAATTAATCAAAGCAGTATCCACATTTTTAAGCGGATGATTAAAGGTTAATGGAAGTGACTTAAAGGGATTAATAGGAATTTTTTCACCAGCTTCCTGTTGTTTAGTTAATGCAATCGGTTGAAGTTTTCGACTCAATGCCTTTACCGTTAAAGTATCTATCAAAGTATCTCTTTGGAAATAGAAATTCCAATCAATCGAATCTTGCAAATTATACCAATACCGAATCGTATCTCCTTCTGTTTCTTTATATAATTCTTGACCAACTACGTCGTAATTAATCACCGCATCATAAGGTGCTCGTTTAAAGCCCATTTTGACATAGCCATAAATAGAAGCATCCATTTTAGGCTTTCCTAGAGTAGTAATCTCTTCGAATAATTGGATGGTCACATCTGTTTCCGTCGAATCTGTAATAATAATAGAATCCAATGTAAAACCAATCCGTTCTTTTGGAATATTGAATAAATAATTTAAATCTTGGTCTTCTAAAGCAAAGCCTTTAAAAGCGCCTGCTTTCATATAATTGATGGTAAATTTCCCATCCTTATCTGTTTTGCCGAAATATTAAGGTTTCTCTGTTCTGACCATCGTATCGGCAAAATTTTCATATAGCATAAATAGTACATCTGGTACTTTTTCTCCCGTCAACACATCAACTATACTGCCCGTCATTTTCAAAGAATCTATATAATCTCCAGTAGAAAAAAGAAATTGTAAATTCTCTACTTCATTACTTTCTGTTAAGTCTCTAATCGACTTTCCATAACTAATGGCATAGGTCACCCCTTCTTTTAACTCCTCTTTTTCATTAAACTGAAATCTTGCCGTTTTAAATCCTTTAGTACGTTCTACTTTTGGAATATAATTTAAAGGTGGCGAAACAACGACCTGTTTAATTACATCTCGCAGTTCGATATATTCATCAAACACCAAACTAATATCCTGTATTTCAAAATTTGTTTGAAAATTAGGCGTCGATAGTTCCGTAATTAATTTCGGAGGAAAAGTATCTCTGGGTCCTCCTTGTAATTGTTGCTGCTGTGCACAGGAATTTGTGAGTGTATAAAGACTACCTAAATAAAATAGGGGTAAGATAATGCCACTTAAAATGGAATAAGTAAGGAATTTACTTACTCTAAACTCCTTATCTGATGGTTCGATATTTGTGCCTTTCTCTTTGATAGAATTGCCTTTTTTATTTTTTAAAAACATAGCTTATTCTTTCCTACTAAAATAGGAAGTTTGAACACTATATTGGACGATAAATTTGTCAATAACTTTTTAATAACGTCATCAGTTGCCAGTTGCCAGTTTGTCGCTCAACTGGTAACTGGCAACTCGCAACTGACTTACGCCAACTCCGCCAATTCCATCCAACGCATTTCCTTCTCCTCCAATTCTTCCGTCACCTCCCCTAATTCTTTAGAAAATTTTTCAATATCTGCCGCAGAAATAGTCGTATCATTAAATTTATCCGTTATCGTCGCTTTACGCTCCTCTAATTTTTCAATCTGTCGTTCTAGTTTCTTAAATTCTTTTTGTTGGTCTCTGCTTAACCCAGGAGCTGTTTTAGATTGAAAAGCAGGCTTCTCTTTTTTCTCTTTGACAACGGTTGAAGCTAAACGTCTATCTTCTATTTCTTTTGCTTTTTGAGCGGTTCGATATTCCGTATACGTCCCATTAAAATCTTTGATTTTTCCTTCCCCTTCAAAGATGAATAAATGTTCTACTATTTTATCCATGAAATAACGGTCGTGCGTGACAATAATGACACAACCAGGAAATTCCATTAAAAAGTTTTCTAAAATATTCAACGTTAAAATATCCAAGTCATTCGTTGGCTCATCCAGAATTAAAAAATTCGGATTTTCCATCAACACCGACAATAAATACAAACGCCTGCGCTCTCCGCCACTTAATTGCGAGATATAAACCCGCTGTTGTTTTCTATCAAATAAAAACCGTTCACATAATTGTTCAGCGGTTAATTTTTGCCCTTTATCCATTGGAATAAACTCCGCAATGTTTCGGATAAAGTCGATAATCGTTTGGTCTTTATCTAATTTAATCCCATCTTGATTATAGTAACCAAAAACAGTATTTCCGCCAATTACCACTTTCCCAGAATCCGTCCGCAATTGCTTCGTTAACACCTTTAAAAAAGTAGATTTACCTACCCCATTCGGCCCCACAATACCAACTCGTTCCTTCTGTCTAAATTTATAATCAAAATTTTTGACGGCTACAAAATCTCCGAAACTTTTACTAATATTATGTGCTTCTAAAATCTTCTTGCCCATTCGTTGCCCTTTAATTCCAATGGTCACTTCGGAATTATCAACCTTCTGAGTCGCTTTTTCTTTGATTTCGTGAAATTTATCCACTCTAGATTTTGCCTTTGTTCCTCTCGCTTTTGGCTGTCGGCGTACCCATTCCAATTCTCGCTTCATCAATTTTTTAGTACGATCTAAAACCGTTGATTGATTTTCCTCTCTAGCTGCCTTTCGCTCTAAAAAGTCCGAATACGTTCCTTTGTATCGGTATAAAACACCACCATCTAATTCGACAATATGGCTACAAACGCGTTCCAAAAAATAACGGTCGTGGGTCACCATTAATAAAGTAATCCGACTTTGCTGCAAATATTCCTCTAACCACTCAATCATTTCTAAATCCAAATGGTTAGTCGGCTCATCTAAAATTAAAAATTCTGGATCATCAATAATTAGTTTGGCTAAAGCCAATCGCTTTTTCTGACCACCTGACAGCTCTGAAATGGGTTGATTGAGATTGGTCATGTTCAATTTAAACAGAACCTCCTTAAACTTGGACTCAAAATCCCAAGCCTTCAAATCATCCATTTTAGCCAATGCGGCCTCCATCTTTTCTGGCTTATCCAGAAAAATGAGTGCTTCTTCATAATCTCGTAAAGCGGCCATCATTGGATTATCCGAGCTAAAAACGGCATCCAAGACCGTATTCGCTCCCTCAAAATCTGGGTCTTGCACCAAATAGCCTACTTTAATATTTTTATACAACCAAACTTTTTGATTTTCGCCCTCAGGTGGTTCTACTCCAGCAATCACTTTTAAAAGGGTCGATTTACCCGCACCATTCTTAGCGACTATCGCAATCTTCTCTCCTTTATTGACTTGAAAATCAATCTCGTCAAATAGCACCTTTTCTCCGTAGGTCTTGCTAACATTTTCTAAAGTAAGGTAATTCATTGTTCCAGTTGCGAGTTGCGGGTTGCGAGTTGCGGGTTTACGATTAGACCACGTAAACCCGCAACTCGCAACTCGTATCTCAAATTATCAAATTTCCAAATCGACGGTTAAATCCTGCAATTCCTTGCAGACCGCCCGTATGAACTGCGAAGATACTACTTCCGCTAGGGAAATAATCGTTTTTTATTAAATCGTAAATACCATAAAAAAGTTTTCCTGTATAAATGGGTTCTAATTGGATATTATTGTCCTTTTTGAAGGTATTAATGAAGTCAATTAATGGCGGTTTAAATTTAGCATAGCCTCCGAAGTGATAGTCGGTATTGACTTGCCAGTTAGAGGTGTCGGCCACTTTCAAAGTGGCCGACACCTTACTCAGCATTCCTCTAATATCTTTCTGATGAAAATCTCCCTTTAAAGCAGAAAAACCCAATATTTTTTTTTGTCCGTTCAAACCTGCAATAATCCCACTTAAAGTTCCACCCGTTCCACAGGAAGCACACCAATAATCAGGTAGTTCAGCTAACTGCTGCTTGACTTCTTCCACTAATTCTGCACAACCTTTAATGGCAGCTGCATTTGTTCCTCCTTCTGGAATCAAGAAAAAATCCCCGAATCGGTCTCGTACTTCTTTTTGATAAATTGCATCCTCTTTTCTTCTATAATCCGAACGAGTAATAAAATGCAATTCCATGCCTACTTCTTCTGCATAAGCTAAAGTTGGATTGAGTGGTTCGATTCTTTCTCCTCTAATCAGACCAATCGTTTTAAAGCCAAAGACTTTTCCTGCTGCTGCAGTCGCATAAATATGATTGGAAAAAGCACCGCCAAAAGTCAATAACGTTTCTTTCTTTTGTTCTTTTGCCGCCAACAGATTGTATTTTAACTTTCGCCATTTATTGCCAGAAACTTGAGGATGAATCAGGTCATCTCTTTTTATAAATAGCTTAATCCCTTTGCTTTGGAGCAAATGGTTTTCAATTTCTTGAACAGGAGATGGCGTTGATTTTAGGCTTAACTTCAAGATAATGGAACTTTTTTGCAAAAATGAGCATTTTTTATTAGCAAAGCACAAGTTGCAACTCTATTATATTTCCCCTAAATTTGTCCACTCATTATAAAAAATGACTATGCAAGTATCTCCAAACATAATTATTAGCATTATTATAATTCAGGATTCAACCCGTAATCTGTGAAAATGCTAGATATTTGGACTAAAAAAGCGTTGACAGATTAAATTTGTCAACGCTTTTTTAGTTTATATATCCACCAATTTAGATTAGTTGGGTTTTTAATTTTCGTTTTGGTTTTAATTTTTATTAAATCGGTATCTTTGCGCCTTCAAATTAAGAAAATAATTATTTGTTATGTATAAAATAGAAAAATCGCTTCATCTGCCTTCCATCGATAAGGAAATCTTAGCCTTTTGGGCCGAGCAAGATGTATTTGCCAAAAGTGTCAACCAACGTTCCGAAGATAACAGTTTTGTATTTTATGAAGGGCCTCCTTCTGCGAATGGAAAACCTGGGATTCACCACGTCATGGCAAGAGCGATTAAGGATATTTTTTGTCGGTATCAAACGATGAAAGGCAAGCGAGTAGAGCGAAAAGGGGGGTGGGATACGCACGGTTTACCGATTGAATTAGCCGTAGAAAAAGAATTGGGTATTACCAAAGAAGACATTGGCAAATCAATTTCGGTAGATGAATACAATGCCAAGTGTAAGGAAACGGTGATGCGCTATAAAGATTTGTGGGATGATTTGACCATCAAAATGGGCTATTGGGTAGACTTAGAAAACCCTTATGTCACTTATGAGAATGAGTACATCGAATCAGTTTGGTGGTTATTATCGCAGATGTATAATAAAGGTTTATTGTACAAAGGGTTGACGATTCAACCTTATTCCCCTGCGGCAGGAACAGGATTGAGTTCGCATGAATTGAATATGCCTGGCGCTTACCAAGATGTAAAAGATACTTCGGCCGTAGCGATGTTTAAGGTAACCAAAAATGAAACATCTGATTTCCTTTTTGACGACGCAGACGAAGATGTTCGTATCATCGCTTGGACGACGACGCCTTGGACTTTGCCTTCTAATACGGCTTTGACCGTTGGCCCCAAAATCAAGTATGTAAAAATCAAAACCAATAATGTTTACACGAACTTACCCGTAAGTGTCGTGATGGCAGAAGATTTGGTGTCTAAATGGTTTGGCGGTAAAAAGCAGCATGAGATTTTAGCAAAGAGCGATACGTTTATCGGCAAACAATTAGACGGTGTTCGCTATGAGCAATTATTAGCTTTTGGGAATGAGATTGAAGAATTGAATGGAAAAACTGATGCTTTTAGAATTGTTTTAGGAAATTTTGTAACGACTGAAAGTGGTACAGGAATAGTACATACCGCTCCTTCCTTTGGTGCGGATGATAGAAAAGTAGGGGCAGAGAATGGTATTGGCGCTTTGACTTTAGTAGACAAACAAGGAAAATTCAAAGATTCTGTTGGCCCATTTTCTAATCGGTATGTGAAAAATTATAAAGACGAGGAAGATTATGTCGATGTAAATGTGGACATTTCAATCTATTTAAAGCAAAACAATCAAGCTTTTAATGTCGCAAAATACGCACATAATTACCCACATTGCTGGCGAACAGATAAGCCGATTTTATATTATCCTTTGGATAGTTGGTTTGTGAAAGCAGCTTCTGTCAAGGAAAGAATGTATGAATTAAATAAGACCATTAACTGGAAACCTGCTTCTACTGGAACAGGGCGTTTTGGTAAGTGGTTAGAAAATTTACAAGATTGGAATTTATCTCGTACTCGTTATTGGGGTGTACCGCTTCCAATTTGGCGGACAAAAGTCAACGAAGATGCAGGAGAAGTAGCGCAGGATAAGTGTATCGGTTCTATCGAAGAATTGCAAAAAGAAATAGATAAAGCGAATGCTGCACTAGGCAAAAACCAAGCAGTACCAAAAGATTTGCACAGACCTTATATTGACGATATTGTATTGGTGACCGATGACGGCGAACCCATGTATCGAGAATTGGATTTGATTGATGTTTGGTTTGATAGTGGTTCGATGCCTTATGCACAATGGCATTATCCTTTTGAAAATCAAGACAAATTTAAGACGAATTTCCCAGCAGATTTTATTGCAGAGGGTGTTGACCAAACACGAGGTTGGTTCTATACCTTACATGCGATTGCAACGATGGTTTTTGACCAAGTTGCTTTTAAAAATGTGGTATCGAATGGTTTAGTTTTAGACAAGTTTGGTAAAAAAATGTCTAAGCGTTGGGGCAATGCAGTTGAGCCTTTTGAAGCTTTAGAAACGCATGGCGCAGATGCCAATCGTTGGTATATGATTTCTGCTTCTCAGCCTTGGGATAATTTGAAATACGATATTGATGGCGTTGTAGAGACTAGAAATAAGTTCTTTGGTACGTTATTCAATACCTACAAATTTTATGCAGGTTATGCGAATATTGATAATTTCAAATATAGCGAAAAGAATGTACCACTAGAAGAACGTCCACAAATTGACCAATGGATTTTGTCTTTATTGAATTCCTTAATCAAGGACGTCAATCAAGATTATGCCGATTACGAACCAACGGCAGCTACTCGAAAAATCCAGTCTTTTGTGATGGACCATTTGAGTAACTGGTATGTGCGTTTATGTCGTCGTCGTTTCTGGAAAGGGGAATACTCACAAGATAAAATTGCTGCTTACCAGACCTTATATACTTGTATGGAAGCAATTTCAAAATTAATGGCACCCGTTGCGCCATTTTTTGCAGATTGGTTGTACAAAAATTTAAACGAAGTTTCGAAGCAAGAAAAGCATATTTCTGTTCACTTGGCAAGTTTCCCAAGAGTCAGTCATGTAGCTATCAATAAAGATTTGGAACAAAGAATGGAATATGCACAACGTATTTCTTCTTTAGTTTTATCTTTAAGAAAAAAGGAAAGCTTACGAGTAAGACAACCTTTACAAAAAATACTATTACCTGTTTTAGATGCAGCTTTTAGCCAACAAGTAGACGGAGTAAAGGATTTGATTTTAGCAGAAGTGAATGTGAAAGACATCGAATATGTCACCGATACATCAGGCATCGTCAAGAAAAGTATCAAACCTAATTTTAAGACTTTAGGTCGAATTTTAGGGAAAAATATGAAAGCTGCGATTCCACTTATCAATAAATTAGGTCAAGAAGATATTGCACAAATTGAAGCGGATAATTCTTATAAATTGTCGATTGATGGACAGGGCTACGAATTGACTTTAGCTGATTTTGTGATTTCTGCGGAAGATATTCCTGGTTGGTTAGTGGCGAATGATGGTGATTTAACCGTTGCTTTGGATATTACCTTAACGGATGATTTGAAAGCAGAAGGTATGGCTAGAGAATTAGTCAACCGTATTCAAAACGCTAGAAAGACCAAAGATTTTAATGTAACTGATAGAATTAAAGTCGCTTTAGAAAAGCATGACTTGGTGACGGCTGCGGTGGCTTCTTTTGGGGATTATATTAAGAATGAGGTATTGGCGGATGATTTGACTTTGGTGGAGACGGTTGCTGGTGGGGAGGTTATTGAGTTGCCTGAGGAGGTTAGTTTGGGGATGTTGGTGGAGTTGAATTGAGGGGCTTAATTGTCCTTCAAACAATTTATCCCTTTGTAAAATCTCAACACACTCAATAGTCAATTTTGTTTGAATATTAATTATTTATCCGTAAATTGAATTTACTCAATACTAAGCCAATATGACAAAACGAGAGATTGAACTGGAAATCAAACTTATAAAAGACCAACTTACCTTAGCGCAGCAATATAAAGAGGATTTTAGAAAGCACCTTGGAATAGTTGGTTATGATGAATTTATAAATGAAAGGCTGGAGCGTTTAAAATACCTTCTTGATTTAATTAAAAAATTTTAATGATGAGAAAAACAGAAATTAATGTAAAAGGAGTAATTAGCAAAATTGATGGTGCAATGGATAAATTAGAACAAGGCATTCCAAATGCTAAGTTATCTAAAAAAGATGCTAAAGATATTGCGGCACAATTAGAAGATGTAATTGCTTTAGCCGAATCAATTAAAGCGGATAATCACATGGATAAAGCAAAACGAGCTTAATCGATGTAAAAACTTGGAACAGGTTTGCAAGAAAATTGATTAATCGTATCCAAAACGTCCGTAACGCTAAAGATTTTAATGTAACGGCTAGAATTAAAGTCGCTAGAAAAGCATGACTTGGTGACCGCTGCGGTGGCTTCTTTTGGCGATTATATTAAGAATGAGGTTTTGGCGGATGATTTGACTTTGGTGGAGACGGTTGCTAGTGGGGAAGTTATTGAGTTGCCTGAGGAGGTTAGTTTGGGGATGTTGGTGGAGTTGAATTAGATAAAATCTCATCAAAAGAGATAAAACATATCAAGTTAAAAAAGGAGTATCGCAAAATTTACGATATTCCTTTTTTGTTTTAAAACATAAAGAATATGTATAAAATCAAGGTAATTTTCTGGGTATTAGTCATGGTAGTACCATTAAGTTTATTTTCTCAAATAGACTCTATCAAGGGAAATGGCCTAATTTCAGTAGCAATAGACAGTTTACCTACAATCAAATTTTATGAGTCAAAAGGAGCTAATATCCCTATCAAGTCAATAGAAATATTCGATGATGAGGCAATAAAAGCTCATAATATTAGAGAGATTAGTGGTAAGGAAAAGAATTGGTTCAAACCTTTTTCTCTTCATCTCGATTATTATATTTTTTATATTCAAGTTTATAAAATAGAAGAAGAATGGATGGAAGTAATCGTAAACGAAGAATCCAATCAGAAATTATGGTTAAAGAATTCTCCAAATTTAAAATATTTTAGCTGGGAAGAATTTATTCTAAATACTGTTTCTATTACTCCAATTAATTCAGCTGATAATCCTCTTTTAGTGACCCCAGAAATTAATTCAAGACAAATTAAAAAACCAGTATTAAATTGTCTAACCCCCGTATCTATCGATAAAGAATGGTTAAAAGTTAAAGTAGACCCAACTGTATGTGACAGATATAATGAAATGGGTAAGAATGATATTGTCAATGGGTATTTAAGGTGGAAAAAAGGTGAAAAATTATTAATCCATTACTTTCTAGTATTATAGAAATTTCAATAAAAAAAGTATCTTTAAATCAAATTTTAAAACAATATTGAGAAAACTTATTTACCATGGAACAACAATTAAGAACAGAAATTAATCAAATCATTGTAAAGCTTCCCGAAAGCCAATTGAAGCCAATTCTTGCCTATTTAAAGGAAATAGAAAAGTCTTCAAAAGAGAATAATGAATTAATGATACATCTTAATAGAATCTTTAAAGAAGATCCTGGATTATTGAAAAAATTAGCCCAATGATAAGCATCAAAGAGGTATTAATCATCCATCAATTAGCCGTTAAAAAATTTGGTGGAATTAATGGGGTTAGAGATTTACTCTTGTCCATTATATCTTATTAATGTACGGAATGAGTAAGAAAAATTGCATTGTTAGAGATTTACTCTTGTCCATTATATCCCCGCTGTCATAACAGATAAAAAATTCCTGCTGCTGGTTAGGATTTTTAATCCGACACCACTATTCCTTAAGCCTCTGGCGTGTAAAAGACTTTCAAATAAAGAAGCGAGCAACATAAAAGTTTTATAGATACCCTCACCAACATCTTAGTCCTCCTGAGGCTTATCCATCCCCTTCTGAAAAGGCGCTTTTAACTGCCCTAAATAATTCTCAGGATAATCTGGATTTAGTAAACCAATTTCTTCAATATGTAGATTGGGGTCAACTTGTCTTTCGGGATGAAAATAAGTACCGAATAAGCGGTCAAAGATGATTAAATTATTGCCATAATTATTATTAGACTCGCCAATCTTTTTCGAGTGATGCCAACGATGAAGGTCTACCACATTAAAAAACCAATACAGCGGACCCAAT
>Ga0136655_1000404_pt1 | contig 19364 bp, 12 predicted proteins | sample CPBDNA_2_FD_94863 | JGI IMG/M metagenome (GOLD analysis project Ga0136655, IMG submission 94863) | Freshwater to marine salinity gradient microbial communities from Chesapeake Bay, USA - CPBay_Spr_15_0.8_DNA (version 2) | ecosystem: Environmental > Aquatic > Marine > Coastal | place: USA... | reverse complement strand
TTTCATCCAAGGTGTTTCCATCGTAAACCCGACCATTTTTCACCACATGGGTGATGGTATTGGTATTGCGAATGTTTTCCAATGGATTTGCTTCCATGATTACCAAGTCAGCCAACTTACCAGCTTCGATGCTTCCGAGTTCCTTATCCAATCCAAGTGCTTCGGCACCCAAGATCGTCGCGGTCTTCAAAGCATCCAAACCAGACATTCCTCCACTGGCTACAGACCAAAGCTCCCAATGGTAACCTAATCCCTGCAACTGACCGTGAGAACCTACTCCAGCTAATCCACCCTGATCTACGATGGATTTGATGCCAACCGCATGATCTTCGAAGACATGATCTTCCGGAGCAAACCAGCCACCCAATCCACCTGCTCTACGACGGGCTTTCGAATTCAACTCCTCATAAGGCGTAAATCGATTCAGCTTTGGATCGTGTAAAGGACTCTCGGTGGTGTAATAATAGTTTTCAGCCCAAGGACCGCCATAGGCCACAAGCAAAGTTGGAGTTACAGCCATTTTGCTTTCTGCAATGGTCTTAGTCACATCCTTGTATAAAGGATAAATAGGAATCGCATGCTCATGTCCCGGATAGCCATCAAACAGCTGAGTCATGTTCAATTTAAAATCCAAACCACCTTCTGTAGTCGGCATCAGTTTCTGCTCTTTTGCAGCCATGATTACCCATTGACGCATCTGACGATTTCCCACCAAATACATCTTGATGTATTGGGTATTGTAATACTTGCTGTATTGCTTGAGGACATCTTTGGTTTGCTCAAGCGACTTCAGATTATACATCCAATAGCCAACACCTGGACCAGTAGAATATACCCGTGGTCCGGGAACCATTCCTGCCTCCACCATATCACTGTAGGTCAAGACGTCTGTAGTAGCAGTTTGAGGATCTCGAGTTGTGGTAACCCCATAGGCTAGATTAGCAGCATAAATCCAAACCGAATTCTTATGCAATCCCCAAGTAGGCCACATGTGGGCATGAGTATCGATAAATCCAGGGGTGATCGTTTTTCCTGTAGCATCTACCACTTTGGCGCTGCCCGCGTCTAGGGTTCCAGTCTTTCCAACTGCCTTGATTCGATTATTCTCAATCAGAATATCACCGTTTTCGATGACTTCATTCCCTTTCATAGTTACGATTCGGGCATTCTTCAGCAGGATGCTTCCTTTAGGAGTATCTTTCGCAAAGAAGACTTTCACTTGATGTTCCGCAGGCTTGTAGCTCTCTTTTTCTTTCTTTTCTGCTTTATAAATACTATCTGCTTTTGCCTTTTCTTTATCAGTTTTGAAAAGCTCAGCGATCAACTCTTTTTGCTTTTTAGCTAGGGAATCCGCTGTTTTTACAGCTTCAGGACCTAATGCTTTTAAAGTAGAGACACTGTCTGCATCTGCCAGCATTTTCGCTTTTTTTGACGTCTTTACTGAATCTTCAACAAACTCTGCTTTGCTGATATCATAGACCCAGTGGCCATTTCCAAGAGACCAATGCACCTTTTTACCATCGGCTTCCCAAGCTGGCCATTCTCCACCAATCTCCGTTAACTGACGCGAAGGAAAATTACTGGATGCGGGATCGGCCACATTGATAGTTGGGGTCTTTCCAACTTTTGGAATGGTGATTACATAGACATTATTATTGACTTGTGCCAAAGCCAAATTTCCCTCAGGAGCCATTAAAATTGTGCTGGCACTAGCCGGCTGCATGGATGGTTCCTGCGAATTGGATCCTTCTGGCAACATGCAATAATTCACCGCATCTGCATTGGATCGAGGCATTCCCATCACATAACGAACGGTGGAAACCTCTTCCAAACTCGCATGATCGTGGGAATCATGATCTCCGGCTGCTGAGCCAAAAGGTGTTATCCCAGTGATCTTGGCATAAACCTTCTCGTCTTTTCCTTCCCAATTCACGGATAGCAATGCTCCTCCTGATCCATTTAGATATATTCTACTCGGATCTTTGGTGAAGTGAGCATTCCCATAATTCGGAGCATCCATGATTTTCTTTAGCTCTCCGCCAGCGGCTGGTATCCAAACCAATTCTGCCTCTGAACCAGAAAATCCTGGACCTTCTGAATCTTGCAATTCTCTTCTTGGACCTTTGAATACCACAATTCTATTGTCTGGGGACCAAACCGGACCTACATAAAGAGCCGCTTCTTTGGTGAGTTTGGTGACAGTTCCTTTTCCTGCAAGTGAGGCTTTGTAGAGATGACCACTCTCAGTTTCTGACCAAGTGGTGAATACCAATTGAGTTCCATCAGGACTCCAGGAAGGCATGGCTTCGGTGAAGTTATGGGTAGTGATTCGCTTTGGCTCTCCATTCGGATAGTCCATTACGTACAATCTGTTTAGCACAGTAAAAGCCAATTTTTTTCCATCCGGAGAAGGTACTCCATCACGGATTTGAGTGGCTAGTTTGGCTGTGGTATCCTTGATTTCATAATCGAAGTAAAGTCTTGGACCCATGGCCAATTTCACGTCCACTTCGAAAAGAATTTCTTTCGGAGCGCCGTCCATTACCGGAATACTCCAGATTTTTCCGCCGTAAGAGGCGATTACATTTTTAGAGTCAGGCGTAAAAGCCATCGCAGGAAGTACTCCCTGTGGAGCAATCGATTCCTGATCATCTCGCTGAACCGGATAGGCCAACCAGCGCTCATCACCAGACTCTAGATTTCTCAATACTAAACCGGTTTTATCCTCATATCGAGTGCCATAGGCCATATACTTCCCGTCTTTACTCAATGTAGGTGTAAATGCTGAACCATATCTGGATGAAATATTGGTGATTTTCCCTTCTTCCAAATCGTAAGTACCTAGCTGATATTGTGGCAATAATGCATTGTAATTCCAAGCTCCTATACGGTGGGAAAAATAGACTTTTTTACCATCAGGACTTACTACCGGGTCAATGGTCTTCATCGCAGTAGGGTTCTCATTCAATTGAATCCCTCCTCCACCATCTTTGTGATACATCCAAAGTTTAGCAATTCTCCTTCCTTTGCTCACTACGATGTATTCACCATCTGGTGTCCAAGCAGCACCGGGAACATCTCCATTTTTATCTTTGGTGACTTGTACGGTGTCTTTTTTCACCATATCGATGTACCAGAGGTTGTCAGAACCCGCACGGTCAGAGGTGAAAAGTATTTTTTCTCCGTCTGGAGAAAAACGGGGGTGAGTTTCGTAGGCAATGCCAGTGGTAATTGGGGTAGCTTTTCCCCCAGAAATCGGAATCGTATAGATATCTCCCAAAAGATCAAAAGCAAGGGTATTTCCGTCAGGGCTGACATCTAAGCTGATCCAAGTTCCTTCTTTGGTATTGAATTTAACCTCCCGCTCGGGCTTGAGTGGCAGGTCTTTAAATTTTGGATAGTCAAGCGAATCATTTTTCGTGCTATCAAGCTGAGTAATGTGATCTTCTAGCATGGGTGCCAAGGCCGAATCATTTTTAGGCACTAAAGCGGCAAAGCTCACAGAAACTCCCAGGGCTACTAGCAAGGCAGGCTGAGTAATTTTTTTCATAATTAAGGTTTGATGGGTGAGTAATTAGAAATGTTGTATTCAGTTATAAGCTTTTTTCAAAAAAATTAAAGAAGGTCAATTCTGAGCTATTCGACCTCGCATACATTTACAGGAAGTGCTTTATTTTTGAGCTCCATTTTTCCAATACTAGTAAATTTGAAGTCTGGCGCTGCATTGGCAAATTTATCTAAAATAAGAATCTGTCCAGGACTAGCCTTGGATTGAAGTCGGGAGGCCACATTAACAGTATCACCGATCACGGTAAAGTCTAGCTTTTTCAGGGATATTGATCCAATATTTCCGGAAACCATTTCTCCACTATTGATTCCGATTGATACTTTGGGTTTAAACCCTGATTGCTCGGAGTAAACAGGGAGAGCATTCATTTTATTCCGAATGGCAATACAAGCTCGAAGTGCTCTGGCATGGTAATCATCTCCTTTGAAAACGGCCATAATCGCATCCCCGATAAACTTATCAATAATTCCGGCCTCATTCATAATCTCTCGAACCATGAGATCAAAATATTCATTGAGTAATCCTACCACAATGTTAGGCTCCTCATTTTCAGAGATCGCAGTAAATCCGGAAAGATCTATAAAAGCAACTGCTGCTTCTATGGTTTCATTTTCCCATATTCCGGATTCGATTTCACGATTTCCCATGAAGTTTAATACTGTCTCATCGACATACATCTTCAGGATGTTATTTTCTTTCAGTGCTTTCAACGTCGATTTGACCTGATTAATATATTGAGTGGTCTTTTCAATGGTAATCTCCAAATCTTGAAAATCTACGGGCTTGGTAATGAAATCAAAAGCCCCAAGGTTCATGGCAGTTCGGATATTTTCCATGTCTCCATAGGCTGAGATGATGACAGTTTTCAACAAGGAGTGCTTTTCTTTAACTTTGGATAGCAATGTCAAACCATCCATTTCTGGCATATTGATATCGCTCAAGATCATATCTACGTCCTTGTTGGCATCCAATATCTCGAGCGCAATTCGACCATTCAGCGCAAACAAAAACTCAAGCTCTCCCTCACGAATTCGCTTTCGGAATTTTTGCTTGATCAGGATCTCTAAATCCGCCTCGTCATCGACTACCAATATCTTAATCATCGTTAATCTCTTTATTTCTTTGTTATTAGACCTAAAATCTCCCGCTTAAGCGAATCAAAATCAATAGGTTTGGTAAAAAATTCTTTCGCACCTGAACTCATTGCCTTTTGATAATTTTCAGTATCCCCGTAGGCAGAAATCATACTCACATTAATAGTCGGAAACTTATCCTTTATTTTTTTCAATAATTCCAAACCAGTCATTCCTGGCATATTAATATCCGAAAACACATATACTACTTCCGGAGGTTCGTCCTCACTTAATATCAGGAGTGCCTCGTCTCCTGAAAAAGCAAAAGCCAATTCTAAATCTCCACTACGCACTTCCTTCCTAAATTTCTGACGAAAAAGCGTTTCTACATCTCTTTCATCATCAACAATTAAAATCTTTGTCATCTTTTGTTAAGTTAAAATAATAATAAATTCAGTAAACTCACCAGGTACACTTTCTACAGAAAGTTGTCCATTATGTCCTTTGGTGATAATTTCATAACTCATCGATAATCCTAATCCAGTTCCTTTTCCTGCCGGTTTGGTGGTAAAGAATGGCTGGAAAATCTTTGCTTTGATCTCTGCTGGTATCCCATTTCCATTATCTCGGATACGAATCTCAATACCATTGTTAAGCTTTTTGGTGCTTACCCAAACTGTTGGCTTATAAGAAGCCTGCTCGCTATTACCTTGGATAGCCAACTCTTGCCGCTTTTCAGATACCGCATAGAAACCGTTGTTGATCAAGTTTAGTATGACTCGTCCAATATCTTGCTGAACGATTTCCATTCTCGGAAGCATTGGGTCTAGGTCTAATTTAAAGTCAGCATTAAAGGACTTGTCTTTGGCACGCAATCCATGATAACTCAGCCGTAAGTATTCATCAGCCAACGCATTAATATCTGTCAATTCTTTTTGTCCAGAATTATTTCTACTGTGCTGGAGCATTCCCTTTACGATAGAATCTGCACGTTTTCCGTGGGTATTGATCTTATCAAGGTTATCAGAAATATCAGCAAGTATCTCATCTATCAATCCCTCGTCCTGCTCGTCTTTTGTTTTTAATCGCTCCTCTTTTATTTCTTGGATCAATTCATTGCTGACTTCCGAAAAATTGTTGGCAAAATTCAAGGGGTTTTGAATCTCGTGCGCGATTCCTGCAGTTAGCTCACCTAAGGAGGCCATTTTTTCTGACTGAATCAATTGCTCTTGAGTGGATTTCAATTCTTCGATGGATTTATTCAACTGCGCGGTACGATGGTTTACCCGCTCCTCCAATATTCGATTTTCCTTTTTGAGGTAAAAAGACCTTATCTGAACGATGGTATAGATCAAAAGACCTAATATAAATGCATAGATCAAAAATGCCCACCAAGTAAGCCACCAAGGTGATTTAATGGTGAATGAAAATTTAGAAGGTTGACTCCAAACCCCATTAAATCCTTTGGTGATCACTTTAAACGTATAATCTCCCGGTAATAAGTTGAAATAAGTTTTGGATGTGGAATTTTTAGTGATTTCAGACCATTGCTCATCGAACCCTTCAAGCACATATCTGAATTCTATTTCATCTCTACTTTTGATGGAGGGATTGGAATAAATAAATGTGAGGGAGTTTTGATGATGTGGCAAAACCAATCCTATAGGCATCTTGGTCTTTTTATCTAAACTATCCCAGCGGATATTTCTTGCATTAAGATAATTGGCTAATTCTTTCTTATCGAGTTCAAGACTATCTGGAACCTCTAAGTCTTCTACTTTCTGATATCTTTTGAAAAATGAGGGAGATTCATCCATCACCCGGACTCCAGTGAGCTCTACTTTTGAATCAGAGCTTGAACTGGTAACTGGATCTTGAAGATTCACGGTTAATATAGGAGCGGCCCCCCACCAAACCTTTCCCTCTGAAGTAACAAAGGCAGTTGATTGGTTATAATCTGTGAATGGAAATCCCTCTGCTCTTCCAAAATTTGAAAATCGCCAGGCTTGATTAGGATTGTCTTTTTCGGGCTCATCGATCACTACGATTCCATTTTCAGTTCCTAGATGGAGCCTCCCTTTTGACACCACCATATCATATAATCCTTCGGGAACTAAACCATGAATCTTATTGATATTGGTGAGGGAGTCCCGACTTTTATTGAGGATCGAGATCCCCTTGCCTCCTCCGATCACCAATCGCTGGTCAGCCATCAGCAAAAGAACAGATTGATCATTGGTGGCTAGTCCCTCCAAAATTCCAAAATAACTTAAGGTGTTTTTTTCAGGGTCAATTACATTGATTCCAGAATCACTGACAAGCCATATTTTTTGCGCTGAATCTTCTATTAGCCCCCAAATGGTATTACTGGCGAGACCGGAGAAACTATCTAGTTTTTTCATGGTGCCATTTGCCCTGTCAAAAACCAACAAGCCATTATTGGTAGCTATCCACAGCGAACCATCGGCTCTTATTAGCGCCCGAAAATTCACAATAGCCGTTTCTGAATTTCCGAGATATGCTGTAATGGTTTTTGCATTCAAATCAAGAATACTAAATCCGCCTCCTGCGCCGATAAAAAACAGATCCTCCTTGATTTTTGTGATTCCACGCATATTATTCAAGCCTGCATTTCCCGAAATCACAAGTTCTTTAAGGCTATTTTCTTTCGGATTATAAATCATCAAGCCCGCATAGGTACTAAACCAAATACGGCCTTTGCTATCTTCAGTGATGCCCCAGATATCATTACTTAGTAATCCATCCTCTGTCGTGAAATGCCTGGAATCCATCCCAAAGGGGTCATAGAGCGTCAGGCCTTGCAGCCAGGACCCAGACCAATAAATTCCTTCTTGATCAAATATATTGACCGCAGGAGGCCCTTGACCTGCAAGATTTGATTTGGTCTTTATGGTTTTTATGGTCCCTTTTTTTGGATTGTAAATACTGAAAAACTGATTAGACCCGATCCAAATTTTCTCCTCTTTATCCAAAGTAACTGTAATTGGGGCTCCTTCAAATCCTTGGTCTTCTGCCAATCGAGTGATGCTGGAATTTTCTAATGAAATACTGGAAAGACCTGGAGAGAAGGAAGAGATAAGTATTTCACCATCGGAAGTTTCTTTGAAATCAGCATTAGCAAAGGTTTCCAAGCCAATTTTTTGATCGAAGAGTTTCATTTTATTCCGATCTGCATCAATTACTAATACACCAAGACTAATTCCTATCCAAAGGTTATTTTTTGAATCAATGAATGACCCTAGGGCGTTGCTGATTCCTAATTCAAGGGCTCCAAGGTCAAGATTGGAGATTGTCCGATTCTTTAAATCAATGAACTTATGCTCCGCATTAGTTCTTCCTCCCCAATAATTTCCGTCTTGGTCCACATTGCCACGAGAGAATCCATAGGAGAGTTCAAAATTTTCCACCAATTCCTTCTCTAGGTCAATTACTAGGATTCCTTTTTGGAAACTTGATACAATCAGTTTGCCATCGGGGGCAAAATCTAAATCCGAGATCGAATTCAGTGCTCCGGTAAAATCACTTTTCACAATCGGATAGAGGTGAAACTCAGATCCGGTAAATTTAACCAATCCTTTTTCGGTGGCTATCCAATGAATGCCATCCGGACTTATAACCTGCGCAAAAATAACATTCCCTGGCAAGCCTTGCCCGTTAGAAAGACTTAAAATTCCCGCATTTACATTTTCCAATTTTAACGGAGTGATGACTTGAGTTATAATAGGCTCGGGAAGTCTAGCTACTGTACTTGTTAGCGAATCTGATTCTATTTCAAGTTTAAAGGGAAACACTTCTAATTGATCCCAATCGAATGTCGTTTTCTCTACGGGATTTTTTAAGGGAATTTCCTCTTCTAAGTAGAAAGGCTTCGATGGCAATCGATCTAGATCAAATTGAAAAGTCTTTCCTTGAGGCACAAATTCTTTAGGCACTTCTTTCCATACGATCGGTTTTCCCTCAGGTACTTGGAAAGGGACAGCCTTAGGAATTTCAAAACCAGATGGATTCTCAGGGTATGGAACTTCTACCTTTGTTTGGCACGAAAAGACAAGCAGCCCAAAGAAAAAAGCTAAAGGTAAAGCCTTAAAAATATTTTTTCGTATTGTCATCTTTCGTTTTAGCTTATTCAAATTGGAAGTTTGATACAGATCTCAGTTCCTACTCCCTCCTTAGAATGGACACTAATCTCGCCACCATGAGCTTTTATGATGTCATAGCTGAGTGACATCCCTAGTCCAGTTCCCTGGCCAGTAGGTTTGGTAGTAAAAAAGGGTTGAAAAATTTTCTGTTTGGTTGCTTCAGACATCCCGATTCCATTGTCTTTTACTCTGATCTCTATACTATTTCCGGATTTTTTTGTTGAAACCTCCACGGTTGGTTTAAAGGATTCCTTAGAATCTCCATCCTTTTTCAATTGGGCTCCCCTTTCATTTACTGCATAAAAAGCATTGTTTATTAAGTTCAAAAATACCCTTCCGATATCTTGGGAAATCAAATCAATCATAGGAAGTCCTTCCTCAAGATACGCTTTAAAATCGGCATTGAAACTTTTGTCTTTCGCACGCAAACCATGATAGGATAGCCGTAAATATTCATCTAATAGCTCGTTGATATCTGTAGCTACTTTGATCCCAGAACTGGTTCTAGAGTGCAAGAGCATTCCCTTTACGATACCATCTGCCCGCTTTCCGTGAAGATTGATTTTCGTCAGATTTTCTTTGATGTCTTTCAGGATTTCCTCAACAAGTCCTTCATCCCTTAGTTCAGGAGCTTTTGCTCGCTCCTCTTCTAGCTCTACTATCAGTTCATTGCTGACTTCAGAAAAATTATTAACAAAATTTAGCGGATTTTGAATCTCATGAGCAATCCCTGCTGTCAATTCTCCAAGGGAAGCCATTTTCTCAGCATGGATCAATTGATCTTGGGTAGACTTTAAGTCATCAATTGCCTTTTGTAATTCTTCCTTTTGCTGAACCAACTCTGAAGTTCGCTCACTTACCTGTACCTCAAGTTCGGCTTTGAGTTTGGCAGTAATTTCCAATTCCCGCTCCCTTTCAATCGCTTTTAATCGATCAATCTCAAGTTTTTTGGCTTGTTTTCGATTATTGATCCACATGGCGATCGCCCATATTAGGGCAAAAATGCTCGCAATTTCGAAATAATCAGCACGCTTTGCATAAAACACCGGAAAGATCAATTCAACCAAATGTTTGACAATTTGAATCCCGATAATTGGAAGCCAAGAATAAAGCACTTGTTTCCTCCCAGCAAATTCAGGCTTGGTCAGGATCAAATAAATCAATCCAGAGATCGGGAAAATTGAAGCAAAAGAAGTCAAAAGCTCATATTCCTTATCTATTCCAGCGGTTAGCAATAGGACTGCAATTGCCACAAATAGAATAAGGTTAAAAGCAGGAAACCATTTAGTGGGTGGCAACTCTCCTTTTCTTGGCTTTTTAAAAACCAAGGTTAAAACAATAGTTAGGATATTTACTAAAACCATACGACAAGACTATTAATTTTACTCAAAACTATTTTCATCAAGAGGTAAGATAATTATAAATTCTGCACCTTTCTTTATTTCTCTTTGTCCCGAACTCAGCGAGGATTCTACAATAAGCTCCCTTCCACGTGATTTTATACGAGAGTAACTAAGCGGTAAGCCCAGTCCAGTTTCTTTTCCTGTAATTTTTGTAATAAAAGAATGGTTGGAATACTTTGTCTTTAATCGTCTAAGGAATCTCTCTACCATTATCTAAAACCCGAGTCTCAATTCCTTCTGCTAACTATTTGGAGGATACACTAACTTTTGGATAGTAACCATTTTTCGAGTTTTCTATCCTCCGTTGATAAGCTATTTATCTTATTCAGATACTGCATAGAATATATTATTTTAAATTTTGAAGAGAGCTTTTCAAATATCCCTTGAAGTCAAATTGGGCGGGGGAACTTCTAGATCCAAATTGGACAGATACTCTGCGTAGAAATCCTGGTCCTTGGGCCGAATAACATGTTAGCAGAGTCGTAGGTATTTCTCAATCATATTGGTATCCGTATTTTCTTTCTGGGCTTCACCTGATTAAAAGAAATCCAAAAAAAGGAAACCGGGAAGAACCTTAATCACCCTAACTAAGCTCTTCCCGGTAGTTTAAAAAATATGAGTTAATCCTTGAAAAATGTGATCAGTTTGACTGCTAATCTTAATCGATTTAATAAAACTCATTCCTGGTCCCCTTTGCTGCTTTACATTTAATTATAAAACAGGTTCATTAGCTAGTGTTAAGTAAATCTATCAGCCTGAGCCTTCAATGAGGATACGTTTTAAAAATACTTATTTGCTATCATCTTGCATTTCCATTGCCGCCTGGGCCTCTGCAGTCTCTCGAATTTTGGTCAAAGCCATCGTAAGAGCTGCGGCATCCCAATAGCCATGTGTTTTTACAATTTTTCCATCAACAAATTGGGAGGTTAGATGGACTGGCATTTCAAATGACTCCCCTGAAGCAGCGATGGTCCCTTTCCAAAGCCCCCAATAATTCACCCAAGTTTCTCCTTCATCATTTATGACCATCTCATAAATATCTTTCTCCCGATCAAAGGAGTAACTAGATAGCGGTTCTAAACTTAATTTTTGTCCCGCAATAATCTCTTGAATTGAAGCTGGGTTTTCCTCTGATGTATTAAACAAAATGGTAGCACCGTCTGCATAACTTTTTTCATAAGCCTCCCAATCTCCCTCCACGTAATACCCAATATTAGATTTGACTATTTCAATTTCTATAGAATGCTGGGTATAACGAGTCTTTGTATCACATCCAAATGCTATGAGAAATACTCCGAGGAACAATATATTTTTCATAGTCGTAAGTTTCTAAACATTGGAAATCTTAATGATGAATCAAGTTGAATTTTATTTAGAAAACTTGGAAACGATTTAGTACCAAAATAGTCTTAGACTTCCCGAATGATATAATATTTTACCCGAAGGATATTTTAAATACATTAAATTGATTTTCAAATCCTTCTATTCCTTACATTTAACTATGAAAAAATTTTTTCTAATGCCCTTTTTTTTGATTTCCACTTTGGGTTTTGCGCAGATTGAATCTAGAAATGAATTTTTCCAATATCACGAAGTCTTTGTAGAGACTGATAATTTTGGATACGAATACTTGGATAACCTCGAAACAGCCATTGCCAAGATGCCAAAAGACTCCCCAGTAAGATTGAAAGTTATTAATGACTTGGGATATTATTATCATACCCGGAATCTGAACAAAGCCTTAAACATAGTACAGAAGGGTATAGAAGAGTCGATAGAAAAGAATCAAAATTACTGGGTTGGGAAGCTGCTTGTTTCAAAAGGGGCCATATTACTTCGTTTGGAGGAATTAGATTCTGCTGAGCAGGCACTCAAGGATGCTATCCCCCTAATCCCACCTAGTGAATCTTGGCTTCTATACACCAACTTAGGATATGTCTATGAGCGGAAAGGAATGCTAGGTGAAGCTTTTACTTATGCTTCCAAAACACTTGAAATCGGAGAAAAATATGGAGATGAAAAGGCTAATGCTATGGCCTATTCTGATATGAGTAATCTCTTTTGGAAACAAGGAAAGTTTGAATTTGCCTTGAGTTATGGATTGAAATCGCTTCGGATTTTTGAAAAACGAGGTTTAAATGACTTAGACTTTGATTTTACACTGCATTTAGTCGGACAATATCTAGTTGATCTAAAGCGGCCAAAAGAGGCAGTCCAATATTTTGAGCAGTCCGCCAAAATTGGAGAGCGATACGGATTTTACAATAATTTAAGTGACACATTTATAGCACTTGCCAACCTTCAAACTCAGCTTGGAAATTATTCGGAAGCCAAAAAATCAGGTCTAGAAGCCCTCCGATACGCTGAATTATTGGAGAATGACTTTATGATCATGAGATCTTACTTTTCATTAGGAAAGGCAAGCTTTGCTTCACAGGATTATTTACAAGCTTCTAACTACTTCGAAACGAGTATTACCAAAGTGAAGGACGACTTTGGAGATAAATTTTATTTGAGTTTGGTCTATAAAGAATTGAGTAGAGCCTATGAAGGTGCCGGAGCTTTCAAGAAGGCGTTACTGACTTCTCGAAAATCTGAAGAATTCAAAAAGGATGTGTTCACGGCAGAGGCCGAAGAACGGATAGCCCTAATTCAGACTCAACTAGAAGTCGCTCAAAAAGAAAATACAATCAAGCTTCAGGAAGCCAAATTAAGCCAGCAAAAGATCATTCAGATATTATATCTTACGATTGCGGTTGTTTTGATCGTGATTCTGTTTCTCCTGTATCGGGTTTACATCCGAAAGAGATCATATAGTCTTTTACTTGAAAAGAAAAACGAGGAAAAGGAATTTCTGCTTAGAGAAATCCATCATCGAGTCAAAAATAACCTAGAAACAATCTCGAGCCTTTTGTCTCTACAAATCTCAAAAATTAAAAACCGGGAATTTCAGCAAGTGATGGAGGAAACCTATACCCGAGTCCAAAGTATGGGTATGATCCATCTCCAACTCTATGGGGAGAAAAATCTGAAAGGCGTCGAGATGAAATATTTCTTTGAAAGCTTGGGGCGATTTATTCTAGAAACATTCGATGCTGAGGATCGAGTTGATGTGGACGTAGATATGTCTACGCTGAAACTAGATGTGGATCTTGCAATCCCGATTGGACTGATAGTGAATGAGCTGATTTCCAACTCACTAAAATATGCCCTCCCAAAACAAGAAAGAGGGGAAATCCGAGTCAGTCTCTATGAGAAGGGAGAAATTCTACTCTTGGAAGTCGCAGACAATGGAATCGGAATCCAGCCGAATTTTATTCCTCTTGGGACAGGATTTGGGAGTGAATTGATCAGTCTATTGACCAGACAATTAGACGGAAAAATGACCTTGATTGAATCCCACGGAGCCGCCTTTTCATTCGAATTCTTTTTAACAAAAGCAGCATGACCCCAACTAAAATTTTGATCGTTGAAGATGATATGATCATCGCCGCCAATATCAGTTTGCAGCTGAGCAAGCTTGGCTATGAGGTCACAGGAATCGAGACCAGAGCAGCAGATGCAATTCACCACGCCCTAGAAAGCAAACCCGATTTGATTCTCATGGATATTCAACTCAGAGGAGAGTCCACCGGAATCGAAGCTGCTCACGCCATTCATGAAACATTAGATATCCCAATAATCTATTTGACTGCAAATGAAGATGATGCCACTTTCCAAAAAGCAAAAGACACGCATCCATTTGCTTTCATTTCCAAGCCATTTTCCAATCAAAACCTGGAACGAACTATCGCACTGGTCGAGGAACGAATCAAGGGCACTTCGAAAAAAATAGCCGAAGAAAGCATCTTTCAAGAGGGTCAAGAGGATCGAATTTTTATCCGAAACCAAAATAAATTGATCAAAGTGATGCTTGATGATATCCTCTGGGTAGAGGCCGAGCGAAACTATTGTAAAATCACAACTACTCAGCAAGCCTTCTTGATTGTAAGTCCGCTGAATAAACTTTGTGAAAAAATGGATCAAAAGCGATTTGTTAGAATTCATCGCTCCTTCATGGTCAACTTTTCAAAATTGGAAGCCGTAGCAGAAACCCATGTAGAATTGAAAGGGAAAATCCTCCCGATCGGCAAGCAATTCAAGGAGGATCTTCTCCGATTGGTGAATAAAGTATAGACTAATTATATCCTTTATTAATGGCTTTCCATAATTTAGGGACTATCCGCTCAATCTCGATCAACTGAAATCTAATCCAGTAACTTAAATCCGGGGCCCTGTAGGAAAGTGTTTGGTGAAAATAGAGTCCGACAGACAGGTATAGGTTAAAATCTAGACCTAATTTCCTTTTAATCCTTTGATCACCACATTCCCAGTTCCTTTAGGGTCGCAAGGATAGCCAAAGTCTTTCCGCCAAGCAGGTTCGTCATAGAGAATAGCATAAAAATCATCAAGGTATAAACGTGTCTGTTCAAGGTATTTCTCTTCCAATAATGGCATGTCTTTATATAGCTTGTAGAGCTCCCGCTTTAGCGCATTGAAATGGTTAATAGTAGGGATAAAATCATCGAGATTCTCCAGACAATATCCCCTATACCTTCGCTCACGTACTGAGCTCATCTTCAATCCATCTGCAGGAAGCGCATAGGGAGCATTTACAATTCCTGAATGATCGAAATCATAGGGAACAGCAAATGGCAACTGAGCCCCGCCCGCATTTAGAAGCTTTATATTCTGCCGATACTGGACTGACCAATCTGTATTTCCAATCAGATATTCAAAAACTGCCAGGATTTGGAATTCTTTCGTTTGGGTTTGACGTGGATTCAGATTCCTTTTCAAAGGGGTCAGTCCATTCCTAGATGCCATTTGTTTTTCATCCTCCAAAAGAAATGCGTAAAATGATTCAGGATTTTTAGTTTTCCCCTCCTGCTCCAATTTGATATTTACCAGCCTTACTTTAAAACTAAGCGGTGTAAGGAGGTTATAGAGTTTGTAAACCAACCATTCGCGGATGACATATTCATCACCTTGGCAGGGCATGACCAGTTTTAATTCCTTTTGACCAGAAAACATGGAGGATTGAGTGACTTCATCATTTTCAAACCTTAGCATCAAAGGAGCATAGGTGCAATTCCCCAAAAGTCTTCGGAAATTTCCTCGGGCTTTCACTTCAATTGAAAGGGATTTCTCAGAATTACCGTTGACTTTATACGAAAGTGTTAGCGGATAAAATTTTGGATTTTGAGATTTATCATTCAGCGGTCTGCGCATATCCCCGCTGAGCACTAGTTCTATAATTTCCTTGGAATCGAAAAGTTCAGAATAAGAAGTTGAAATAGTGTCGAGGGTCGAACAGTTATATTCCCTCGCCTCTAAACTTCCAAAAGATCCCAAGAGGACTAAGCTTAACCAGACTCGGATAGCGATACCCATACCATTATGGTTTAAAATTATTTGTTCAATTGATCGGGAGTTTAATGATAAATTCAGAACCAGACTCACCTTGTCCTTCATGTGTGATCATGCTAAGCTCTCCACCATGAGCCTTCACGATATCATAGGAAAGTGACAGTCCCAACCCAGTACCCTGACCAGTTGGCTTAGTTGTGAAAAAAGGCTGAAAAATCTTATCTCGAATCTGCTCTGGCACTCCATTACCATTATCACTAACCCTGATTTCAACCGCGTCACCCAGCCATTTTGTAGTCACATTTACTTGAGGGTGATATGAGTCAGGATTAGACTTTAATCGCTCATTGACAGCATAAAAGGCATTATTGATCAAATTGAGTAAAACCCTTCCTATGTCTTGAGGAATGATTTTGATCTTTTTTAGATTTGGGTCTAAGGTATAATTGAACTCCGCGGCAAAGTCTTTATCCTTGGCTTTGATACCATGAAAAGACAAATTCAAATATTGAATAGTTAAGGCATTCAAATCGGTAAACTCTTTTTGCCCAGTGTTGATACGACTGTGCTGAAGCATATTCATAATGATCCCACTTGCGAGATGACCATATTTATTGATCTTGCCTAGATTAGACTTTACATCGCCAATTACCCAAAGAGCAGTCGTTGTATCTCCCTTCTGGAGATTATCTTGCATTTCATCGACTAGCTCGGAAGTGACTTCAGAAAAGTTATTTACAAAATTCAATGGATTCTGAAGTTGATGGCTAATGCCAGCGGTCAATTCACCCAAAGAGGCCATTTTCTCTGATTGAATCAGTTGAAGCTGAGTTAATTTGAGTTGGTCAAGCGTATTTTCCAGTTTTTCGTTTTTACTCTTTATTTCGTTGTTTCTTTCTTTAAGGGTTTGGTATGCTTTGTCCAGTCTGTTCCGGTTTCGATAGACTAAAAACAGAATAATCAAGAAAGTAAACAAGCCCACAAAAGCTGAAAAGGTAAGCCATTGTTGCCTGATGGCAGCCTTCTCGAATTCCAGTGTTTTTTTGGAAAACTCGTACTCTGCCTCCAGATTAGTAGCCAATCGTTGACCTAAGGCAGTGTTTATACTATCGTTATACAGTTTGAAAAGCTTGTAATTATCCAGTGCTTCCTGATAATTCCCCATTCCTTCATTGATTTTTGCCAAGAGCTCATTCGCATTGCGCAACTGGGTAGTCTGACCCATTTTCACTGCTTGTTCCAATCCTTTGGCACCGTAAATCACGGCCTCATCAAGATTTCCTTTTTTATAATACAATTCTGCAAGTCCTAGCAAGGAGTGTGAATAAGGCACCCCATATCCTTTTTCCTCAGCGATATCGATGGATCTGCGATATAGCTCTTCTGCCAGCTCCGTACTATCCATAGCCGCATAGATATCAGCCATCGTCCGTGCAGTCATTTCTATAAATTCAGGGCTTTGCAATTCCAATGCAGATGCATAACCTATTTTTAGATTTTCAAGGGCGGCCAGCAGATTATTCTGTTTGAGTTCTACATCACCGATGTTATTATATGCTAGAATTACGCGGCCCTGGTTTCCGATTCCCTGATAGATCGAAAGCATCTCTTTGTATTTTGATTTGGCCTCTTCAAATTTCTCTTGCTCAAAGTAAATCAGGGCAACATTATTTAGTGCGGCAGCCTTCACGTTCAAATTACCAGTTTTTTCTGCACCTTTTATTGCCTCAAAAAAGTTGTTTAGAGCCTCTGTATAATTCCCGAGATTGAAATAAACCAGTCCAATATTATTTAAGATTCCCGGGACTAATTCCTGATCGGAAAGTTCTTTCGCAATAGTCATCGAACTGGTATAATATGCTATTGACTCTACGAATTCGCCTTTATTTTGAAGTGCGTTTCCATAAATTTTCAAAGCTTCAGATTCACCCTTTTTATAATTTGCCTCGCGACAATGCAAAATTTGCTGATCAAGAAATAAGATGGCACTGTCTGGATTACTCTCCGCAAGCATAAAGCCCAGTTCATTGGCTTTGTTGAGGTAAACTGTATCCTTAGAATATCCAGTTTTGCTAGAAAGTTTGGTCAGGTCTGCTTTCAGGCTTTCAATTGTCTGTGCCGCCACGGTACCTATAAATAGAAGGAAAAAAGCGAGCACAAAAAAAGGAATTGCCCTAGATCTAATTAGATGAATCGCAAATAGCCTTTTCATAAATAAATCATAATTAATTTATTAATCGCCGGGGTTTTACAAAATTGAACTTTGAACTATAAAAATTTGGATTTTTAACTTAAAAAACTACCTTTATTTTGTATAATTTATATTTTAACTTACATATGATGAAAAGAAATTGCACAGCGACAAGTAATTCTTGGTTCTTATTTTTTGTAACAGAATCGGAGTGTTCTCAAGTATCATATCATTCACTATCCGAAGATATAGACGCTGAATTAATCACCACTATCTCCATAAGCGAAGAAGATAGCCCTGAACAAGGTGATTCACCAGAAAGTGCTGATGAAGAAAGTGAGGGGTTTGCAGAAAGAGGAGTTGATCCTGCGCGAACTGTAGTAGACCCTGCGCGAACCATTGTAGACCCCGCCAGAACAAGGGGGGTCGATCCTGCTAGAACTCGCGGAGAAGAAGAGAAACCTTCAACAAAATAGGCCCAGGAAGCTCTTCTTTCTGGGCCTATTTTTTTTCGTTCGCTAATTTTCATTGTAAGAGATTAATTTAGGGTTTTCATTATTAGTTGACTGAGTGTATACTTGAATTGATCTAACCTCTGAGTCAAAAAAACATGTGATTTTTTGGAATCTAGTATTGGCAAATGAATCTGTTTAATAATTAAGTTGATAAACAAAATTAACATTCTTATAAAAATCAATGCTACTAGAAAGTTTAACCTTCCTAATAGCATTGTAAAAATTCATTTTAATCTAGAAAAATTATTCTTTAGGCGGTGTGACTATATACCCTTGCTGAGTCAGAATATTCAACATATCATACCAATCACCCTGCTGTCCTTCTGCAACAATAGGCATCAAAGCCATAAAAAAGATAAAGATCAGAGTGCCTTTTAATGTTCATAGTTTTGAATAGTTTCAATTTTGAAAGTTTTATGAGCCTGATCCAAGTAATTCATTTTTTACGAAAATGGAAAACTACTTTGGACGAAGTTCGAGTTAATATGTCCTAGCTAATACTAATTCTTCCCAAACCTGTTTTATGAACAGGTCGTACCGATACTAACAGGATGATGTGAATAATTACAGGAAGTTTTTGAGAAATGCAGGAAGTAAAATAGCTTGATTAAACTTAATCTGAGAGCCATAGGATCGGCTGATTTTGAGGCAGGGAATTTTTAGCTAACCGAGTATCAATTGAGCGTTTTCCTCAGAGATACTATAAAAGGGGTAAAAAGATTACAAATTCAGTCCCTTCACCTTCCACACTCTCCACTTTCAATTCCCCGCCGTGTGCCTTCACAATATCATATGATAGTGATAACCCTAATCCAGTTCCCGATCCAGTTGGCTTGGTAGTGAAAAATGGCTGGAAGATTTTTTCTTTGATGGAGTTGGGAATACCAGCTCCATTGTCCTCAACAGTAATACTTACTCCCGATTGACCATTTGGTTTGCTAACCCGTTTGGTGGTCACCTTTACCTTTGGTTGATATGGGTGATCTGCTCCTCGCTCCTTCACCATGCGCTCATGAACAGCATAAAAAGCATTATTAAGTAGGTT
>Ga0136655_1000400_pt1 | contig 19404 bp, 25 predicted proteins | sample CPBDNA_2_FD_94863 | JGI IMG/M metagenome (GOLD analysis project Ga0136655, IMG submission 94863) | Freshwater to marine salinity gradient microbial communities from Chesapeake Bay, USA - CPBay_Spr_15_0.8_DNA (version 2) | ecosystem: Environmental > Aquatic > Marine > Coastal | place: USA... | reverse complement strand
CTATAGAACCATCGGGTTGTGTTGCTATAGAACCATCGGATTGTGCTGCTATAGAACCATCGGATTGTGCTGCTATAGAAACGTCGGGTTGTGCTGCTATAGAACCACCTTTTTGAAAAAACATATCACTAAACATATTATTTTCTTTAATTTTATCGAATGGAGAATCAATGTCTGCTTTATATATTTGATGAATTAATTGTCTTACCACTTTATCATTATTATCTTGAACTCTAATTGCTTCTAATGCTAAACATTTTGATAATACACATATTCTTGCTTCACAAATCATTAAAGCATATAATTTATCAACAATGGGTAAATCTGAGTTTTCTTTTAAGAAATCATAATAGAAATCATAAATATATATTAAACAATCTTGTTGTGGACAAGATAAACATCCTTTTTGACTATCCCAAGAAACATTAGAATTGATATAATCTAAAAATCCACGAGGTTTTGATGAACACTCTAACATTTTTTTACGAATAGCTGATCTAAAATTCTGATTATCATTTAATCCCTCAATTATACCCTGTATTCGTTCCATTTCATCTTTATGTAATGATTGACTTATATTTCTTTCGTCTAATATTTCATTAACAGCACTATCAAAGTATTCATCATAAACACCTTTTATAATTACATCCATCCACCTAAATGAACTAACTGTAATATAAGGATTTATTTTTTCAATCATACTACTATCGTCTTCTAAATTAGAACCAGGTATCCTTGCTGTTAATAATAATAAATTTTTAATATCACTTATAAATTTATTCTTACTTGTTTCAATTAAACCAGGTTTTAAAGATAAATTCCCTTGAATGTCTGAATTTTGTTTGGAATGTAAAGCGGTTATAATTTTATCAATATCGGAAAATTCACCACCATAATTATCATCTAAATCTGACTTACTACGTTTCTCTTTTAATGAAGCGTCTTTAATAATATGTTGGAGGGTTCTTGATTTTAAATATTCTGGACGACTTAATAATATCTGAAAAAATTCATATGTACTTACACATTGTAAATAATATTTAATAAAATCAGATGTTTCCGTTACCACTACCTTAGGGGCATATTCTACATAATCTTTATTAAGTAATCTTAATAAATGTGTTTTATCTTTTATTTTATTAATTAACCTGAAACCTTTGTAAGCTGCTGCTGCGACAGATGTTGCTATTAATCCAACACCGATAGCCGGTAGTAAACCCGCCCCACCCTTCTGAATACTTTTCTTTTTAGATTTTTTATATTTTCGATTAGTACGATTATTTTTATTACGTTTATTAACTCTATCTCCATTAATTTTTTTAGATGTTCTCTTTTTTTCTTTTTTCATAAACTATAATATAACTACTAAATTATTTTAATCTTTTTTATCTAAAAAATCAATCTTGAGTTTAATTTGTTTTTCTTCATCATTATTTTCTTCAACAGAGTCATCTATTATATCATCTAAAACAACTTTTACTATATTATCTTCATTTACAGATTTATTATCTATTTCCTGAATAGGTATATCATCAGTTTCTTGCACAAGATTATTATCAATTATACCGGTTTCTATATCTTTTTGTGAACTTTTAAACATTTCATTTATTTTTTCCATAGGATGTTTATCTTTATCAATATGTTTATCTTCCATAAATGATTTTTTAAATTGTGAAACTTTATTTAATGATTTTAATTCTTCATTTATATCTGGTTTCTCAAATTTTTCTGGTGTAACTTTTATCATTCGTTTAAATTCAGTATCAACATTATTGTTCCATTTTTGCTTTTTAATGTTCATAAATTTTTCACCAGCCGCTACAACTGTATTTATTTTTTGTTCCTCTTTATTTTCAAATATTTTACATTTATGTAATCCATTACATACATGTGGGTGATTAAAATCGGGTTCTAATTTATTAAATTCATTTTTATAACGTTTAATAATATCATCATCTATGGGGGGACTTTGTTCAATTAATCTATCATATTCAGCCCGACAAACATTTAAAAAATCAAAGGCGGGTTTTCTCATTTTAGGTTCTAGAGTTAATTCTACAGCAATATCTCTACTTAATTTAGACCAAGAAACTTCTGAGACTCTATGAGATTCCATTAATTCAGCATATCTTAAGAAATTCTGAAGTGTAGATAATATACCAGCAAAAATATTGACACCACCGACACACGCCATCGCTAATTGTTTATTTTCTTCTGGAACAAATGAATCCATAGCAAAATTAGCTGTTCCTGTTAATGTACTAAGAATAATTACAGGGATAGTAAAAGTATAATTTCTACAACGATATAATTTTTCTGAACGACTATGAAGCCATCGATACCCAGATGCTCTTTCAGACCAACTAGCTAGCAACTCTTCTTGTTCCCTTGTCCAACGCTGATTAGAATTCTCTTTTTTATCATTTTTTCTCAGAGTAGTTAAATCAACGTCCATAATTATAATTTTAAAAAATAAATTAATTTAATTATTAATCATTTCATTAATCTTTTAATTTTACCCATTAATTGTCCATTATGTTTCATCTTACCACTTTCTATTTCATTAATATCTTTCACAGGTATATTTAATTTTTGAGCAATATCTTTTTGTGTCATATTCTGACTTAATCTATATTTTTGTAAGGTTTTACCGAATTCTAAATCCATTTTTTTATGTGATAATTTACCTTCTTCCTCTGCGTCATTCATTTTTTGCTCTTTTGATTTTACATATTGTTTCTTTTCACCACCTTCTTGATTATTATTAGATTTAACTGTTTTAACTATCCAATCTTGATGTTCCATACTAATATATTAATAAGATTATTATATATATCTTTAATTATTTTCAGAACCTTTATAATCTTTACGATTCACAAAAGTTTGGTCTAATAATGTATTTTTCAAATTATCATCACCACCTGGATATGTATATCTTTTACAAAAATTAGCTTTATCATCATCACCATCACATCCCGAAATACAATTAACAGTTCTTTTATTATTTCCTTCATAAATTAATTGGAATTTACAAGATTGCTTATCACTAGATAAATTAATATCACTGGTTAATCGAGCATTTGATAATGGATCATTTCCACCTGCTTCATCATATAATTTATCTAAACTACTATAACCTAAAAACTTACGATTACTTTTTCCACTACCACTACTATCAACACTAGTAAATAAAAGATATATTAAATAACCTATTATAATTGAACCGGAGACCGCAGCACTTATAACTGAAATATATTTAAATAACATACCTTTTAATAATGAGGATGAATTTGTTTTCATAGGTATGGTTTGAGGAGGCATTATATAAATAATAGTTATAATAAATTTGATTTAAAAGATAAAATTATAATTAAATATATATAATATGGATCCTTCTTCATTTACTAAAACTTCATTTTGTAATATAGAAATTGATAATATAACTACAAATGAATCTAAAAAATATATTTTAAATTCAATTAGTCTTTTATGTTCTAACATTAAATATAATTCGCGTTATGCGAAAGTATTTAATGAACAATTCTCTAAAAATTTAAATAATCCTCATGTATTCTTTCTTAAAAGTAGTGGAACTCCTTATCTATTATTTTTAACTCAAATTAATGGTGTAAATTATAATTTCTTTATTGATAAGAAAATTAAAGAAGGATATGATTATCCTAAAATATTTATTTTACCTTATGAATTTTCATCTGAATTATATAAATCTACTCTCTTTGAATGTGAATTAATAAGAACTCGTGACAAAAAATGGTTAATAGGTCTTAATGATATCTATTATCACTGTGGAGAAAATTTTAAGAAAAAGAGTATTATTGATAGAGTAAATATTATGCATACTATATTAGATAAATCTTATACTGAAAATGAATTCACTAAAACCTGTAGATTATTTATCAAGAAATATTTTGATTATAAAGATTTAGATTTTGCTCTGAATAGTTTTGCTCCACATTTAGATTATGATACTCGCGGTTTATATTTTGTTCCTTTAAGAGTTAATTATTCAAACATCTTATTTATGTTTCCCAGAGATAATAATCCTGTAAAAATAATTGAGAAAGTAGAAAAAACTACAAAAACATTTCGTATTATGAAAACAATGAAACCTGATGTTTATGATTTATATTTATCAAAAGATGATAGTTTAATTAAATCTGGTAATGCTTTAGTTCAGAATACCCAATTAAGTCATAGTTTACTCAATTGGTTTCAAGATAAAGAATTTGATAGTGAAATACTCGTAGAGTGTAAATATAATGAATTCTTCAAAAAATGGGAACCCATCTCTTTATCAGATGATACGATTAGTGAAATATAAATAATATTAATATTATATATATTAATGAATAAAATACCTAAAAAATATACTGCTAAACTATCAAGGCGAGATAGGATAAATCAAAAGAAAAATTTAATCAAATCAAGAAAGATGTATAAAAAGGGAGTTTATGTAGATAGACCAAAATTAAAATCATACCCTAAGAAAAGAAGCGAATGGATTTTAAAATTTGAGAAAAGATATAATCATAAAATCACAGATAAAGATTTCATAGATAAAAATATATTATCTAAAAAAGGACAAGATAAAATACTTAGTAAAGGTAGAGGAGCTTATTATAGTAGCGGTTCAAGACCAAATCAAAGTAGCAGTAGTTGGGCTTATGCTCGTTTAGCGAGTGTAATTATGGGTGGTAAAGCGAGAAAAGTTGACAATAAGATATGGCAAAGTGAAAAAAAGCTAAAGATGAAAAAAGATAAAGAAGAAAAGTGGTGATTGAAAAAGATGAATTATTATTTTCTTTTATTTTGTCTCTTTGTTTTTTTATTCCTAATACGAGATACTCTACTTCTAGAGAATATCTTATTAACATCACCAAAACTATAATATTCTCTTTTTTCCAATGGATAACCAAACATTTTTCTTAAACTTCTTACTAACTCAAGATAATAATTTGGATTAATATTATGATTCACTTGAAAATCTATATTTTCTTTTTTATACAATGATATATTTATGATATCTAAATGTAACCTTAAAAAATAAGATCTATTATCACCTATATTATATGAAATATTCACATAATTTTTTTTATCTAAATAAATACTAGTCGGAAAAAATATTAATTCTTGTTTTGATTCATAATTAGGTAATTGAAAAAAAGGTGATATTTCAATAATTTCTTTTTTTTTCATATCTAGTTTATAAAAAAAACCTGTATAAAGTTTATAAAATCTTTTAAAATAGTCTTTATCATCACTAGAATAATCAGATTTATCAAATGATGGTATTAAATATTTATTTATATCTGTATTATTTTTATAATCTAAAACACCATGACCCATACCTAAATAAGTATTTTTACCGACATTAATTAAATTAGTTGAATTTCTAATATGAAAATGTAAATCAGGATAACTTTCACTAAATTTTTTTAATATCTTATCATTTATATTACAAACCATTTTACATTTAAAATTATCATCTAACTCAAATATTTTTAAAGGATTAATATCATAAATCATATGTAATTTATTTTTATAAATAAAAGTTCCCCAATTTTTCTCAAACTCGGTTGACAAACTTTTACATATTTCAATTTTATCACCATAAGTTAAATTTTTAAGATCTATTTTTGAAATAAACATATGTCTTTGTTTTTTATCATTTAATTCGTTAATTAAGATATAAATATCATTTTTATGGTAAAATAAACGCGGATCTTCTGGTCCAACTAAAACCTTTTCTCCATGAGGTATAATTTTTCCAACTTGTTCATCAAATTTTAAATTAGGATCTTTAACTATTTTAGGATCAATATCTAAAATATTTTGTCTTATTTTTTTAAAATCTTTAGTGAATAATGATAATACAACAAAATTTATACCTGACCAACTACGAACATTACCATACCATCCTCTACTAGCTATTAATAATTTATCTGAATTCTTAATTTCTAAGATACTACTATTAAAAATAGTGACATCTTTATTAGATAAAAAAGAATCTCCTTTAGAAATTTCATCACTTAGATTGATACATATTAATCTAAGATTTTCAGAAGTTAATTTATCCATATAATAATGTTTAGATTTTTTTTTTAATCATTATCTGAAAGAATTAAATATTTAGTATTCATTTGTTCAACTATATCTTTATCTATTTCAAATGTATTTTTCTTAGATTTTTCTTTCCTTATTTTTATCTTTTTAGTTTTTCTCTCTTCACGTTTATCAAGTATATCTTGAATACCTATTTTACGATGATGTAAAACATCTTCCCAGAAATCAATTATTTTAGGTTGAATACTTAGCCACCATTCTCTATCACGTCCTACAAGAGTGCATTCATATCGTTCAATTCTCCACCAATGAAATTTTATAATATCATATTTAAAATCTCCATTTTTATATTGATTTAAAATATTATCAGACCATTTTTTTAAATTTTCATGACTACTATAAAAATCACCATATTCATATTTAATAGTAGGATTTCCTTCTATATTATTTTGAATAAAAGATATTAATAATCCTTTCGGTAAATTATTATTATTATATCCTTCTTTAACGATTCCATTTTCTAAATAAACATCTGTAATATAATCTTCTTCAGATAAATATTCCATAAATTTTACTTGTAAGAAATCACATTCTTCTAAATCACAACTTTCTAATTGTCCTTGCATCTGCATCCAATAATGTCTAGGAACTTCATTTGTAAATTTTCTTTTAGGTGGACATTTAATTTCCAACATTCTACCAATATAATCCGGCGGCGAATCTACATCACAAATACCATCAGGAGATGCTCCAAATATTTTAAATTCAGGATGGGGAACTAAACCAAATTCTAATACAGTTAAATTATTTAGTTTCTCATAAAAGCTTGTAGCGACTGGTTCATACATAACACCCCACTCAACAATACTGAAGGGAACTTCACCTCTAGGCCCACCACATTTTTGTAATAATAATTCTTCTCTAGTAGAGAAATGACCTTCACCTATCGCATCAGCTAATGATGAAGCAGTTAAAATACTTTCTCTTATCTTATACCATTCTTCTGAACGCTGATCAGGTAATTTTAATTCTTTTAATTCTTTTAATTTTTCTAAAATAGTTTCCCGCCCCTTGACACGAGTTTTAAAATCTACGACTTTTTTATGAATACTATTATTCACATAATTATGAAAATAATATTTACGACTTAATGATAAATCATCATCTTTATCATTTAGTTCATATGTATTTATTAGTTCATCGCAAATATCTTTAATGATTATATCATTTGTTAAATTATTTCTCACATTATTATAAATTTTATCGTCATATTTATTGATAATCTTATTTAAATCATCGGTTGTAATAATATCCATGTCTTTTGTATTCATAGTAAATATCGTTTAAATGATATAAAAGATATGGATATCAAATTTTATAAATTTGATTTGATTACTAGTTATCTTTTATTCATTAGAAAATTTGATTTCAATAGAAAACTGTTAAATTAGTCATAAAAAATACAAATATGAATTGCATGTATTGTCAAAAAACTATTCAGGGGAAATCATGGAATCATCTAACGAATATATATGATAAAAACGAAGATATTTATACAGATAAATATATTTGCGGATATATATGTTATCGTCGTTTAAGACAAGAGAATGTTCTACCAAGTAATCTATGGAATCATATTGTAAATAAAGAAGATTATAAAGGTTTAATTTCGCCCATGATAACACATAATGAAGAATTTCATTATTTAACTCATGAAGAATTAAAAAATATGGATATAGATGAAAGAGAAAAATATTACAATAAATTAGATGAACAAATCATATTAAATCCAGAATATTTAGAAATTCAAAAAGAATTAGAAATGGAAGACAAAAGGACTGAAGAGATAGAAGAATATAATATTTCATCTGATAACGATGATTATTAAGTTTATTTAAAAGTATTATCATTAATATTAATAAATGATTGAGATAATTGATAATGATTTAAGCGTTTGTGAAGGGGAAGAATGTAATTTACTTTTTTATTTTACTGCGAAATGGTGTGGTCCTTGTCAGCGTATCAAACCACTCTTACAAAAGATATCTGAGGGTTCTGATGCTTCAGTACTAAAAGTTTATATAATTGATATAGATGATAATGATGAAATATCAAAAGAATTTCAAATAAGAAGTGTTCCTACTTTTTATCTTTATAAAAAGAAAGAATTAATAGGTCAAACAAGTGGTTCAGATATTAAAAAAGTTCAAGAATTATTACAAAACATGAAATAATTATTATATTAAATGCGTTTCCATTTAAACAATTATTTATATGATTTGTTTAAAAGATGACCGATTTAAATTTAAATTTTGATACCGGTATCAAAAGTGTTACTATGGGATCTTCTAGTAATGATAATATTTCTATAAGCAATGATAATTCAGATTATCAAACAACAAGTAATAATAATTACAAACCAAATTTAAGTGTTTCTGATCCGGTAGGAATTGAATTTTTAGCAAAGGGATCAACCACGCCTGTAAATGATAATTCACCTAAATCCACTAAGTCTGAAGAATTTAATTTTTTTAAACCTTCTGAACCCGAACAGAACAATGAAAAGAAAACTATAGATACATCAAATGATGATATGATAGCAAATCCTAAACAAGTTGATAATAGTGAATTTAAACCTATTCATAGATTAACTCCTCAAGATATTAAAAATGAAAAAATAGATTTACTTTATAAATTCAAGAAACTTGATTCACAAGGGATTAGAACTACTATGAATTATAATATGAATTCTCATCTTGAAGACATGAGAAATGAATATATTAAATTAAAAAAACAAAGGGAAATTGATAATGCTGTTAAATTTCAGCGAAAAATGTTAATGGCTTGTGTAACTGGATTAGAATTCTTAAATGGTAGATTTGATCCTTTTTCAGTTAAATTAGATGGATGGGGGGAATCAGTCAATGAAAATTTAAATGATTATGATGAAATTTTTGAAGAATTAAATGATAAGTATGGTGGTGGTGGAGATATGGCACCCGAATTAAGATTATTATTTACTTTAGCAGGTTCAGCATTTATGTTTCACTTAAGTAATACTATGTTTAAATCAAGTATACCTGGTATGGATGATGTTTTACAACAGAATCCAGAATTAATGAAACAATTTGCTGAAGCAGCAGTAGGTAGCATGAATAAAGGACCTCAGCAAGGTATGCCTGGGCAGCAACAGCAACAGCAGCAACAGCAACAGCAGCAACAGAGATCAGAGCCACCTAATCCTTTAGCTGCTATGATGGGATTAGGAGGTGGAGGAGGTAATCCTATGGGTGGTATGATGAATATGATGATGGGTGGCCTAGGTGGGGGTGGTGGACCACCTAGACAACAACAAGGCCCTAAAAGAACAAATTCACCAGCTCGTTCAGACATGTCGGGTCCCGATGGAATTGATGATTTAATCAATAAAATGAATTTACAACCTGATAAAATACCAGATTTAGATGCTATATCTTTAATGAGTGGAGAAACAGATAGAAAAAGTTCGGGAACTGAAAGAGGTATTACATTAAATTTATAAATTAATTAATTTTACATATTCATCTGTATACTTTTTAACTTTTGAATAGTTTTTTCAATTTCATTTTTGTTGTATGAACCTCCTTTAGATCCCTCATCACCCTCTTCTAATTCATCTATTTCTTTTGCGAATACTTCATTAATTAAGATTACAAAAATAATAGTTAAAACAACAGCTGTAAATAAATCTTTAGTCGCCATAAAAAATGAACAAAATATTACAACTCTTCTGACAATTGTATTTGAAATAGTTTTTCTTAAATCATCGTCTAATTCATCTATAATAAATCTTGCTCCTATGTTTAACATTATCATAGTTAACCCGATAATATATTTATTTTCATTAATACATGAAAAACTATCCTGAATATTATCAATAAATTTTTCCATTCTTAACTTTGTTTAGATTTAAATTAAAATAAAATATTTAATAATATTATTTAGATGTCTGGAGCATTATTATCTGAAGTCTGGCCGGATATGGTTCCGAAACCTAAAAAGACAAAACGTCTAAAAAAAGTATCAGGCGATCCTTTAATGAATCCTCCATTAGAACCCGATGAAATGGAAACAGAATTATTAGATGATAGAGTTAATGAAGAATTAAATCCTAGAAAAAGATTACAAGGGATGAGAGTTAGTCCTTATACCGATAATGAAACTCAATATCAAAATAATAAACGAGTCGTTGATTTAGAATTAAATAATAATATTGTACGAGCTGATATGATGAGAAATATTAAAAGGGAAAGTGTTTTATCAGATGATCCAGATTATCAAGAATTTTTAGAATTTAAACGGATGAAATCTCAAAAGAGTTCATCTAAACCGAGTCGTTATTTAGAATCCCACCAAAGCGCTACTGAAGAACAATTTAATGAATTATTATTATATGTTTTTACTGGTTTTTTTCTCTTAATGATATATGATAATATTTATAAATTAGGTAGAGATTCATTTTATTAAATTTTAAATTTATCTGTCATATTCATTAAAGATTTATCATCATAAATTAAATTTCCACTCGGTTTATATGTATCTATAGATTTATATTGATTATTAACTTGTTTACTTGGATTATTATTTTTTGTTAATGATTTTGCTCCTTTTACATTCCATTGTATAAATAACCAATTTGGTTCTATATACAATAATTCAAAACCATTTGTTTTAAGACTATTCATTATATATTGTCTTAATTCAATTATATCATAAAGAGGAAAACCTATAATAAATTCTGGTATTTGATAAAAACAATAGGTTCTTTGTAATCCAGAATTATATAAGATACGACTATGACATTTTTTTAAGACTGAATCATATAATTCCATTCTTCTTATAGACTTCGCATTAATAGTTGAATATAATTCTTTCATATCTATTTGAGACATATCTATGATTTATTATCATAGAAAATAAATTAAAATTAAATTTAAAAAATATTTAATTGCGCTACCTGTGGCTTAAATTATGAGTTTTGAGTTTTGTAACATCTCATTCCCCCACTTCTAATTGGATGAGAAGCTAAAAATTTATGACCCCAGCTACATCCGTTTTTATCATGACATTCTGTTTTATTTCTTTCTCTTGGAGGACCGGGTCCATCGGGATATACATACATACATTCATTGCCTACAGGAAGAAGTTCACCCCCCCTTTTTATTTTGTTTAGTTTCTTTTTAGATTTCTTTTTAGATTTCTTATATCTTCTCGTTTTAAATTTACTCTTTTTATATCTTTTATTTTTGGATTTTCTTTTTATGGTTATATTTGTCTCCATTCCCGACATGTTTATTTATTATAATATAAAATATATTTTATTTAGAATATTTCCTAAAAACCGAAAAGACTACGCTTCTTTTTTGACCCACGTTTTTTAGGTCTTTTAGTGCGCTTCCGATTTGCTTTTTTAGTTCTCGGTCTCACCTGGACACTATAGCGCGTAGTTCTAATACTTATTGGACTAGATTTATATTTCTTATAAGTCTTCTTTGCCCCCTTCATTTGTTTTTTTAAAGACATATTAGGATGTTTTTCTCTGTATTCTGCTAAATGAGCCCTCCATCTAGCACTGGCTTCTAAAAACGCTTTACTTGGAGTACGTTTACCCATATTTTATTTATAATATCATTTAGAAAATTATTTGGGAATAATACATCCTTGTATAATATTACATAAAAATAATCCTTTTAAGATATTATTTCCCACAAAATTATTTAATCTTTCATTTAAGATTTCATCATTTATATTTTCATGATTCATCTTATATTTAATATTGTATTCACTTTTAGCAAACGTATCATTCTCACTTAATTCATCATTCATCTTATTCCATCGGTTCACTAAAATATTCCAAATATTTTTTAATTTAAATTCTTCAATACTTAGTAAATAATTATAATAAATATGAATAGGTATTTCATATGAATTCAATATTTCTAAAAATATATAATCATAATCTCTTCTTAACGGATCTAATTTTTTAGTTAAAGTATTCGGATCTATATTTAAACAATTCATATAAATACGGATAAAAATAAAACTATAGTTAAACTTAAAATAATTCGTGTGTATGATTAAATGTATTGGATCCCTCAACTAAACCCGTATTTAATTCTATTTCAGTTTTATAAATATCAGGTTTCTTAAAGAAATCTTCATTAAACCTCATTGATAAATTATATAAAATATAAAAACAGTGTTTATATATATTTTTACATAAAATACCTATTCGTTTTGATAATTTATTTTCTTCATAATTATTGTATTTTAAAGCGTGAATAAATTTTTCTTCTGGAACAGATAAACCTATACTCTGAAATAAATTTAATGATTTTTTTAAATATAGTTGTGCATTCTCAAAATATTGTCTTGGATGTGATATATCATCGCGTTCTAAATCATGAATTGTATGCATAAACATTTTAATATAATTATATCCTTCATCATAACTATTCGGATTATATTTTCTATATTTTCTCATCTTATGTAAATATTTATTTAATTCATCTGAAAAATGAATCTCTCTCTTTGTCCTTTGATTATTTTCTATAACTCTTTCTTTATTAGATTCACCCTTTTTAATATCATTTATAGAACCTAATATACTTTTATAATTAACAATTATAAATAATATTATACTAATCATAAAAATAATATTTGTATCTAAATGTTGTGCTACTAAAAATATTATTACAATTATGATTAATAGAAATTTTATATTGGGTTGTAAAATTGTTGAAATTATACCTTTGATATCATAAGCATCTATCATAACTAATAATAATATAGATAAAAGATAAATTAATATTCCGGAAAAATATATTTATTACAAAAAAATATTTATTACAAAAAAAATATAAAGTATAGTATAAAATAAAATGCATGGTAATTCCGGAATGAAAAATAATAGTCCTGATAATTCTAGTACATTGACGAGGGTGAGTGGACCCAACCCTACAGGTCCAGCCATCGGAAAAAAAGCAGTTTACAGGACCAGAAAGTCCATATCCAACGGGTAGTGATTATTCAAAACCATGGTTGGCTGCTGGGAAGGCCGGGAAGGAGCGGGCGGCTGCTAAGAAGGCTGAGGAGGTTGGGAAGGCTAAGAAAGAGCGGGAGGCTGCTAAGAAGGCTGAGGAGGTTGAGAATGCTAAGAAGGATCAGGCGGTTGATGAGAAGAGGCGGTACCTCGCCAGATGGACAGCGGAGATGCTTGAAGAACTGGAAGGAATGTCGAATCCAAGTGGCGGCGATGAAGCGGAGATGGTGGCTGCTGAGGAGGCTGCTGAGAAGGCTGCTGAGAAGGTTGAGGGGGTTGAGGGGGCTAAGAAGGATCTGGCGGCTGCTGAGAAGAGGCAGTACCTCGCCAGATGGACAGCGGAGATGCTTGAAGAACTGGAAGGAATGTCGAATCCAAGTGGCGGCGGAAAAAGAAGAAGAAGAACAAAAAGAAAGAAATCTATGCGAAAAAAGAAATCTACTAAAAAAAGAAGAACTAAAAGTAGCAAACGCAAAAGTAGAAGACGTCGTTAAGAAGTTGTAATATTCATCAGATACATAACCATTGATATAAATATTAATAAGATACCTATATATAATATATTTTGATCTTCTCTCATAAATAATATGATTGCTATTAAATGAACTTTTATAGTTTGATAGATACTTTTATCATTATCATAAACATCTTCCATCAATTCTGCTTCATAAATTGCTTTTTTATATCCATCAGATGAAAAAGTTAAAAAATTTACTGTTTTATTCATTGTTTCCCCCAGTGTTTCGTCTAAAATAGTTTTAGTTTTAATGGATTTAACATTATCCATATAATCTTTAATACGATGTAAATCATGATTACTCAAATCTTTAAAATTTTTATTAAACAAACTATCTGAACTTGGATGAGGTCTAATTTCTTCTTCTAAATTTTTTAATTTTTTACTTAATATTAAATCACTATTATCAACATTAGGATTCGGTAAAAATTGTGAGTATATTTTTTCTAATTCAGATAGTTTATAATTTAATTTATTAATATTAATATTTACATGATCTTTTAATTCAACAAGTAAGGAAGATTTAATACTTTCAACTAATTTTGGATTATCCGTCATTATTATATTAAATTTATTATAAATTTAATTTATTTACAACCAGCACATATTTTACAATAATATTTATTGAAACCTAATAAATCATAAATTAAATGAATTAAAAATCCTGTCACAAACAATAATAATAAAGGATCTTCAATTTTAATAAATTTTTGTAATATAAAACCCAAAACGACTATAGAAATACCAACAATAGTGGCTTCTAAAAGAATCCGACACCAATAATCCATATATATTATATATATTATAAAATATAATAATGATACCCAGTAAATATATTGGAATTACCATATTATTACTTTCAGCTTTGATAATGTATCTTGTAAGTGATAATACAAATTTGAAACCAACTATAAATTTCAATGATAAAAGTGAATATTTGCCAATATTAACAGCAAATATTTATGCCGATTTACTAATCATAATAATTACTTTTTCTATGATTCTTTATAAAAATAATACTATAACTGAATGGTATAAAAAATATAGATTGTCTGCTATGATAGCAGATATACTCATCGGTGTATTATATATATTATTAGCAAGATATATTGTACACATATTAAGATTAAATATAAATTTATTTCAGTTTGCTATGATAGCAGTAGTAGTACAGGTGATATTTGATACTGCTTTTTATATTTTCTTTAAAAATACGCCATTAGGAATGAATCATATGTTAGATTTCTTTAAAAGATATGCAAAAGAAACAAAATTGGATGCTATTTTTGGTGATAGTATATTAGTATTATTTGCTGTATTATTATCCGCTTACCTAAAACAAAAATCCATAGATTTTAATATAGTAACATTAATTATAGGAGTTTATCTAATACCATATATAATATATATGAAAGATTAATTAAGATAAATATGAAATAATATGAACATTACCTAACATCATACGTCTACAACAATATTTATGTAAATTTAATTCATCTAAAACTTTTCCTTCAATACTCTTTTCAGGATTTTTATCTGTAATATCAATAAATTTTAATTCTAATAGTTCTTTTTCTGAACTAATCTTTTCTTCCGATTTATTTTTATCATTCTGAATTGCGGAAACATAAGGAATCCATTTATCAGCAAGAACTTCTCCACAAGTATAACAACGAGGTGGAATTAACATATTATATTTTACTTTATTTAATATAATAATTTTTAAATCAAATTTAATAGTAAAAATTAAATAGAAAAATTAATAATTAATAATACAAGTGATCCTACTAAAGTAAAAGAGGTAAAATTTAATAATATTATCATCGTTTTATCAAAATTATCCATAATTAATATTCATATTATATTTTAATGACCTGATATTTCAAATCTTGTGCATCGGGGATTATCTTCTCTAAAACACATCATACGAGTGCAAGCTCCTAATTGACCATTAATTACTTGGCAATTATTACATCCATCATACCAAGATACACACGTAGGCGGGATACTATGATGATTTTTTGATGATGGTGGTATAATATTAAAAACGATACCTTCTTGTTTCCAAGCACGATTATCTTTATTACAATTGTTATTTTCTTCACATTTTGTTTTACCCTGAGCGTTGAGTGTTAGTTTAACACTTCTATCATTAGGAATTGTAATTTGAGCAACTATATATTCGTCGCCATCTACAATATTTATTTCAGGATCCATAGTAAATACTGCCCCATTAGTAGTATGAATACCCGAATTTTCAGTCCACGTTGAAAAATCAATACCGACTGTCATAACTTCATTATCCGTATTTCCATCTGTAATACCAATAGTTAACCAACTATCATATTGAGCATCCGGATCAATATTAATGATAGCAGGTAATACACCCCCAATATTACTATTGAAATTAATAATACTTTGATAAGCCGGTGGGATAATCATTGGTTTAGGTGAATATTCATCATCGCCATAAATCGCATAAATATTCTTTATGTTTGGATTTTTAATGATTAATGATAAACGATATGTTGAATATCCATCTAAACCATTCCCACCACAATCGGTAATTTCAGTGATTTTAGGACATACAAAATCATTATCACAATCTTTATAGGGAATACTACACGAATGAATATCACCTTGACATAAATCATCTTTAGATAAGAGACCATTATTCATACAATTGCTTAATAAAGTTCTAGTATCTTTAAAATCGCAATTATGACAATCACTATTACACTCATGATAAGCCGCCATTTGAACTTGGGAACATGTATTTAGGAAAGGATTAATTACCGGTGGCATAGGCATAGGCGCATCTACAGAAGGCATAGGTAGTGACACGGGCATAGGCGTAGACACATATACGGGATCAATAGCATGAATAGGAGGCATAGGATCTACAGCTATCATTGGTTCATTACATCTACAAGTATTACATCCGTTTGAATCTTGGATCATACCATTTTCACAATACATCATACACATAACTTCCGGACAAGGGGTTTTTAGTACAGGAATACTAATAGGTCCATTAACTTCACAACTCATAGGACAAGCAATATTAATACCATCTCTTTGTTTCGTTAAACAATCGTCACAAGAAGTATAATGATCTTTACAAGGTGTTTCCCAACTACGAATACAACTTTGAGAACTTTCACACCAACTGTAGCCAGCTGAAATTAAACAATTATTATCATCACGAGCTCCACCTAAAAGGGGTCCTGTATTCACCTGAGAATATACATTATGAAACATTAGAGCATTTAGAAACATCTTAAACATATTTATATTATTTATATAATATAATCTTTTTAAATATTATCAAATTTATAGTTATGTTGAAAGCATTATCAGGTTATCAATTATTAAAATCAGTTGAAGATATGTTTAAGACTCAAAAAGAAAATAAAAATTTAATTTTAGAACCATTATGTGTCATATTTAGATTAGCTATATTAAAATATAAACCTCCGAGAACAAAATTATCTATCAAAGATAATAGTATAATTTATCAAGAAAATACTTATAATCAAGGGTTATTAAGAATGATGGAAGGTGATAATAGAGAAGATTTACATAATTTATATCATCCGATCTTAAAAAGTATAGAGTGGTATTCATATGATACATATAAATTTCTTTATGATGAATGTATAATTGGTTTAGGTATTTTAAATAGTGTTTATGATAGAAATTCTACTATTCGTCATACTTTATCTCATTATATTTCAGTTATTCAGAGAAAAGGAGATAATGACGAAGAAGTAATAATAAATCCTATTATTGATAAATTAAAAGAAATATGGACATTTTCAGAAATACAATCAGCAATGTCATTATTAAAATTAATCAATGAAGATGTAAATAGAGATACTTATTTAGAATCATTGGAATTAATACTACATAATAAAGAATATTTTATTCATGATTTATTGAAAAAAATATCAACTGAATATTAAAAATATCGGTTTAAAGATACAACTTGTAAAAATAAAAATATATGGGTATTCCTGTTTATTTTAAAACTTTAATTTCAGATTATGGTGATAATATTCTTCATAAAGATAAATATGATGATATCAATTATCTTTTTTTTGATTTAAATTGTTTAATACATCCTTGTGCGCGAGGATTATCCGATGAAGAAGAAATCATTGATAAAATATTAAATGAAATGGATAAATTAATATTATATACAGGGGTAAAAGATACAATTTATCTAGCGATTGATGGTATTGCTCCTAAAATGAAAATGAGACAACAAAGAATGAGACGTCATAAATCAGCATTAGAAAGAAAATATAATACAGAAAATCCTTGGAATACAAATGCGATATCACCAGGTACTAAATTTATGAAGAAGTTAAATATATCTCTAAAAAATCATATTCATAAATACCAAAATATTATTTTAGATGATAGTGATAAAAGAGGAGAAGGAGAACATAAAATATTACATTATATTTTAAATAATAATCTAGAAGGTAAAATATGTATTTATGGTTTAGATGCTGATTTAATACAATTATCTTTAGTATCACATAAACCTAATATAGTATTATTAAGAGAAACTACAGAATATAATATCGAGAATACTCTATCAGAATATGTATATTTAAAAATAGATAGTTTAAAAAAACATTTATTAGAGTCTTTTAATATTCCTAAAATAGTTGATGAAAAGAGGTTAATAGATGATTATATATTTATGTGTTTCTTATTAGGAAATGATTTTATGAATCATATACCATCCTTGAATTTAAGATATGGTGGTCATAATATATTATTAGATACATATAGTAAATTACAAGAGAGATATGAGGGTTATTTTAGACTAATTGATAGAAGTTTAAAAGATATTATTCATATGACATTTTTTAAAGAATTTATTTCAGTATTATCTAGTCTAGAAAATGATATGATAAACAAAACCAAAATGATACGATATAAACAACATAAAAAAATAAATAGTCAATATTATAATGATTTCGGGGATCTTCAAAAGTTTATCGATGAAACTAGTGAAAACAAAAATAAGAACGATAACAAGTGTTTATCGATGGAAGATATTTATCGGTTTCAATACACTACTACTAATGATAAGGATTCTGTTAAAAAGATGATAGATAATTTACCAATTTTAATTTCACAAAATGAAAATTATAATCAAGAATATGATAAAAAAGAATGTAGTGATTATATGAAATGTTTATTATGGACAACTCATTATTATTTCAATAAATGTATAAATTGGAGATTTAATAGTGAATATAATCATGGACCGTTCATCAAAAACTTAGATAAGTTTCTAATAAATAACTATGATATAAATATAAAAAAAGAAGATAAAGAATATAGTAATATTGAACAATTATCATATATTTTTCCAAAGGATTCGCATAGCTTACATGAATATGATATTACGGGAAAAGAATATGAATTATTTGTAGATCTTTCATATAGTAGATATTTATGGGAATGTAATATAGATTTTATTTAGATATAATATATATATGACTTTCTTAGATTTAACTAAATATAAAAATATATTTGGTTCGCCAGGAACCGGATTACATAAAATTAAGTTTAAAGGAACATCTATTATAGATTATTTTTTAACAATAGTAGGAGCATTTATAATAACATATTATACAGATATACCATTAGTATTATCAACAATAGGATTATTTATAATTGGTATATTATTACATTATTT
>Ga0136655_1000399_pt1 | contig 19406 bp, 16 predicted proteins | sample CPBDNA_2_FD_94863 | JGI IMG/M metagenome (GOLD analysis project Ga0136655, IMG submission 94863) | Freshwater to marine salinity gradient microbial communities from Chesapeake Bay, USA - CPBay_Spr_15_0.8_DNA (version 2) | ecosystem: Environmental > Aquatic > Marine > Coastal | place: USA... | reverse complement strand
TCAAGGTCGTTACTACAGTGAAGATTGGACATTCTGTGAAAACTGGCGTGATATCGGTGGTCGTATTTGGATGGACAAACGAGTTCTATTGCGTCACACAGGTACATACACCTTCTGTATGGAGAATCAAGAACATTTGATGAACACAATAGGACCTATGTATGTTGAGCAACAAGCAGCTATTGCCGCGGCAGCAACTATTCCTGCTGCTGATGGTACTGTTACTTTGTCAACCTAAATAGTACACTATATAAAAAGCTGCTGCAGCAGCTTTTTTATTGGGTATTGCTAAATACTACGATAAATACTCTATGAGATTATTAAAAACGGGCACTGAGGTTGAATTATCAGTTTACATTAAGCAAGCAGAAAGTATATTAAAAAAAGAAAACATATATATACTTGAATCAACGGATCATGCTGTTCATGCAGCAGCATATATAGCTTGGCGCAATGTGGGTGGTAATATTCTAGTACTTCCTCCGTTAGTAGAATCTATCAAAATTCAGGTGAAGACTGAGTTAGCAAAAATTTTACCCACATTATTTAATTCGGTTGTTTTTTTGACAAGTGGCACTACTGGTTCACCTAAACTAGTAATTCATACGTATAAGCAATTTGATCAAGCCTTAAAAATGTCGTCCGCCGTTTTTAATTGGGGGACATCTGAGAGAATACTAATTCTGGTCCCTGCTTTCGTAGTCGGGTATTGGCTAATGGCATTACCGTGTGCGACATATACTAATTCAACTTTGGTAATAACTGGAGTTGATACTATATGTGATGATATAGTACAACCAGGTGATCAGTTATTAGGGGCAAGTGGTCACTATGAATTATTACGATATCGAAAAACATTATCTGATTATTCTTTGTTTTCAAAAATATTATTAGGTGGATCGCACCCAACGATCAACCTATATAATTATATTTTTAGCCATGGTGGGAGATCCGTGACTAATGCATATGGTTCAACTGAAATAGGCGTGCCTATTTTGTCAAGAGAAGTGACATCATCAGATAGCAATTATAATCATTTAGGTATGTTATCTAATTTAGGTGCTGAATTTAAATTGATGAATGGTGAGTTATATGTAAAAAGTGAATCGGTGTGTAGTAACTACCGAGACTATCCTCATGATGATGAATGGTTCGGCACACAAGATATCTGGGAACTAAGTCCAGAATCTGGACTTATAAGATTCACCGGCAGATCAAACGATATAGTTAAAGTCAATGGATATCGCTGTAATTTGCTTCAATTAGAAGTATTTATGGAAGAAAATACTAATCTAGGTGAATGTCTAGCAGTTGTTCGCAAGTCTATGGGTGTAGAGTGGATAGAGATATTATATACAAATTCTTCTACACAAATTGATCGACAAGCATTGATAAAGTTATGTACACTGAATCTAGATAAAAATTGTATACCAAAAAAATACACATTTACTGAACACATCCTTAAGACAGCAATGAAGAAAAAGATAAGAACATTACAATGAGCACTAGAAAACTATTTGTATTAGGTTCTTGCTTATCAGCAGACATACTAACTGAAAATAAGGATATTTTTAGCAAATATTTTGATTTAAAAAATATACAGTTATTTCCTGATGCTAGACTATCGCCTGTCATAGCAGGATTACACGATTTACCCGGTTCTATCGCTGCGAGATTACAAGATGAGATGAGTACCAATAGGTCACGATTAAATAGTAAAATAAATGTAATATATAATATTATAGTTAAACCGTTACGGTTAGCTGACGTACTGACTAAGGTAGCTCCCGGTGACGTATTATTAATTGATTTTCACGGCGATATGTACCCTATGTATGATGATGGATTAGAACGATTTGTAGTACCACCGGCCTGGAACAAAAACAAAATATATTTCCCAAATTGGTTAGTGAAAAAAATTGACTCATTCCCGACATATCAAGCTGATATGATTTCGAAAGAGCAAAGTGATTTGAGGGTGAGAAATACTTATTCTGTCAATGATACTCTAACCAGAATATTTGGATCCAATATCATTGCTATTGGCTCTGTATACACAAATAAACAATATATATCGGAATTGAATACAGTAAGTGAATCAATACTGTTATCAGATTATAATATTCCTATTCCCTTTATTAAAATGACTGCCTCAGGGGAAGAAGCTCATATTAACTCTCAGTATTTTTCTCGCCGTTACGATAGTTTTGACAAGACTGTACGATATAAATACCCAAATTGGACACAAATTATTCCGGACAAATCCATGTGTTTTTCAGATCCTAATCACAAGTGGGGACCTCATCCGTGTCATCTACATCCTCTATCAATGAATCAATTTAGAAAGCCGCTGGAGGATGCTTTGATAAAGTTATGTAATCCAAGTAGCGGCTCAATTATAATATAAATACACTATGAACTCCAAAGAATTAAACTCATTTAGGTTATCAGATGCCGTGACTTTCCACGATGAATTAAACCCTAAACTATTTCGTGGACAGAATCTTCAACCTAATATTGATAAACAGTTAACTGAAATTGCCAATGACTTTTTGGAAGAACTAGGAGTCAGTGGGTTAATAGTCAATGATATTACTATCTCAGGTAGCAATGCCGCTTATAGTTACGCCGAGCATAGTGATCTGGATTTACACATTATAGTTGATATGTCTAAGTTACCAAACGATGAAGTATATCGTGAATTGTTTGATGCCAAGAAAACAATATATAACGACTCTCACGATATCTTTTTAAACAAAATTCCAGTTGAGTTGTACATACAGGATTCAAATCAACCAGTAATTAGTGTCGGTGAGTACAGTGTGTTACACAATAAATGGATTAAAATTCCATCAAAGCGCCGGGCGAATTTTGATCAGAACGCAACTAGTGCCAAGTATGAAAAGCTAGAAAAGTTAATTCAATTGGCACTGAAATCAAATGATTTGAAAAGAATACTAACTGTATTAAAGACAATTCATAGATATAGACAAGCAGGATTAGATAAAGGTGGCGAGTTTGGTCCTGAGAATTTAGCATACAAAGCATTGCGTAGTAAGGGATTGATTACTAAGTTATATGCTCTTAGAGACAAATTACACAGCAAGCGATTAAGTATTGAAGGCCAATACACTGCTGAGAGTCAGACATCACTGTATAAATCAGTGAAGAAACCTCTGTCAAAAACTAATACTGAAGAAGATTATAGCCCTGATCATCCCCCGGGCCCAGAGTTCAAGCCCACTATGCCTGCAGGCACTTCTAGGGTAGATGTATCTGATGTTTATGATTGGTACAAGTTAGGTCAACACATTAGTAATCTCAAAGGTCTAGGTAAACATGACTTTGGTCAAGGTCCACCTAGTTCAATCATCGCATTTGGCAGTGAAGATGAAGAACACAAATACATTAAAGATTTAGAAAAAACTGGCCTGACTACTACTGACATAGACCCAATTGATCCTAATCAACTTAAAAATATGAAGCGTCAAAAAGTTGATCCTACATATAATGTTAATGAAGTTAGTGGGTACATTCCAAGTAACGCAGAAAAGAACGATCCTAGATGGGAAAGAGCATTATCAGTTGATGTTAATCCGTATACAATGAAGAAGAATGCTAAGAAATTTGGCTGGAATATATCACGAGCTGGCATTCCACCACTGCTACGAAAATAGTGATAAATAATACATCAACGGAATAACTCAAAATGAAAATATCACACTTATCTGAAACCAGCGCTGGCGCTACATCATCTGGTTCAGTGGCTTTTGTATCGCAAGTACTATCCACTACACAAAAAAGAACTAACCCAAGCATTTATAAAGGTGGTAAAGTTGGAAGTTTGTTTAAAGGCAAGCAAACAGATAAGCCATTTTCTAATAGTATCAGTGAAGGTATTGAGCAAAGTATGGCTGTGGGCTTTAACTGGTCAACCTTAGACGAAGACATGAGTATGGAAGATAAAATGTCCGTCTTTGAGGAATTTTACACAAAAGGTAATCTGACAGAATCAGTTGACGACGACAAAAAAGACTATTTTGTGTCTTTGTTCAATATGTCAGCGTCCCCGATCAAAGGTAAAAAATATATAGTAGTGCCATTATCTCTTGTTGGAAACAGAATACTACCACTTGATTCACCATCGATAGCAGAATTTGTAGCGCAGGGTAATGATAGATTAACATTTAATACTACTAAAGGTGAAAAAACTTACCCATCAAAAACAATGAGAGATTTGTCAATTTTCAATACATTCACCTTTCCATCAACGAGTGTATATGACAAATTCCGAACTGCATTATCATTGAAGTTTGATATATCATTACCGGACATTAGTAAACCTAAACAGCAAGGTGTGGCGGAAGCTAGCAGCAATGCTCAAATGAACCAAACGGGTCGTGAAGAAGTTGAATCTCTTGATGAACTAAGCAAAGATACTCTGCAATCATACAAAGACAAAACTCTTAAAACACTATCAAAGAGAATCGATTCTATTTCTAATCCCAATAAAGAGAAAAGTGTTCGTAAAGTAGATGCAGTTCCAAAGATCAAAGGGCACTATTTTGACCGTAAAAATATACATGCCGTTGGCTTAGCTAAACAGGCCGAGCTTGACCGAATCAAAGGTGGTCTTGACCGAGCTACTGCTAAACTCAAAGAGCAAGGTGTGGCGGAAGAATCATTGAATGAGTTTGCTATTACTCCAGATGATGGATCCGATGGAAAACAAGCAGGCCGCTGGTTAGTAACCTATATGATTAAAAATGGCATTACCAAAGAAAAAATAATAATTGGTAAAAATGCTAACTCCGTTGCTAAGTATTTTGAATTTAAGTATCGCCGTAAACCACTATCAGTTGTGCCATATGTTGACGATATGGATTTGCGAGGGTCGCTTGGTCTAGATGAGCAAGGTCTGGCGGAAAGCTCAGAGATTAAGATTCCAACAGAAGATGGTATCACTATGCAGGATATTCGCTTGATGGCAGGTGAAGGTCCGCTAACTAAGAAAACAGTATTGCAGGCCATTGCTGTTATTCGTAAACAGCGTAGACCACACGGTGTAGCGGAAGGCTATGATGATGAAGAACATCCAATCCGTGATGATGGCAATGAAGGTATTCCCGGCAAGCAACGCTATCCAGGTAAGTTAAAGACAACAGGTGCGGCGGAGGACTTGAATGAATTCGCAGTTGATGGCTTTGGGAATAGTGGCGACCATCGTAGTAAACTTCTTGCTAGTGTGGGTCGTTTATTTGACGCTGGTAACAAAGTTGATTGGCAAGTTCCTGGACAAATGGGGCATGTCACTAGAGTACAAGATGATGGCATTACTATGAAGAAATGGCAGATGCCACGTAGCAAAATGTCATTCTTCTTACCTATGCGTGATGATAGTAGAGACAGCAAGTATACAATCAAAATGGTTGCTCCTAAGCATTATGCTGTTGTTAGTGCCGAGCAAGGTGTGGAAGAATCTACTGAGCAAGGTCAAAATCCAACTACTTGGTACAAAGACAATAAGCCATTCTCGCTAACGCGAGATGGATCAAACTTTCATCTAGTGGACCAATCAGGAAACATAGTTAGAAATTTAAGAATTCCCCCACGCTACATTCCTATGAATCTAGAAGACGAAGGATATAGAATGAGTAACACAGGTCGCGAATACTACAAGAATCCAAATTGGTTCACACTTGATGAAGCAAGTGAAGATGAACTTGACGAAAAGGCAGTAAGCAAACAACAACAAAAATTCTTTGGTATGGCACACGCCATTCAAAAGGGTGAAAAAGTTAAAGGTGCTAGTCCAGAGTTAAAGAAAGTTGCTAAAACAATGGGTAAGCAAGATGTTAAGGACTTTGCTTCAACTAAGCATAAGGGACTTCCTAAGAAAGTAAGTGAAGTTGCTCCCGCTTCTGATCTTGATGTGACAGTCGATCCTGAGTTGAAAAAGACAATTGGATTTGCTCAAGCACATTATCCAGCTTCAAAGAATTCATCTGACGCCTTCCATAAATTTGTTCAACGAAGTATTAAGCACGGAAAAGAAGATGATAATAGACAAAACGAGGCGCTTGCTAAGATAGAAAATGAAATTTTAGCATTGAAAAGCAAACTTGCTGGTATGAAGTCAATTCCGTCAACTGTTGAAGAATCTGAAATCAACGAAGAAGACTTGATTCTGGTGCCAGGTCATGGACATAGACTAAAGCCTGGATTGTTACACAAAGCGGAAGTTTCAATTAATCCAGTTGATGCTATTAGAGTAGATATCCCGTTGTTAATTAGATTGTTGGAATACGCACGCGAAGATGCTTCGGGTGATTTAGATTTACACGCTTTAGCAGAAAAATTAGTTGCGCTTGGTGACCGTGGACGTACATTAACAATGCGTGATTATGAACGAGTAGTAGATGTTCCTGAAGAACAAGTTGACGAAGTTAGCAATGAACTTGCGAAAAGCTACTTACACGGAGCAATGCGCGATACTATTACTAATAAGAAAGATCGTAATCCCGGTATGAAACGGGCAATTGCCCGTTTAAGTGGAACTAATAAACCACTACTCCCGACAGTAGCAGAAAGCAAAAGTGCTATAATGTCAGGTCTAACTAAATAATATTATGTTATCAGATAATTTAAAAATATTGCTGGCGACAACGAATGTGTTGTCAATCAAGGCTCAGAACTTTCATTGGAATGTGGAGGGAGATAACTTCCCTCAATATCACGAATTCTTTAGTGATTACTATACAGAAGTATACGCTTCAATAGACAGAGTTGCCGAGTATATTCGCACATTAGATTCGTATACGCCTGGCAGTCTGACTCGTTACGCTGAATTAAGTGTGATTCAAGATCAAGTAAAGATTCCTCGTGCTATATTGATGTTCCAAGAACTATATCAAGATAACAGTATTATGATTGAATTACTCAATGGTATATTTATATCAGCAACAGGCGAAAACAAACAAGGCATTGCTAACTTCATAGCAGAAAGATTAGATGCTCATAACAAGCACGCCTGGATGCTACGCAGTATCCTTAAAAATGACCGGGCATAATGATTATCCGGTTTATCCGGAAGAAGATGGGTATGACAGGTTTAAAAACCCGTACAGCCCAGTTTAACAGAACATCACCTTAGGGCCCGTTTAATTACGGAGATGTAGGTGGATACTACCTTGAGACGGCCATTGTCGCTACTGGAATCTCAGAAGTGTATCACTATTAATATCTCAGATAAATACTTATATGAGAGCAAATCAATTTACCAAACCGCAACAACTAGATGAAGTTGCGATGAACCCTAATTCCCTTCGTCAACTAGCCAGTAGAATACCAGGCGCAATGGCAGGGCTTGAATTTGAGATGTATGTTCCAAACGCAGCACAAGCTGATAGTGACTACGATGAAGAAAATGACTACGATGCTGACGAAACAGCACAAGACATTGATGACATTATAAGATTCTTTGGTGAGAATGATGCTAATAATTCGCGTGATCTTGATAGACTTCGTGACAGATTATACGAAAAGTATGATGAATGGTCTCAAGATGAGCAAGACGCTGAGTGGGATAATGGAGTTGGTAAAGAAGAATTATTAACATATTACTCAAACTCTGAAGCCGGCAAAGCGTATATTGATCAAGCAATGAATGATCTTGGATTCACTGCTCAAGAAAAAGATGAAGCTAAAGAGGGTGGTGAAGCCGCAGAAGGTGTTACCTCCAGCAAAGACTTACCAAAAACAGTAGGTTATCAGAACTGGGTTAAAGCAGTGACCGCTGCGGAACCTGCGATTGAAGAAAAAGTTGATGAGCTATGGGATGAAAAGGGTGATGAATATTACGCAGCACACGAACAGTGGCGCGAAAATGCTGAATCACCTCATGTTCAGGCATTTCTGCGTGATAATGATTTGCGCACTATGTCTGCTGTTGAGGAACAGTATGACAATCTTGTAAATTGGCCTTATCGAACAAATGGCAGTATAAGCGGTGGCAAGAGTATAGAAGATGTCGCCGCCGAATTCAAAAAAATTATTGGTCGTAATGTAAACTACAGTGATAACTATCACGGAGGCAAACGAGATGATCGTTCTTATGTAGTTGAACCCGACGGTAGTTTAGATCAGCCATCTGAACCAGAAGACGGTGGAATTGAATTCATCAGTCCTCCACTCCCACTAGATCAAATGTTGGGCGATTTGAAGAAAGTTCAAGCTTGGGCTGAAAGTTCAGGTTGTTATACAAATGAATCAACAGGACTACATATCAATGTATCAGTTCCTGGTATTACATCAACCTCAATTGATTATGTTAAGTTAGCAATTCTACTTGGTGACAAGTATGTGCTTGAACAATTTGAGCGCGCCGGCAATACCTTCTGTAAGTCAGCAATAGATGCGATTAAAAGCAGAGCAAAACAGCATCCAGAAGAATCAATTTCTATTCTTAATCAAATGCGTTCAGGATTGAATGCGCTTGCGTCTAAAGCTATACACTCTGGTGCTACATCAAAATATACCAGTATCAATACTAAAGAAGGCTACATTGAATTCAGATCACCAGGCGGTGATTGGTTAGATGAGCACTTTGATAAAATTGAATCTACTCTACTTAGAACAGTAGTAGCACTAGATGCCGCAGTTCATCCTGAAAAGTATCGCAAAGAATATCTGACTAAACTATACAAAATATTACAAGTACAGAGTGAGGGTGACACAATGAGTATCTTTGCTAAGTATGCTGCTGGTGAGTTACCTAAAGATCAGCTTAAAGGTGCTATACAGCAAATACAATTACAGCGAGAGATTACAAGAAAGCCAAAGACCGGTGAACAAGATGGTACTAAGTATTGGTTCCTTGTAACCGCGCCAGGACTCAGCGCAGGAAAAATTGAAGTTCTTGCTGCTACTCCTGAACAAGCTAAAATTGAAGCACGCAATAGTTGGGGAGTGAGAGACAATCATTTCACGGATGATCAGATGATTGCCAAGCCAATACGCAAATATGTAGTTGACGAACCAACTCAGCCCACTGGTGAAATCATGTGGGATGTGTATGATATGAATACTAATCAAACACTACACACATTCGCAGCACCAACGCGAATGCTTGCTTTTGACAAAGGCGTAGCTTGGGCAAGAATGGACCCAACACTGAATCCACGGAATTTAAGAATAAGAGAACACGAATGAGAGCAAACCAATTTACTAAACAACCGCAACAACTAGATGAAGTTGCGATGAATCCTAATTCCCTTCGTCAACTGGCCAGTAGAATACCAGGTGCATTAGCAGGTATGGAGTTTGAGATGTATGTCCCAAATGCCTCAGGTGGTGATGATAGTGGCGATATGGAAGAAGACATGGATCGAGATACACGCTCACGATCTATTGATGATATTTGTGAATTCTTTGAAGACGGTGATTACAATGGCAGACAGGATATACGCAAATTGCGCGAGCAACTACAAGAATCGTATTCAGAATACGCATATGAATATGTAAGCGAACAATGGTCACAATATCAAACTGATGAAGTTCGCAAATACATGCTGGACAACGATATTGATCATGATGATATTGTAGCTGAAGCAACTGACGAAATTAAAGAAGCAAATCCTGAACTTCCTCAGGATAGTTCAGATTTTGGAGAATTAGTATCAAATAGAGCAGAGGAGATCATCGACGAAAAAGTAGAAGAAGAATGTAATGATCAGGGTCGTTCATATGAAAATGCTCGTGAGGAATTTGAAAACGACACTAGTTGGCCAGACGAAGATGATTGGCTGCGTCACGAAGGATATACTTATATGTCTGATATTTCCAACTCTAATCGTTTTGAGATATCATGGCCGTATTACACATCAGGTGGGACTGGTGAGAATGATATTGAAACAGTTGCTGGACAATTTGAACAAGCAATTGGGCGTAATGTAAATTACAGTTCGTCTTATCACGGCGGAGAACGCGATGAAGAGTCTTATGTAGTTGAACCAGATGGTAGTCTTACTGATACACGCGAAAACAGTGATGCTGGATTAGAGTTTATCAGTCCACCGCTACCGCTTAATCAGATGATAGAAGATTTAGCTAAAGTTAAAGCTTGGGCCGATGAAACAGGATGTTATACTAATAAATCAACTGGATTACACATCAATGTATCAGTCCCTGGTATCACTGAAGAATCACTTGACTATGTTAAGTTAGCAATTCTACTTGGCGACAAATATGTGCTTGAACAATTTGGAAGAGCAAGCAATACATATTGTCAATCCTCATTAGAACTAGTTAAACGAAATGCTGCTACTATGCCTGACAATGCTTTGCGAATACTAACTACTATGCGACAGGGACTAAATGGAATAGCTTCTAAAGCTATACACACTGGATCAACTGCTAAATTCGTCAGTATTAATAATAAAGAAGGCTACATTGAATTCAGATCACCAGGTGGTGATTGGTTGGGTGCTAACTTTGATAAGATTGAATCTACTCTGTTGCGTACTGTAGTAGCAGTTGATGCTGCTATTGACCCGCAGAAGTATCGTAAAGAATATCTGACTAAGCTTTATAAAATTCTTAATGTCAAGAGTGAGGCAGATCCAATGTCTTACTTTGCCAGATATGCTGCCGGTGAGTTACCTAAAGCAGCATTGAAAAGCTTTATTAAGCAGCTACAGTCGGGTCGTACTAAAAAAGCAGAACAGCAAGCAGAGTTGGATACGCTACATAGTGAACTTGCCCCTGAATCAGTAAAACGTTGGAAAATTATGTTAGGTGATCAGTATGTTACTGCTGCCAACGCAAGAACACAAGCTGAAGCTGATGAATTAGCAAGACGCTGGCTGGCGAATCGTGGCCCAGAATTTAGACAAGAACATGCCGGGAAAGCACTCACTGCGGAGCTAATTCAATGAGAGCAGTAGAATTCATAATAGAAAATACCTTTGTTTCTAAGCAACAGGAAATAAACTACATATACGGGCTTAACGGTTTCATACCATCAGAAACTTGGTGTCAATTAGTTGAGCAACATTTTCATCAAACTACTTATCTTTCCGAATCGTTAGACAGAGACTTGGTATCACAAATTAAATCATGTGAGAAGGCATTTAGTATTGAACCTGTTCTGGGAAAGAAGTATATACCAGTTCCGATATTTGTACTAAGTGGCAATTTACAAATACTTGATACAAATGGGTCATTCCCTGCGGTCACATCAGAATTTAATACACTGACTAAAATCAATGCTGATTCATTAGAATTCACCTCGCCCCGGAGTAAATCATCTATCTGGCCATATAACAGATTATCTAAATTAGGCTATATGACTGTCATACTTGTTGACAGTGAACAGGCCTATAATAAACTTAGAACTTGGATTGAACTAAAGTTTGATAGATCATTGCCTCCGTTGTCAGACTCGAACTCACTCAATGAACAAATATTAGACGAAGCAGCCACTGCGATTGTCTATCACTATGCCGGTGTACCAGCAGCAGCAAAGATACTAACTACTGGTGTATTTCAACTTAGTAGTATTACTGGCAACAAGAGTGAAGAACAATATGCGCCCCCGGGTTATCCCTACTTTTTAAGCACAACTCGCAGTAAAGTGGGTGACTACCATCGCTATACTGGTAGTAGTGCTGTTATGTTTGTACTTGATGGTAACTGGTTAAATCAACGCTATAAAACAAAAGCAGTTGATTATTGGGAGCGTGCTTGGCAACATAGCGGTGGTGATCGTACAAGCGAAAGTGAAGACCGTGTGTTTAGTAAGTCACCGGAAATTTCAATTGGTGGCGTACTTGCTGTACATGTACTACTTAAAGAACAAAGTGAAAATCGTAGTCCTGAAGTTAGAACTATATTAATCACTGCTAAGAAGCGCGGCATTCCCGCTTACTTGTACACTGATGAAAAAGCCTGGAGACTTCAAGATACTCGTAAAGCAGTATCACCTGGCGAGGCGGCCCCATTGCTTAAAGGCCAGCAACCAAAAGGATACTCCCCAAGTAGACCTCCGACAATGTATCTTGAACCGTGGTTGGAGTTAATCTATAAGAACAACAAAGCAGACTTGTCCCCGCGTGCTGAAAAGTTACGGTATGATTTAATCTATTACGGCAGTAGATATCGTGACCAAGACAGCAATCTGGGCACCGATATGAGTAATGCTCGTAAGCCTAATTCAACTGACTACCCAATGGCAGTTAAGATAAATAATTATATGCGTAAGAATAAAATTCCATCTACAGTGGCACTTAAAAATGCGTTGGTAGATAAGTGGGAGAACATTAAATGAAGATCAACGAAATCATAACAGAAGCTGTAAAGCAGCGCCTTGATGCTAAATGCTGGACAGGTAAGCACAAAGAAGGCACTAAGATTAAAGGTGGCGTCAGAGTCAACAACTGTGTGCCTAACGAAAGTGTAGAAGAAACCGCTGCTTGGAAGCGTAAAGAAGGCAAGAATAAAAAAGGTGGACTTAACGCCAAAGGTGTTGCCAGCTATCGTAGAGAGAATCCAGGTAGTAAGCTACAAACAGCAGTTACTACTAAGCCTAGTAAATTAAAAGCAGGTAGTAAAGATGCCAAACGCCGCAAATCATTCTGCGCCAGAATGAGCGGTATGGAAGGTCCAATGAAGGATGAGCACGGTGAACCAACTCGTAAAGCGTTATCACTGAAAAAGTGGAATTGCTAACATGAGAGCAAACGAATTTATATCCGAATCAAGTGGAGACAACTTCAACCGTTGGTTTGGAGCTAGCCAAGTAGTAGATGCTTCCGGAAAGCCATTAGTAGTATATCATGGTACTTCAGCGGATATTAATTCTTTTGCAGGTAAAGATGGCTTTAATTTCTTTGCTGAGACTCCAGCTGGTGCTCAGATATATAGTAGCGGTAAATCACCGTCTATGTACCCTGTCTTTCTATCCATACAGAAACCATTGAATTTAGGTAATGTTGACTTCGGTGATGAAGTAACACCTAACACAGCGGCGAAAATACTTAAAACTCCATTGTATATGTTAGCTAAGCCTCAGTTTGGTAAAACAGGGCATCTTTGGGAATACTTAAACAAAGATACATATAACTTCTTGTCGTCAGTATATGATGGTATTGTATCAAATGAGGATGGTAATGAAATATATGTCACCTTCAAACCGAACCAGATTAAATCAGCAACTGGTAATAGCGGTGAGTATAGTGCGAGTCCAGACATTACTAAAGAATCAATGTCATATCAACCGCCCGCTATCACAGTAGGCGATGAAGTAAAAGTAGGTAAGTTTAAGAATAGAAAAGCCGAAGTTAAAGGCTTTACCAAAGATAAACATAATCAACCTGTACTTAAAACTAACAAAGGCGAAGTACAGTTGTTCAAGCCACGCATCAGTAAGTTGATGAAAGAGGAAGAACTAACAGAACTATTCGCCCCGGGTAAGGATTGGAAATGGTCTTTTACTGGTAGCGAGGAAGCAGTAGCAGTGTTCCACGTGGGTGAAATTCCTTATATGTTCAGAGCATACACTTATAGTGACACTCCGGGAGTATGGGAAGTTGAATTTAAAAATGCCGAACGTGGTCAGAGTAAATCATCTAAGTTTGGTTTAACTGGAACTGGCAACTCGGCAGAAGTGATGTCAACTATTGCTGACATTATGCGAGCTTTTTTAGAAAAATACAAAGACAAAATAGAACGATTAGTGTTCACTGCTAAAGAATCAAGTCGTCAAGCACTGTATGCCAGAATGGCCAAGCGTTTGATGCCCGGCTGGAAACTAGTACAGATTGCCGGCGACTTTATATTAACTGCGCCTAGATAAATTACTCTCGTGTCCACTCAGCGTAGATACGATTTCTAGTATCCCAGCTACATTCGACTAGTTTGAAATTAAATTTATCAGCTAGTCGAACATGTTCTTCCATTGTCCATGGATAGAATGAAATCTCTTTACATTCTTCATTACCATGATCTTGAGCACCAGGATTACAACGCCAGTATATGCGTGCTTTACTTTTCAATAGAGTGATTACTTTAGCTATCTGACGCTCAATGTCAGCAACATCACCAAAGTTAATGCTACCTAAACAGAATGCCACATCAAACTTTTCGTCTGTTGTAAATTCCTCAATAGTACATTTAACATCAGCTTGATCGAATGCTGGATCGAATCCGATTAAGTTTGGTATCTTACCTTTAAAAGGGTTAGCTCCACACCCAACATCAACAACGCTTTCCCCAGGGTTGATTTTGTTAATCAGTGCCCATCCTGTTTTTTCAAGATTGTCCAGTGATCCGTTTTTGCGATGCCATGTAGTGTGGAAGTATTCGTTGAGATAATTTTGATTGACAGTCATAGTAGTTAAATAGTGTATAGACAACTATTTATGATCACATTACCTCAACGAATATTCTTTACCGGCGTACCCGGATCACGATGGAGCGGTATCGCTCAAATTATTGAACAACTACCTGGCTTCAACATATCCGACAGAACACCTGATCGTACATATGATCATCATACTTTTACCGGACATCTTGGGGCATACTTTGGACGTGGAATGGAATTACATCCAATATTGGAAGCTGAATACATTGACCAGGCACACGGAGATACTACTGGCACACGCTTAATCAAGAGCCATGATTGGGCTTATAAGTTGGATGAGATTGAACAAACTCACACTGATGATTGGATTATGTTAGTCTATCGTCCTGACATGGCAAGCTTTGCGTGGTGGCATGAAGCAGGTGGCTTTCAAATTAAGTATCCTTGTTATGAGTCATACAAAGATAGTATTAATATGATGGCAGAGATAGCTTCACAGAACAAAGCAATTCTTGAATACGCTTGTAAGAAAAATGCCACTTGGGAATATTTTACTGAAGAATGGATGCTAAAAACATTCGGTCATTCTATTCCAATGACTAAAGTTTGGCCTGATATTTTAGTTACAGTAATAAAAAATAATTATTTCTGTAAAACTGCTACATAAACTAATAAGAAACTACTATGCTAAAAAATAATGTATACATATTAAATGCCCCGGGATATGGTGGGTCATTCCTAAGATGGATACTATCTAAAAGTGAACAAGCCTCAGCTATGACAACGATAGATGACCCTGTTAATAGAACTGAATCGATGTCACACGGTGGAGTTGGAACAGCTCATCTTTTTGATAGAAAACCAACACATTGTAGTGCAATACGATTGATGACCTGGATTATACATAATGCCCCTGTGGACAAGATGGTATATTTATTAAATGTAGGTGAGTTTTTAAATAGCTCTCTTTGGCAGAAGATAAGCACGGCTGAATCATATATTGTAAATTTTGATGAATCGCCAATTATTATTAATCTGCATTCAAATTTTGAGCATGATAAGGCAGTTTTCGGTTTCATTCAGTTAACGTTAAAGTGGCCACTGTTCACTTCTCTTCAGCCTGAATTTGGTGCTAACAGATTTCCAATCGATATTTCTCAATATAATTCGAGAGCTGGTCGCAATGCATATGTTGAGCATTGGGATGATGTGTTTTACTATTCTAATCCGCAGACAGTTGATAAAGTGGTATCATCAGATTTAAATCAGAGTCTTCAAAGATGGATTGATCTACGTAACTTATCAAATCCTCATGAAGTGAATCGGACTGATGGACAATGGATTACCCCGGATCTATCTAGACTACATAACATAGACTTCACTGATATATTTTTCAACCCTGACAAGTTGTATGATCAACTTGAAACGATATTCAAGGATGAAGGTGATTTTGATTTTAGTTATTGTCGCAAATTCCATCAAACATATTTAGATAATCAATCAACGCTGGGGTATTTTGACAGTATTAATAACTTCAGATTAACCGGTGTTCTTGATCCATTGCTCACCTCTCATGCCATATATGAGGCTGTTGTAATTCGTGAAATATTTGATAAAATCCCACCTGGCACGAATTGGCAAAGTATGGATTTGATAGACATTGTTAGGCTTACTCAATGATCGATTATCTACACTATTTGCCATTCTTAATAGCAGGTACACTATACGGATTCGTCTTTGGATTAATTCCAGTCGCAGGTGCTAGTGTTGCCTTGCTTACTGTGTATAGTTTTATTGATGTATTCAGATATGATCCGTATGCGCTAGTTGTGTTTACCACCGCAATTGTGGTTGCTTGCTCAGTGGGTGATTTGTTCTCGTCTATCGTAATGAATATTCCCGGCGGTAATGGATCTGCTGCAACAATGGTTGATGGTTTTCCCATGAGTAAAAAGGGGCAAGCAGCGAGGGCATTAAGTGCAGCAGTGTTTAGTAATGTTAGTCAAGGTGTTGTGTGGGGTATATTAGTTTTTGTATTTCTGCCTTACTATACTCCCATTGTAATGAGCTTTGGCATACCAGAAATGCTATGCTTCATGATTCTTGCGTTGACAAGTGTGGCTTTTATTAATAGTCATTATTGGTTCAGAGGACTTATTGGTATTGCTGCTGGCATTTTTTTAGGGTTAATAGGCACTGACCCTCATACAAATGCGGAACGATTAACATTTGGTTGGTTCTACTTAGCACATGGAATACAAATTATTCCTGTTATGGCTGGATTTTTAGCAATGCCTGAAATAATAGAAGCTCTTACGCTTAAAGCTAAACATTCGCCTCCTCCTAAAAATAATACAGAACAGATTAAACAAGGATACCGTGACTTTGTAAAGTTTAAATGGGATAGTATTAGAGCCGGCGTTATAGGTGGTGTTATAGGGTTATTACCGGGAGTAGGTGGTAGCATTGTAGATTGGCTTGCGTATGGTCAAACAGTAGCGACAGCAACAAATGATAAAATACCATTTGGTGAAGGGAATGTCAGGGGCGTTGTTGGTGCTGAAGGAGCTGGCATGGCTCAAAAAGCCACAGCATATATTCCTACTATCTTGTTTGGTGTGCCGGCGGCGCCCTTTGAAGTAATTGTTATGGCATTATTTATGTATGTTGGTTTAGAAATGGGTAGCCCACAATTGCTAACAGACGGTACTTTCTTCAGTGCGCTAAGTTATGGATTCATGGCATCATTGGTTATAACATTCTTTCTAAGTCTGTGGTTTATCAAGTATGCGAGTAATATCACAAAAATCCCATTCAAGTACTATTTCTGGCCTCTGATTGCGTTACTTGCTTGGTCATGCGGATCATATACTGGTGGCTGGGAAGACTATGCTATGTTCGTGATATGTAGTATTGCCGGGTTGCTATTTAAGCATCTTAAAATTAGTAGGGCATGTGTAATTATTGCTTTTGTGTTAGCTCCTAGACTAGAAAACGTAGGTATACAGTTTACATCATTGTATGATATCTCTGAAATATTACATCGTCCTATTGCTCTGTCATTGCTTGCCGGTGTATTGGCAGCAGTAGTGTATGGCATCTTCTTTAATAAAGCTCGCATAAATTATGTTTAGTAGTTTGATAAATACTTAACTGGTGGATAAAGTAATCATTATATGGTCAAGGCTGTGTAGATTAACCGTAATATCAGTGTTCAAATCACTTATAAGGAAACATTATGAACGCAAAACAATTCGTGGCTAAAATTCAAGCCGAAAACCAAGCTTTATTCAAAGCAAGTCAAATCAATGTAAAAGCATATTTCGATAGCAAGCCTAGCCAAGAAGCTCTAGTTGAGCATTTCGTTGGTCGTATGGTTAACGAACGCATGAACATGGTTGAAATTGCTAGCGCAGTTGCTGCTATGTCTGCTGACGCTGATCCAGTGGATCTACAATTGCTAACTCAGCAAGCGGCTGATGAAGCAATTCACTTTCGCTTAGTTAAAGAAGTTATTGAGCACATCACTGGTTCTCCAGTTGATGTTGCTGCTGCTGTAGCTGCTGAAGCTGCTAAGCCAACTGCCAAAGGTGCCGCCCTTCTAGCAAAATACGAAGCTTCCACTGATGCTGCCGCGTTAGCCGCATATCAATTAGTTGCTGAAGGTCGTGCTGAAGCTGTTTGGAATCAAATGGCTGAATGTATCGAAGACGCATTCATCTCTGGTGCCTATGCTAAAATTGCAAAAGACGAAGGCTTTCATAGTCAAATCGGTGCTCGTAAATTAGAGCAACTAGCTGCTGATCCTGTAACTCAAGCACGTATTGAAGTTCTAGTTGGGTTAATGCGTAAAGATTTGTTCGAAATCAGCTGCAAAAACACTCAAGAAGTTTCGGCTGCTAAAGAACTGGTAAATGCTGCTTACGGCTGGTAATTAATGAAGGTAGGACTCACCCAGCGAGTTCTATTTCATAAAGAAAGAGCGTATGATTCAATTGAACACGGATGGTATTCGTATTTAAAAGATCATACGCTCTTTCCTATTGCAAATAGAATAGATCAAAATTTCAATCAGTTAGCAGAATCTATTGATTGCTTAATTATCACAGGCGGAGATGATTCAACCATACGTCGAATTTGTGAAATAAAATTAGCAACTACTATGATGCTATTAGGTAAACCTATATTAGGTATATGCCATGGCTGTTTTTTATTGACAGATTTATTGGGCGGTATAGTTGACCCTATTGATAATCATATGGATACTCACCATAATGTAACCTATAGAAACAGCTTACGTTCAGTAAATAGTTTTCATACTCAGTATATAAAAACTATACATTCTAGTGCTACTATTTTAGCAACGGATGATGATAATTGCGAAGCATGGATAGATTCAACATGTAATATTGCCGGGGCAGTTTGGCATCCTGAGCGTATGAAGAAGCCATGGTTACCCGAAGAAATAATCAACATGCTTCAACTGTAGTTAAATAACTATATCTACACAGAAAGACATCGATGGAGTTATTGATCGCAAATTTAAGCTACGTTGCTTTACGACTATTTGTTACAGGGAATATTGTATTATTGCTTAGTGCGTTTTTTAAACGCTACATGCGAGAATCATATTCTTGGTATCTAGCAGTAGCGTGTATGGCACAGATTAGCTTCTGTTATGATTACTTTTTATTCTCATGGACATTATTCAAGCAAGTATAGCATACACCCTTAGAGTCTTAGCAGCCTGGTGGTTTATTAAAACAGTCAGAGACAGCTTACAAAGACGATTCCCACATTGCCCTAAATGGGTGATATTTTACGCATCAGTTTTTATTGGTGCGGAGTTGACTTTTATAATCGACTACACAATTTTCGAAAGAATGGTATTTCACAAATGAAAAAATTATTAGCAATTTTAGTATTAACATTAACATCTTTAGTCCATGCTGACTACCGATTTATTGTCCCCCAAGAACCAGGTGCCGGCACCAGCGTTTGGACAACAATTGTTACGCGAGAACTAGAGAAAAAATTAGGTGAAAAG
>Ga0136655_1000397_pt1 | contig 19477 bp, 30 predicted proteins | sample CPBDNA_2_FD_94863 | JGI IMG/M metagenome (GOLD analysis project Ga0136655, IMG submission 94863) | Freshwater to marine salinity gradient microbial communities from Chesapeake Bay, USA - CPBay_Spr_15_0.8_DNA (version 2) | ecosystem: Environmental > Aquatic > Marine > Coastal | place: USA... | reverse complement strand
CATTAGAAATGTTTTTTCAATATCTCGTTCTGGAGTTGGTATATATTCATCAACAGCATCCATTAAAGCAAAAACTTTATCAACCCATGGATTATCACCTCTTTTAAGAGTTGGATTAGAAGAAATAGCTTCAATTGCTTGTAAAGCTGAGCCAGGACAAATTGGAATATCATCCCCTGGGAAATTATAAGCTGATAATAATTCTCGTACTTCTAGTTCAACTAATTCTAATAATTCATCATCATCAACTTGATCTTGTTTATTTAAAAATACAACAATATGATGAACTCCAACTTGTCTTGCTAGTAAAATATGCTCTCTCGTCTGTGGCATAGGTCCATCTGCAGCAGAAACTACTAATATTGCACCATCCATTTGAGCCGCACCTGTAATCATGTTTTTTACATAATCGGCATGTCCTGGACAATCTACGTGCGCGTAATGACGATCTTTTGTTTGATATTCGACGTGCGCAGTATTAATAGTGATTCCACGAGCACGTTCTTCTGGTGCCCCATCAATATCTGCATAAGCTTTTGCAACACTGTCACCACATAAAGATAATGTTGCTGTAATTGCTGCAGTCAAAGTTGTTTTCCCATGATCAACATGACCAATTGTACCAATATTAACATGTGGTTTTGTTCGTTCAAATTTTTCACGTGCCATTTCTAGAAGTTCCTTTAAAATTTAATATATATAATTTTAATAAAGATTTATTTACTTTTAGCGAAATTAGATTATTTAATATTCAAATATTAATAACGAAAATGTGCAAATGCTTTATTGGCATCTGCCATTTTATGAGTTTCCTCTTTTTTCTTTATAGTATTACCTATATCATTTGCTGTGTCAATAATTTCACTTGCTAATTTAATGGACATTGTTCTACCAATACGTTGTCTTGAATATTGAATAATCCAACGTAATGCTAGGTTTGTTGCGCGAAAACTACTAACTTCAATTGGAACTTGATAAGTGGAACCTCCAATTCTACGTGCTTTTACTTCGACTACAGGACTAGCATTTCGAATAGCTTTTTCAAAAATACTTAATGGATCTTCATTCGTTTTCGATTTTATAATATCGAAAGCTTCATTTACAATATTTTGAGCCAAGTTTTTTTTACCAGCTTTTAAAATTCTTGTTACTAATAAACTAACTAAGTAACTATTATAAGTCGAATCTGCTTTAGGAAATCGTTTCTTTGAAATATTTCGACGTGACATAATATTAATTATTTTTTAATAAATTATCTGTTTTAAAAATACTAATTCAACATTAATATTTAATTTTTTGGCCGTTTTACGCCATATTTTGAACGCCTTTGTGTTCGATTTTTAACTCCGCCACTATCTAATGCACCACGAACTATATGATATCGAACACCAGGTAAATCTTTAACTCTGCCACCTCTAATTAGAACAACTGAATGTTCTTGTAAATTATGCCCTTCTCCGGGTATATATGCTGTTACCTCAAATCCCGAAGTTAATCTAACACGGGCAACTTTACGAATTGCTGAATTTGGTTTTTTAGGAGTTGTTGTGTAAACACGAGTACAGACACCACGTCGTTGAGGACAATTTACTAAAGCAGGTGATTTGGTTTTTTTCTTAATTTGTATTCGTCTTGAACGAATTAATTGTTGAATTGTTGGCATTTTTTAGACTGATTAATTAAGTTTGACTTAGTTTAATATAAATAATTTAATTACTTTTTAAAAAGCACATAAATATAATTCTATGTAATTTATTGTTTCCAGTTATATTTTTTCAAAAACTTTTCAACACGTCCTTCACTATCAACAAGTACTTGTGAATTGGTATAAAAAGAATGGTTTCCTAACCAAACATCTACTTGTAATTGAGTTTTAGTCGAACTTGTATTACAAAGAGTTTTACCTTCACAAAGAACAGGCGTGTTTGAAAACCAAGTTGGGTGAATATCAGATTTTGGCATATATTTTAATATAAAAGTTTTAACGTTTTGAATATTGAGAAGCTTTTCGTGCTTTTCGTAAACCATATTTTTTTCGTTCTTTAATCCGAGCATCACGACTTAAAAAACCAAATGGTTTTAAAATTATTCTATTTTCATTTTCCATTTTACAAAGTAATCTTGCGACACCTAATTTTATAGCATCTGCTTGTCCAGTTAAACCACCACCTTTTACAATCGCAATAATATCAAATTTATTCTTTAGGTTTAATTTTTCTAATGGAGACCAAATACTATTTAAATAATTAGTATTATATTGTAAGTATTTTTCCCCAGAAACTTTGTTTATTCTTATCGCTCCTTCTCCTGGAACGAGAAAAACCCTTGCAATAGCTCGTTTTCTTTTTCCAAGTCCAATTTTATCTTTCTGAAAAACTGTATTCATAAATTTTTTTAGTTTATTAATTAAAATGTTAAAGGTCCGAAACAATTATAACTTCGATAAAAAGAAGTATACGTTAATAAAATTTTGAAACTTTAAATTTTGAACTATTTAAGTATTTATTTAGTATATTCGACGCATTCGATAAAAATTTTACTCTCGAAAGATCTAATCATATTTTATCAAATAAATAGAGATTTATTATAAAATCGAATCAAACGTATTTTTTTTCTCATAATAGTCACAAAGTGCAACCCTTTTTGTTTTATTATTATTATTATTATTTATTGTAATTTGGTGTAAACTCTGAGGTGTATGAGGATGTTGGTCGCCATTATAGATTTTTAATTGTTTTTTCAAATGCTTTTTTGTAAACCCATTTGGTAACATATTAAAAATACAAGCTTCAATAATAAGCTGTGGTGTTATTGTTGTAAGTCGTTTTAACGATTTACCTGGATGACCTGGCCGAAAAACATGAAACCGTTCAATTTCTGGGTCAAATTTTATATATTCGGCATTAATTAATATTACATAATTACCAACATCTGTAGAAGGGTCATAAGATGAATTGTTTTTTCCTATTAATGTTTGAACAATAGCGGGCGCAATTCGCCCGAATGATAATGATTGATACATTTTACAGTCAAGAATGTACCATTTTTTTCTATGAGCGGAAGGAAGGATAAAAGATGTTAATGTCTTCATAAATGTAAATTTAATAATTATTTTAAAACTATTCCTAATTTATTTTTAAGAGTAGCAAAAACTTCATCTGCGGATTTACGACCAAAATTTTTTAATTCTAAAAGCTTTTCTGGAGAATAATCTAATAAATCTCCAATTGTATTAATTTGAGCTCTTTTTAAACAGTTATACGGTCGGACTGACAATTGTAATTCTTCAATTGCAATATGAATATATGGATCAATAGGTTGTATATGGTTTTTTTCTATTAATTTTTCTTTTTCCTGATCAATTTTCTGATCATTTATAGATGTAAATAAATTTATAATTAAATCAGATCCAGAAAAAATTGCTTGTTCAGGCGAAATACTTCCATTTGTCCAAACATCAAGTATTAAACGTTCTTTTATAATATTTAAATTATCATAAACATTTTCAACTTTAAAATCTACCTTTTGAACAGGCATAAAAATTGCATCTGTTTCTATGAAATCTTCAAATTTATCGGAAAAAAGTTCGTTTGCTAATTTATATTTTGTACCTGATTCAATTTTGAACTCTATTTCTACAATATAGGAACTTGAAATTGTTGCAATATAATGATTAGGATTAATAATTTCTATTTCTGGGGGTAGCTCAATTGAACTAGCAGTAATAACTGCGGGTCCATGAACTCTTAAACGTCCAAATTGTCGATTCGTTATTTCAGATTTTAAAACAATTCCTTTTAAATTTAGTAATATCTCAAGTATATCTTCACGAATTCCAGGAATTAAAGAAAATTCATCTTTAACACCAGCGATACGAACCCCAGTAATGGCTGTTCCTTTCAAATCTCCTAATAAAACACGCCGTAATAAATTCCCAATAGTTATTCCTTGGCCTAAACTAAGTGAATCAATTAAAAATTGGCCATACATTTGACCAGATTCAATTTTATTTGATTTTACACATTCCATCAACACATTAGAACTGTTTATAAAATTTTTTGTGTAATTCATTTTTTAATTTCTTTATTTTATAGTTAAATAAAGTTACACACGACGGCGTTTTCTAGGTCGACAGCCATTATGTGGGACTGGTGTTATATCTTGTATTGAGAGAATTTCTAAACCTGCACCTTCTATTGATCTAATTGCCGTTTCTCGCCCTGAACCTTGTCCTTTCACGAGAATTTCAACTGTTTTGATACCTCTACTTAAAGCTTCTAAAGCAGCTTTTTCAGCTGCTGTTTGTGCCGCAAAAGGAGTACCCTTACGTGCTCCTTTAAAACCTGAACTACCAGATGAGGCCCATGATATTGTATCACCTATCATAGTTGTTATTGTAACAATCGTATTATTAAACGTTGATTGTATATGAACAACACCTGTACCAAGATTAGTTCTATTCTTTTTTACTATCGGTTTTCGAATTTTTTGTGCCATATTAAAGTAATATTTTTAATTAATAAAATAATATTATTTTTTTTTACCAGTAACAGTCTTCTTTGAACCTCGGCGTGAACGCGCATTTGTTCGAGTTCTTTGCCCACGAACAGGTAAGCTGTTTCTATGTCTTTTCCCCCGATGGCAATTTATTTCATTCAATCGTTTTATATTTAGCCCATTGAATCGACGTAAATCGCCTTCTAATTGTAATTCAAAATTTTCTAGTATATTTCTTAGTAAAGTTGACTGTTCTGTAGTAATATCATCTGTTCGAGTTTCTGGATTAATTTCTGCTAAGTTAATAATCTTTCGAGCTGATGAAAGTCCAATTCCATGAATATATGTAAGTGCATATTCAATTCGTTTATTTTTTGGCAAATCGATACCTAATAATCTGACCACGTAATTAACTCCTTTTAAATATTAACCTTGTCGTTGTTTATGTTTTGGATTCTGACAAATTACCATAATTTTTCCATGTCTTTTAATTACTCGACATTTTTCACACATTTTTTTGACTGAAGGACGAACTTTCATTATGAATATTAAATTAATAAATAAATTTTGACGTGATTTAATCAAATCTATCATTGTAGATATTAGAAATAATTATATTTTTCATTTCACGTGAGATATCAAGAACAACACCAACTAAAATTAATAATGATGTCGTACCTAATCCATTGAAACTTGAAATATTTAAAATTCCTTCAATAAGATTGGGTAAAGTTGCTAATATTGCTAAGACTGCTGCTCCAAAAAAGGTTACCCGTTTCATTACTTGTTTTAAATAAAATATTGTTGCTAAACCAGGCCGAACTCCGGGTATGCTGACAGCCATTTTTTGTAATTCTTGAGCAATATCTTTTGGGTTTAAAACAATTGTTGAATAAAATGAACTAAAAACTAAAATTAAAATAAAGTAACTAATCCAATATAAAATTTTTGATGACTTTAAGAAAAAAGGAATAGTTAAAAATGGGAATATACCTAAATTCGTTATATAATTAGGTAGTACCAAAAGAGCCGTTGTTAATATTATAGGCATAACTCCTGCCTGATTAAAACGTAAAGGAATATAATTATTACTTGTTGCTTTAGATATCAGACGTTGATTTTGACTAAGTTGTTTTGAAGATATTAGAGGAATAATCCTTGCACTTTCTTGCAATGTAATAATACCAGATATTGCAATGAAAAATAAAACTATGATTATTATCCCAGAAACAACAGTTAAATTACCTGTATTTTCTGTTAATAATTTCTTACCTAAGTTTGGTAAACTTGAAATTATATTTGTATAAATTAATAAAGAGGCACCATTTCCTAACCCATATTCAGTAATTAATTCACTTAACCATAATATTATCATAGTACCTGTCGTTAGCCAAATAATGATTTCGAATGCTAATGAGGGGCTCCAATCAAATAATGCTCGTTTTAAATAAAAAGCAATGGTTGAACTTTGAATTAACGCCCATCCAAAAGTAAGTAAACGCGTTAACCGTGTAATTGCTCGCCGACCTTCACCCCCACCTTCTTTTTGCAATTTAGAAATACTAGGAATTAAGCCAGTTATTAATTGAATCATAATTGAAGCATTGATATACGGAAATATATTTAATGTAAATAATCCAATTACGAATGTGTCTTCCCCCGAAAAAGTACTTACTAAATTCTTTGTAAGTGGATGTTGTTGAATATAAAAAGCTAAATGACTATGGTTTACTCCTGGGATTGGAAGAAAAGTTCCCATTCGAATAAATAGAAGTAGTGTTACACTTAATAAAAGACGTTTTAATAAGATATCGTCTGTCTTTTTTAGTCTCATCTTTAATAATATTAAATTTTAATCTTTATTCTTAAACAATTAATAGCTTTAAAAATGGATTATTTTTTTGACAAAATAAATTTCTTTAATTGTTTAGTTTATTAATTTTTATTATGTTATTGAATCTTTTTCTTTACTTTAAAATCTATCTACTAATTATTTTGATAGTTAAGTTTACTGAAAAAGTATTTTTACTTTATAGCATTTTATAAATCTAGTCTTCGGTCAACTTCTGCTCGTGTTATTAAATTTTCTAAGGCAACAACAGTTGCACGAGCATTATTTAATAAATTATCAGACCCTAATTGTTTTGCAATTATATTTTTAATTCCAGCAACTTCTAATACACTTCGAACTGCACCCCCAGCCATAACTCCTGAACCTTCAACCCCAGGTTTTAAAATTATTTTACAAGCTGCTACATCACCAATAATAGGATGTGGAATAGTCAATGATTTTGTAAGTGGAATTTGTATTAAATTTTTTCTTCCGTTTGTTTTAGCTTTTTTAAAAGCATTTACAACATCTTCAGCTTTACCAACACCAACACCAACTTTTCCATTTTCATTACCAATGACCACAACTGCACGAAAGCTTAATTTTTTACCACCTTTTGTTACTTTTGTAACTCGACTTATTTTAATTAAGCGCTCAATAAATTTTCCATCATTTGGGCTCTCTTTTACTCGGCTACCTCTAGTTACAATTTCTAATGTCGAACTATTCTCATTCTGATGCGGTACTTTTTTTAATTTATTAACTTGATTAAACTCGCTACTCATAAAATTTATTATCTTTAAATTATTAATTAAAATTGTAGACCACCTGATCGAGCCCCATCTGCTAAAGCTTTTATACGACCATGATATAAATAAGGACCGCGATCAAAAACAATTTTTGTAATATTTTTTTCTTTACTTAATTTTGCTAATTTTTGTCCAATTAAGCTTGACGCAGTGCATGTTCGGCCATTTACATTTGCACGTTTAACCATAAATTTAATATCACGGTCTAATGTTGAACATGAAACGAGCGTTTTAGAGGTAATATCATCAATAATTTGGGCATAAATGTTTTCATTCGAACGAAAGACTGATAAACGTGGTCGTTCTACAGTACCTTTTATTAGTCCTCTGATACTTTCTCTTTTTAATTTTTTATACTTATCAGGTTTTAATTTTTTATTTTTATTTTTAAGTCTTAATAAAACTCTTTTTGAAAATTTCATAATATTCTTTTTTCAACTTAATAATTTTTACTTTTTACCCGATTTCCCTGCTTTACGTAATATTTTTTCATCTTTATACAGTATTCCTTTTCCTTTATAAGGTTCAGGTGGGCGCCATGCTCTTACTTTTGCTGCAAAGAATCCTAACTGTTCTTTATCACAGGCTCTTATATTAATTGTTGTATTTTGTACGACTTCAACAGTTATACCTTCAGGAATTGTTATTTCGATTGGATGACTAAACCCTAAATTTAATTTCAAAGAAGTTCCTTCTACATTTGCTCTATATCCTACACCTTGCAGTATTAGTGTTATAGTAAATTGCTGAGTAATACCCTCAACCATATTAGCTATTAATGTTCGATATAAACCTTGTAAAGATTTATTAGTTCTTGTTTGCGTACTGCCTTTATTAGATTTAAAACATACACTTAAAAACCCATCGTACGAATTTTTCTTAGTTATAAGATCTAATGATTGATCACGCCATGCGACAACGGTAAGTTCTTTTGGGATTTGTATCTCTAAATTTCCAAATTTTCCTGTCAAATTTAATACTGATCCACGATTTTTAAATAAAACTTGTACACCTGTTGGTATTTTAATTGGTAATTTTCCGATTCGTGACATATTATATATTTACTCCTATTACCAAATATAACATAAAATTTCGCCACCGATTCCAAGATCCATAGCATTTTTTCCTGTCATCACTCCTTTTGAAGTGGAAATAATAGAGATTCCTAATCCCCCTAAAACAACCGGTATAGTTTTTGAATTAGTATAAACTCGTAATCCAGGTTTACTAACCCGTTCCAGCTTAGTAATAACAGGTTCTCTAGATTGACCATAATATTTTAATGAAAGAAGTAAATATTGATTTAAATTTTCTGTATATGTTTCAAAATTTTGAATATAACCTTCTTTTTTAAGAATTTCAGCGATCGCTTTTGACATTTTTGTCTTTGGGACTTCAACAATCTCATGTTTTAACATATTTGCATTTCGAATACGGGTTAACATATCTGCAATATTATCTGTAACCACTAGTAACTCCTTAATCTCATTATTTTTATTTTATTTAATCTTGTGACCAACGCTTACGACGTAAATGTTTTTTTTTATCCCAGATTTGACTAATTTCTGTAAATGAAGAGGATTTATCATAATACCCACAATCATTTAACGGAAATCTTAAAAATTTTAACAATACCATTCCGTTTAAAACCCTATTAATAGTTTTTGAACGAGATTTTGGGTTAGACGAGTCTAAAATAAGTGTTATACTTAAACCTTGTAATTGATCAACTTCATCATATTCAATTTCTGGGAAAATCAATTGCTCTTTTAACGAAAATGTATAATTCCCAGCTTTATCAAAACTTCTAACGGATAATCCTCGAAAATCACGAATTTGTGCAAAAGTAAAAAAGATTAACTTTGTAAGAAAACTATACATTTTTTCGCCACGTAAAGTACTTACTAATCCTAATTCCATATCTTCTCGGATTTTAAAACCAGCAACTGCTTTCTTTGCTTTTGTAATTAGAGGTTTTTGGCCTGTAATTTTTGTAAATTCATTAACGCTTTTTTTCAAAATATTAGTATTTTGAGCCGCTAACCCTAAACCCCGATTGATACTAATTTTTTTAAGCTTTGGAATAGTATGAGGGTTTGAAAACAATTCTGGATTACTTTTCCTTAGAGCAGAATGAATTCCCAATTCATATTCTTTTTTTATATTTTCTAATAAACCATATAATTCAGCAATCTCTTCTAATGAGTTTTGACTACGCATATTCTTTATTTAAATTAATTTAACATTGGAATGATGAATTGGAGCTTCAAATTGTTTTATTTCTCCAACCTCATTTTCAGTATTTGGTTTTATATGTTTGAATTTAAAGTTAATACCTTTTACTAAAATTTTGCCTGTATTCTTATATATTTTAGTTATTTCTCCTGTTTTATTTTTATTAAATCCAGAAATGATTTTTACATTATCACCAATTTTAACATGTAAATTTTTACTTTTTGACATTTATAAAACCTCCGGAGCTAATGAAACAATTTTAGAAAAATTTTTATCTCGAATTTCACGAGCAACAGGACCAAAAACACGAGTCCCACGTGGATTATTTTCTGGGTTGACAATTACAGCTGCGTTATCGTCAAATCGAATATACATCCCATCAGTTCGACGAATTGTTTTTGAAGTTCTTACAATAATTGCTCGCACGACATCAGATTTTTTAATCGGCATATTGGGAATAGCATCTTTAACAACTCCTATAATGGTGTCACCAATTTTTCCATATTTTCGGTTTCCACCTAAAACACGAATACACATAATTTTTTTTGCGCCTGTATTATCGGCAATAGTTAACATTGTTTGTGGGTATATCATAAAAGTATAATTTTAAGTAATTAGAGATGATCTCGAAATAATTTTAGTTATAGACCAACGCTTTTTCTTACTAAGAGGCCTACACTCTGTAACTAAAACTTTATCCCCAATATTGCATTGACTCATCTCATCATGTGCGAAGTATTTTTTTGTCTTACTCATTGTCTTTGAATAAATTGGGTGAGAATATCGACTTTCAACTTTGACAACTACAGTTTTCTGCATCTTATTACTAATAACAATTCCAATTTTTTCTTTTACAGGCATTTGATAGTTCCTTAAAATTTATATTTAATTTATAGTAAAATGGGCTTAATATTTCTTATTTTACTTTTTTAATTTTAATATCTGCCATATAGGCGCGACCGCAAACGCGCTTTTTACATATTTAAAGCCAAGCTAGCGTCATGGGAAGAATATATTTCCCAATATTGTCTTATTAACCTAGCTCTCTCTTTTTTAGCTAGTTTAATTTCATGAGGTTTAATTGGTTGACGAGTTGCTTTTTTTAATTGAAAATCTAATAAAACTACATTTATTTCTTTAATTTTATTTTGTACTTCAGTAAATTTTTCTTGTTCTTCTGTATCAAATAATAAGTTTTTGCTTTCTTTTTTTATATAATCCTTATAATATTTAGTAAAATATTTTTTCCCTTTAATTCTTTTACGCAATTTATTCATAATTTATTAATTGTCCTTTTTAATAATAAATTTCGTCTTAATTGGCAATTTGTAAGCTGCTAGATTAAAAGCCGCACGCGCAACTTCTTCTGGAACAGAACTAATTTCAAATAAAATTGTTCCAGGCTTAACCGTTGCTACCCAATAATCAACCGCACCTTTACCTGATCCCATACGCGATTCAGCAGCTCGAGCGGTAACTGTTTTATCAGGAAAAATTCTAATCCATAAAGATGCACCACGTTTTGTGTAACGAGTAATTGTTCGTCTTGTTGCTTCGATTTGACGTGATGTAATCCAAGAAGGTTCTAAAGCTTGTAATGCATATTTTCCAAATGAAATTTCATTACCTCGCGTTGCTTTTCCTCGCATTCTTCCGCGGTGATATTTTCTATATTTTGTTCTTTTCGGACTTAACATAATAAAAAGAGATTAATTAATTAATATAGTTTTCAATTATTTTTTTAATATTTCATTTTTAAATAACCATACTTTAACACCAAGAACTCCATAAATTGTGTTCGCTTCTTTTGTAGCATAATCAATATCAGCTCTTAGTGTTTGTAATGGAACACGCCCTTCTCTAATCCATTCACTTCTTGCCATTTCGGCACCATTTAATCGGCCAGATACTTCAATTTTAATACCATTTACTTCATTATCTTGTACACATTGTAATGCTTCACGAATTGCACGACGAAAAGCAACACGATCTTCAAGTTGTTGAACTACAAGATCAGCAATAAGTGACGCATTTGCATTTACATTATTAACTTCTATAACATTAATTGTTATTTGGCGTTTATTTGGTATTATTTTTTTAAGATTAGTTGCTAGAGTTTTAATACTAGACCCATTATCTCCTACTAATATACCTGGTCGGCCAGTTTCAATATTTAGTTCAATTTGATCACCTAACCCGTTTCGATTAATTTGAAGATTTGAAATACTAGCCAGTTTTGCTAATTTACTAAGATATGTTCTAATTTTATCATCCTCTTCTAATAAAATTGAATAGTGTTTAAAATTTGTGTACCAAGTGGATCTATGTTCCTGTGTAATCCCTAAGCGAAACCCCAACGGATGTGTTTTTTGTCCCATAAAGAATCCTTAATTTTAATTTTTTTTTAAGCAATTGATTTTACAACAACTGTGATATGACAAGTTGGTTTTAAAATTTTATATGCCCGGCCTTGTGCACGAGGGCGGATACGTTTTAGTTTTGGGCCTTCATCGGCGAAGATTTCAGAAATAATTAATTTTTTTTTATCGAGATTATAATTATTTTTTGCGTTTGCTGCTACTGAATGAACTATTTGCCAAATAGGGGAACCGGCATCATAAGGCAAAAATTCCAATATCATTAATGCTTCTTGATATGAACGACCACGAATTTGATCTAAAACTTGTCTTACTTTATGTGGTGATATTCGCACATATTTTGCGACTGCTTTTACTGATTGACCATTCGACATAGTATAGTTTCCTTAATATTTTTGTATAAATTTAAAACTTATAAAATAAATCTTGAAATATTATTTTTTATCATGAGAAATATTATATGCTAGTTTAATTGTTATATATTCATCGAATTCTTTGTTTTGATAAGTTTTTCTTAAAAATTTATTAGAATTTGATATCTTAGTGATATAAATTTCGTAAACCCACATATCAAAAAAGTTTATTGAAAAATTATTTTGTAAAGAAATTACAATTGAATATAATGCTTGTAAAAGAAAATCTTTCTCAATTGGATGAGATTTTAAAAGATAGTCTAGATCATCACGCACATAATAAAAATGTTTGAACTGAAGACTTTGTAAAATTGATTTTGCAAGAGGAGATAAAACTTTGTCGGACTTAATATTAAATGTTTTTATATGAAAATATTCTGGAAACTTTAATGTTAATTCTCCTCGACTACTACAAGCCATGTTTTAATTATCCCCCTAACGTTTTGTTTTTTTATCTGATTTAATATGCGATTTAAATGTTCGTGTTGAAACGAATTCTCCAAGTTTATGTCCTACAAATTGATCTGAAATAAAAACTGGAATATGTTGTTTTCCATTATAAACTGCTATTGTAAACCCTACCATTATGGGTAATACCGTTGAACTGCGAGCCCAAGTTGTGATTACCTCTTTTTTTCCGGTTGCTTTCATTTTATCAATTTTTTTGTATAAATGATGCGCAATAAAAGGACCTTTTTTTACTGATCGTGACATTTGTTTAAAACCTGAGTAATAAAATTTTATAAATTAATTAAGGACGGCGACGAAGAATATATGCATTACTAAGTTTTTTTGTGCGTCGCGTCTTTTTACCTAAAGCTGGTTTACCCCATGGCGTCAATGGTTTGGTACGGCCAATGGGTGTTCGACCTTCACCCCCGCCATGCGGATGATCACATGGATTCATTACTGAACCTCGAACTGTCGGGCGTTTTCCTAGCCAACGTGTTCTACCAGCTTTTCCACTTTGAATTAAGAAAGCATCATTGTTACTTAATTCACCAATCGTTGCAAAGCACTCTTTACGGATTAATCTAATTTCCTTTGAGGGTAAACGTAATGTTACATAGTCCCCTTCTTTTGCTAAAATCTTTGCACATGTTCCAGCCGAACGAACAATTTGCCCACCACGATTCGGTATTAATTCAATATTATGAACTGATGTCCCTAATGGTATTTCTTCTAGCGGTAATGAATTACCTATATCTATTGGTACTCCTTTGCCTGATAAAATTGCGTCGCCAACATTTAACGTATTAGGGTGTAGAATATACCGTTTTTCTCCATCAATAAAATGAATTAAAGCAATTCGCGCATTTCTGTTTGGATCATATTCAATTGATTTTACAATTGCTGATATATTATATTTATTTCGTTTGAAATCGATTATTCTATATCGTTTTTTATGCCCGCCACCACGATGTCGTATAGTAATAATTCCTCTGTTATTTCGACCTTTACTACGGTGATTTTTTTTTACTAAACTTTTTTCTGGTTTATCAGTTGTTATTTCTGAAAAAGATGAAAGGGCTCTGTTTCTTGTCCCTGGTGTATAGGGTTTATAAAGACGAATACTCATAAACTTTAGTAATTTAGATAATAAGTTAGTTTTCTTCTGCAAATAAATTTATTGTATCGCCTTCTAATAACGTTACAATTGCTTTTTTATAATGTGGTTTCCAACCGACATATTTGCCAACTCTTTTTTTCTTTTTTGGTAAATGAGAAGTCGTAATCTTCATTACTTTAACATTAAAGAAAATTTCAATAGCGGTTTTAATTGACAATTTATCAGCCTTAGGGTTAACAGCAAAACTATATTGATTATTTACTAATAATCGGGTAGCTTTGTCTGTAATAATTGGATACTTTATAATATTCAAGTGTGAATAAGTATAAAAATTAGTAGAGTGGTTTTCGTGGACGTTCATAATAAATCTCCTTTATAACTTTTATTGCTGTTCTTGTGACTACAATCGTCTTTGCTTTTACTATACTTAATGTATTTAAATCATATGCCGAAATTAATTCAACATTTTTTAAATTCTGAGTTGCTAATTTTATAGATACAGTTTTGTTAGAAACAACAACTAATATTTTTTCATCTAAATTTATGCTCGCCTTTTGACATATCTCAGAAAAAGCTTTCGTTTTTCCATTTATTAACTCTAAATTTGGAATTATCTTCGCATTGCGATCACATAATTTATTCATTAGCGCAGTTTTTACTGCCAATTTTCGTTCTTTTTTATTTAACTTTAAAATAATTTTTTTGGGTTTCGGACCAAAGGTAACACCACCACCTTTCCATAAAGGAGAACTGCTTGATCCCGCTCGAGCACGGCCTGTTCCTTTTTGGCGCCAAGGTTTTTTACCACCACCCCGAACTTCACTTCTAGTTTTTGTTGAAACTGTTCCTTGTTTTTTAGAAAGCTGATGACGTAAAATATCTCGATGAACTAAATAATTACTTGAATCCTTTGCAACATTAAAGTGAAGAATACAGGTATTTGAATCAATGGGTCCTTGTGGTATAAGTTTCCAAACTGGATCCTCTGGTTTCAATTGTACAAGTGAACACGCTCTACCTCTTGTAGTAGAAAAAATGGTAGTACTTTCATTTTTATTCTTGAGAGCTAAGGGAGTAGGAATAATAACCATAGTGTTATTTAATTTGTTTATTAGTCTTTTGTTATTAATTATTTTGAAGAAGTTATACTAAGTAAATTTCCAGGTTTTCCTGGAACGGCACCTTTAACAACTAAGATATTTTCATCATGATTTACTTGAATAATTTTTAGCTTTTTAACATTAACATTTTTATTTCCAAGTTGACCCGCCATTTTTTTTCCCGGTAGAACACGACCTGGACTTGTACCCATTCCAATAGAACCTGGAGCTCTATGATTTTTGGAACCATGACTCATAGGTCCCCTTGCAAAATTGTGACGTTTTTGAAGACCTGAGAATCCTTTTCCAATACTTTTGCCAGTAATATTAATTAATTGTCCTGTAAAAAATGACTCAACATTTAAAATCTGTCCAACTTTAAAATTAGTGGGATCATTTACATGAAACTCTTTTAAGTATTTTAACGGTTGAATATTTGATTTTTGTAAATGGCCTAATTGCGGTTGAGTTAACATTTTAGGTGCAATGTCTCCATAACCAACTTGAATTGCATTATATCCATCTTTTAATGTAGTTTTAACTTGTGTAATTACACAAGGTCCAACTTTTAATATTGTCACCGGAATTATATTTCCCGATTTATCAAAAATTTGGGTCATTCCAATTTTATTTCCTAATAGACCTAAAGACACAATATTTTCTCCAAAAAATATTTATATATGTATTAAAAATGATAAAAATAAATTTTTATAAAATTTTTAAATAAATAGTCTAATAATTTTAATTATTAAACACTTTATAACTTTAAAAAAATCAAAAGATTTTGTCTATATAAAAAACATATACACTGTTATAATATAACCTACTATAGTAGGACTTATAAATTATACTATAGTAGGTTATATTTAATATAATTTATAATATTTAGTAATCAATATAAATTTAAACAAAAAAAAGAGAGAGTTTTATGAATAAAGTAGTTGGAATTGACTTAGGAACAACAAATTCAGTAGTTGCTGCTATTGAAGGTGGACAACCTACTGTAATTACAAATGCAGAAGGATTTAGAACAACACCTTCAATTGTAGCTTATACAAAGAAACAAGAATTATTAGTAGGGCAACTTGCCAAACGCCAATCAGTTGTTAATGCGGAAAATACATTTTTTTCTGTTAAACGTTTCATTGGGTGTAAAGCAGATGAAATTTCTGAAGAATCAAAAGAATTACCTTATAAAGTAAGTAAGGATAACAATGGAAATCTAAAAATTAAATGTTCTTCTCTAAATAAAGATTTTAGTCCTGAGGAAATTTCAGCTCAAGTTATAAGAAAATTAATTAATGATGCTAAAGAATATTTAGGGCAAGAAGTAACAAAAGCCGTTATTACAGTACCTGCCTACTTTAATGATTCACAAAGGCAAGCAACAGTTGATGCGGGAAAAATTGCTGGTATTGAAGTTTTGCGGATTATTAATGAACCGACAGCAGCCTCTTTAGCTTATGGATTAGATAAAAAACAAAATGAAACCATTTTAGTTTTTGATTTAGGAGGCGGAACATTTGATGTTTCAATTTTAGAAGTTGGTGATGGGATTTTTGAAGTATTATCTACAGCTGGTGATACAAATTTAGGTGGTGACGATTTTGATAAAGCTTTAGTAAAATGGTTAGTTGATGACTTTCAGGAAAAAGAAGGTACAAATTTAATAAAAGACATTCAAGCTTTACAAAGATTAACAGAGGCGGCAGAAAAAGCAAAAATGGAATTATCAAATGTTGAAAAAACAACAATCAATCTTCCATTTATCACAGCAGATAAAAATGGTCCTAAACATATTCAACAAGACTTAACGAGGGAAAAATTTGAAACTTTATGCGAAGATCTAATTAATCGGTGTCGTATTCCAGTTGAAAAAGCATTAAAAGATGCAAAGTTAGATAAATCGGCAATTAACGAAATTGTTTTAGTAGGTGGATCTACACGAATTCCTGCTATTCAACAACTGGTAGAATCATTAACTGGAAAAAAACCAAATAAATCAGTTAATCCAGATGAAGTAGTTGCTATAGGAGCAGCAATTCAGGCAGGAATTTTAGCTGGTGAAATAACGGATATTTTATTATTAGATGTAACACCATTATCACTTGGAGTAGAAACAGTTGGTGGAATTATGACAAAACTTATTGCACGTAATACAACTATCCCAATTAAAAAATCGGAGTTATTTTCGACGGCTATCGATAATCAAGAAAATGTTGAAATTCATATTTTACAAGGTGAACGAGAAATGGTTAGTGGAAACAAAAGTTTAGGAAAGTTTAAATTAGAAGGTATTCCTCAGGCTCCGAAAGGTAAACCACAAATTGAAGTAACATTTGATATTAATGTTGATGGCATGTTATCCGTAACAGCTAAAGAAAATGAATCAGGAAAACAACAAAATATAACGATTCAAGGAGCTTCTAATTTATCCGAAGCAGAAGTTAACAGTATGTTAGAAGAGGCAGAAAAATATGCTGCAATTGATAAAGAACAAAAAGAAAATGCTCAAATAATCGAATCAGCTAAAGTGTGTAGTGGAAAACTAGAAAAACTATTAAATGAAGAGGGTTATACAGCTGAACAACAAAAAGAAATTAACACTATAATAGATAATCTTCGTGAAGCTATTTCTTTAGAAAAATATGACTTACTTAAAGAATATATGAAACAAGCAGATAGCTTTATAACTGCTGAAACCGCTGAAAACCTTTAATAAATTGATTTTATCTTCTAGCTTATTTTAAAATAAGCTAGAAGATAAAATTCTCAATTTTAATAAATCTTCTTTGACTAACTATTTATAAATACACTTATTTTTTAATTTTTAACAGTAGCATCATCTACAATAATGCATTCTGTAGTTAGGATCATGCTCGCGATTGATGTTGCATTTTGTAAAGCTGAACGCGTTACTTTAGCGGGATCAACAACCCCTTCTTTATACATATTACCAAATATATTTTTTGCCGCATTATATCCGATTTCAAATTTTTGTTCTTGTACTTTTCCAATTACTACTGGCCCATTAATACCAGCATTTTCAGCAATTCTTTTCAAAGGTGCTAGAATAGCACGAGAAATTATAATAGCACCAATTAATTCATCTTCTTTTAAATTAGTTTTTGACCATGTTACTAAATTTTCTGACAAATGAGTTAATGTTGTCCCTCCACCAGGAACAATGCCTTCTTCAACAGCAGCACGCGTTGCATTTATTGCATCTTCTAAACGTAATTTTTTATCTTTCATTTCAGTTTCAGTTATAGCGCCAACTCTAATAACAGCAATTCCACCAGAAAGTTTCGCAATTCGGTCTTGTAACTTTTCTTTTTCATAAGAAGTTTCTGCAATATTAACTTGTTTACGTAATTGTTCGCAACGAGCTTTAATATTTTCAATTTCTAACCCATCTCCCACAATTGTGGTAGTATCCTTATTTACTATAATTCGTCTTGCTTGACCTAAGAGGTTTAGTTGAATATTTTCTAAATTTAACCCAGCATCTTGAGTAATAACAGTTCCACCTGTTAAAACAGCAATATCTTGCAACATTAATTTTCTTAATTCACCAAATCCAGGTGCACGAATAGCAACTACATTAACAATACCACGTAATTTATTTAATATTAGAGTTGCTAGTGCTTCCTTTTCGACATCTTCAGCGATAATCAATAATGGTCGCTTTGTTTTTGTAATTTGTTCTAAAATAGGTAATAAATCTTGTTGAACTAAAGTAATTCGTCTATCCGTTAATAATATATAAGGATTATCATAAGATACTTCCATTTTTTCAGTATCAGTTATAAAATAAGGCGATATAAATCCTTTTTCTAATTTCATACCTTCTGTAATTTCTAATTCAGTAGTAATTCCTTTTCCTTCTTCTAATGAAATTACCCCTTCCTTACCCACTTTTGATAATGCATTTGCTATTAATTCCCCAATTATATCATCATTTCCCGATGAAATTGAAGCAACTTGTTTAATCGATTCAATTTCTTCTACTGGTTGAGCAAATTCATTTATTTGCATGACTAAATATTGACTTGCTTTTTCCATCCCTAACTTTAACGAAATTGGATTCGCTCCTGCTGCTACATTTTTCAATCCTTCTTTAACCATAGCATATGCAAGAACTGTAGCTGTTGTTGTTCCATCACCCGCAACATCATTTGTTTTCGCAGCAGCTTGCCTAATTAAAGAGACACCTGTATTTTCAATATGATCTTCTAAGTTAATTTCTTTTGCAATTGTTACTCCATCATTAACGATCTGAGGAGAACCGTAAGTTTTTTCTAAAACAACATTACGTCCTTTTGGCCCTAAAGTTACAGAAACCGCTTCTACCATTATTTCCATTCCACGTTCTAACGCACGTCTTGCATTATCTTGATATAATATTTTCTTTGGCATAAATTTTAGTAAATTTTAAAAGGTTATTTATTCCTAACTGTAAAATATGATTTAATAATTCGGCAAGTTAAAATTTTAATTCTATTAAAATTTTTTTGTTTAAAAGCTTTACAAATACTAATAATCGATATTATTATTAAAAAGTAATATAGTTTGGGCTTGTAGCTCAGTGGACTAGAGCACGTGGCTACGAACTACGGTGTCAGGGGTTCGAATCCCTTCTTG
>Ga0136655_1000396_pt1 | contig 19486 bp, 33 predicted proteins | sample CPBDNA_2_FD_94863 | JGI IMG/M metagenome (GOLD analysis project Ga0136655, IMG submission 94863) | Freshwater to marine salinity gradient microbial communities from Chesapeake Bay, USA - CPBay_Spr_15_0.8_DNA (version 2) | ecosystem: Environmental > Aquatic > Marine > Coastal | place: USA... | reverse complement strand
AGATCGACCAACTGATGTAATTGAATGGGCAAGAACACAAAATTCAAATCATCCAACTGAAAAACCTGTTGGTTTAATGGCAAATTTTATTAAATGGACAAATGGTCTTATATATGACCCCTTCATGGGCAGCGGTACCACAGGCGTAGCCGCCATCCAATTAGGCCGCAAATTCATAGGCATAGAACGTGAACCCAAATACTTTGACATTGCCTGCGAACGCATAGAACAAGCGGTAGCGCAAGGGCAATTATTTGCACCAGAACCAATGAAACAAATTCAGGAGTCATTTTTATGAGACACCCCGAACCAAAGATAGTCATGATCTACAAAGCAGGCCCACCAAAATGCTGCCACACTTGCGAACATTATGGAAATGATGGCTTATGCACCACATTCTTTATGGCGCCGCCAGCAGAGTTTGCCGCCGCTGTGGATTTATGTCCAAGTTGGGAGGTTGAATGTCCGTTTTAAAAGTGCGCCCCATCGGGCAAAGAATACGTCAATGCCTGGCAGTGATTGACACCAACCAAGCACCCATGACCGCCCGTGAAGTTTGGAATCATCTTGAAGGTGTATCTATTGAGAATTCCAGTAAATACTGTTTACGCGCCGTTGACCTTGGCTTGATGACCGTGAACCGAGAGACACGCCACAATCAATTTCAATGTGTGGGTGGCTGGAAATTAAAGCTGGAACAACGCCAGTCCAATCGCGTAGTGGAGCGCAAAAAGCCTTTGCCACTTCACAAAATGATTAACAGCGTCTGGAGCCTTGCTTTATGAAAATCGAGATACCCACCGAGCATCACGAACAAGCCATGACCGTTCAATGGTTTCGCAGATCGTGGCCCGGCGTGATCATTTTTGCTATTCCAAACGGTGGCGTTCGAGACATTCGCACCGCCACCAAGTTAAAAATTGAAGGTGTCATGCGTGGCGTGCCTGATTTGTTTATCCCAGAATGGCGACTGTGGGTGGAAATGAAACGCATTAAAGGTGGCATTGTCAGCCCTGAACAAAAAAGTTTTATAAAGTATCTGGAAAGTATTAATTATGCGGTTATAGTTGCAACAGGCGCCGAAAATGCAAAGTTGCAAATAAGCGCTTTTTTTAACCAAATGAAAGAATCAAAATGACCAAAGAAATCAAAGACAAATCCATGACCTTGCGATTACCAGCCAGCATTGTTGCTGCCTTGAAAGCCGAAGCCGCCGCCAATACACGCACGATGGCAGCGCAAGTTTTGCACATCCTTAAAAACAATCTGGGGAAATAAGATGTTCGATAAGATAAGAGAAATATTCCAAACACCAAGTGCTGACAGTTTGGCTTTACGGGAATTAGAACAAGCAAAGCGAAGTCTATTAGAGGCCCAAACCAGCCAAGAATATGCCAAGCGTATGGCTGAGTACCACAATGACCGTATCAAGCGCCTCACGTCTTATTTGCATTTGGGAGAAACCAAATGACAAAACCTATTGATAAAACAGTTCGTACAGTTGCGGAACGAACGCGCACTGTATTGCGCGAGAATCGTCAGAGCCTGAGCCATGTATTGCCACCATTAAGCGACAAAAATCCCAAACGCTATGTCAGCGGTGGTGCGGTGCTTATGCCCAAGTTACCGAATCAAGCTTTGCCCAATAAATCCAATATTTGGGATCGTGATACATACCGCACGGGTGACGGTGAAGTATTACAACAAATGCGCCCCGGTGCTGAAGATGCTTTGAAATTGCCAAGCCGGGGGTTTAAAACATGATTGAAACAAGCTGGATCGGTGGTAAATATCCGGGCATTAGAACCCCACCCATACCCGTAATCAAAGTTGTAAAAAAACGTGTCCCAACATATTTTCAACCACGACCTTCAAAGAATGCGATCTTGGCGGTGGTGCGTGCCAAAGGCCCAATCAGCATTGCAAACATTGCCCTGTCGCTGAAAAAAAGAAAGAACTTGGTGAATATGCATCTGCTGGATATGCAGCGAGAGGGTTTGGTTATCAAAGAGTATCGTCGAAACAAAAATAATGGTCATCACCAAATGTTTTATTCGGGAGTGCAATGATGTTTTGTATTGGCCTACTTATCCTAGTTGTAGCAGTGTGCTTAGGCTGTGGCTACATTTTATTTTTGATAATGAAAGACGCACAGTTATGAAAAAACCACACAAACACAAAGAACTAATCAATGCTTGGGCCGATGGCGCTGAGATTGAAGTGCGAGCGTATGGCTTTGAGCCATGGGCTGATGTACCTAATCCAACATGGAATACGGGTGCTGTATACCGAATCAAGCCAGAGCAGGAGCCATTCGGTTATTTCAAATCCGAGCCTTTTGGCTGGACTGACTGTGCGAAGGCAGATGAAGGCGCTATAGCACTTTACGAGCGGCCTGCACCAGAGCAGGAGCGTGAGGCTTGCATGGAGTTGGCTGGTGAGTTTGCTCGTAAGTGGTGGTCAATTCATTGCGCCAGCAACAAACACATGGAGACAACGCGTAAGGCACATGATGATTTTTGTGCGCTGCAAGCAATGATCCGGGCAAGGGGGAAGATATCACCACCAAAGCGCGAGTGGGTAGACCTGACACTTGAGCAATATGAAGCAATCTGGCGCATGGATTTGAACCACAAAGATTTGATGGATAGAACCATTGCCAAACTAAAGGAACTAAATCATGACAACAAAAACTGAAGCACTGAAGCTGGCGCTGGAGGCTTACATCAAAGCGGGTTATGGAAATAGCACAGATTTCCATTTGCAAAATGTGGCTTATGCACAAGCATTGCAAGCCCTAGCGCAACCAGAGCAGGAGCCTGTGGCACACATAGGGATGATTGACGAAGAGCATTTTGCTGACGTATGCAGAAAAGCAGGGGGCAATAGCAATACACCACTCTTCACATCACCACGAACATTCGACGACTACGGGAACAAAATAGCATGAAATTTGAAGTAAAACTAAGCGTTGTAAGACGCAAGGGCAGGGCGAATAAGAAGATGATTGCCCCGTTCATCAATGGCTGGAATGTCTGGGACATACCCGAGAAGCATTGGACTGCAGATGTTCAGAACGCAATCGAGAATGCTTATTTACTAGGGCGTAACCAAGCCATAACCCAAATCAAAAAAGAATTGGACGTGTCGTTTGGTGCGCTTACGGTTGATTGGGGTGACGTGAAGGACGAGAAATGACAACGCATAAATTAACGGCTGATGGAATGGCTGTGGTAGCCCCCAATTGTCATTGGATTCCTATTGATGAAAGCACGCCACGAGGCGTGTCGATGTGGTTAATTAATAAACGATCTGGTGTGGCTCAGAAAGGACATTACTATCCTGCTGATAAGTTTTTTGACCACTGGTTTCCGTTACCAACTTTTAAAAAATGAGAAAAGAAACATACACAATATGGGACGCTATGCTGGCAAGCCCCACAGAGCCAATGAGCGAGAAGCAACGCAGACACCAGTTAACACGGATGTGGAGTGGCCTTGCAGGATTGGAGACATCAGCAGAGCCAACGAAAGATGACTGGTTTGTATGTTCTGATGCAGTCAATTTAATGGAAACTTTGGTGGAGCAAAAGCATATCGTTGATCCCAACAATATGCTATTTGATGCCATTCGAGCATTGGCAGAGGCTGGACAGCGTAGTTTTGCGGGTAAGCCCTTGCGCTTAGACGGTGCTGGCATTCAAGCTATTCGTGGCGTTTTAGCAGATTACACAATGGTGCTTGAGTCACTACCCGCCAGAACCATGATCCACTGCCACCGATTGACTGAAAAGCGTTTAAACGAAATCATGAAAGGCAAAATGAAATCACACGATGTATCTGTTTAGTAAAAAAATGTTTTACAGTGTGTTTTTATGTTGTATAATTAATCATCGCAATTAATTAAACAAGACAACACAATGAACCACATCACACAAGCAACACAAGCCGGATACGAAGCAGCCATCAATAATCAAATGCGTGCCCCAGCTTTGAACACAATGATCCGGTCGCTGATTGCCACCAATGTTTTTACTCACGCAGAAACTATGAATATTTTTCAAGCCTTTGTGCTTGGTTATGAAACACGCATTACTGAAGTTTGCAATGCCATGCTTGCAGAAGAAGCATAAAAAAATGCTTAATCCCTTTATCCTATCCGCCCTCCGGGGCGTGACAACAGAGCAGGATTTGCTGGATTGCCTTCAGGCGCTAGCCAGTCACTTTCCCGCCAATGAAAAGATTGGGGATGCTTTACTGGATTGCATCCTGATTCTTGATGACCACTTAAACAACTGAAAGACACGATATGAAAACAATTATTAACCTTGCATTCACTTTGGCTTTTATGGCTTGCACCTTGGGCTTGATGCTATCCTACTTTGATGTTCTGACTAAGTAGTTCATTCTTAACGGCGCTGCCATTGGTGGTGCCGTACCAGTAACTGAGAACCAGCATGGCCACGGCATCCATCAGACCCAAGACACGCCCCACAATTATTTCTGGCGTCTTATCCGGGTAGCCATAAAAAAGCACTGCAATCTCTGTGCCAATAGTGAGTATAAGCAGAACAAGCGACAGCCAAAAAAGCATCTTTTGAGTGCCGCCTGACACACTGGCCTGCCTTGCGGAGTCACGATCTTTGAAACTGAGTTCAGCATAACGAAAGCCACGCTCTTTTTCATTGTTCTGATACTCCAATTCCAATTCACGCAGCTTGCCGATTTGCTCAGGCGTTATTTGGCCTGTTTGAATAATCTCGCTGATCTTATCCTTGGTGGCGCCAGACAAACCCAACAATTCACCGACAGATGCCACAGCAATTGCCCCCAATGGGCCAAACATTGCGGAAGCCACTGTGGGGGCCACTGATTTGAGGGTAGCCAACCAATCCATTACTGCCAAACCCCTGTACGCATTTGTTTTGCCAAGCGCTCACATCGGGCTGGTGTCTGACTATGCCATTTGCTAAGAATCATGTTTTCAGCGGCTTTATCATAATTGCCACCTTGGATCAATGCGAGAGTAGTTTTAAAGGCCAACAAGCCTTCAATGCCCATTTGGAATGCCATATTGATGAGGACGTTGAGTCTGACCTGATCCAAGTCTTTAACCCAAGGCAGAGCTTTAAAAACCTCTGCTGTTTTGCGCTGAATGTCATTATTTAGCAAGTAAGCCGATTCCTCTGGGGTGATGCCACCATTACGGCGTTTATCAATAAGCCTGCCCACCCCAATCGTCATGTAACCGAGGCTATCAGGATAAGCCGATAAGACTTCACCCTCATCACGCCTCAATTGCTCGTTAAGGTTTGTAACCATGATTCGTAGCCCATCCCAAAAAGATGTAACCAAGGCCAACAACACCAGCCCAAATCAGACCCAATAAAGTTTTCTCAATTACAGTCCTACGAAACTCAATCCGCTGCACTTCTGCTTGGATTGCCAGCCGAACCCACCTTTGCTCTTCATCAGACAATCCAGTGTCGGTACTTCTGATGCGGATTGCTGCTGCTATTTCAGCGGCAAATTCAATGCGTTCTTCTGGGGTCATGATGTAGGTCAATTAATTCGTTATGATATTTTAAACGCTTGTAATAGTTTCCCAAGCCGTAGCGCCTCCAATGCGTAATTTATTTAGCGTGGTGTCGAAATACATAGCGCCCTTCACATACGCTGGGGCAGATATTGTTGCTGCTTGCACTGGAGAAATTGTTCCAGAAAAGAAAGCATTTGCACCATTGAAATATTGGCGAACAGTTCCACCACCATCACTCAACACAATATAATTAGAGCCTGTAGCGGAGATTGGAAAAGTACCACCAGTGTAGCTACCAAGGATTACGTTTTGACTACCTGTAGAGATTGCACTCCCAGATGAGAAGCCCACACCTGTGTTGAAATTGCCTGTGGTATTGCTGAGAAGCGCTTGAAAACCAAGTCCCGTGTTGTAAGCACCTGTGGTGTTTGAAAAAAGTGCGGCTGATCCCACCGCTGTTTGATAGAAGCCTGTAGTATTGGCATTTAGTGTGGCAGCGCCAATAGCTGCATTGTTTGCTATAGAGCCGCCTCCTAATCCCACCTTAACGGTATTAAAAGTGGCATCTTTTGTGGCCGTAAGAGACTCTACACTTACCGATGTACGATCTTGAAAAGCCATCGTACCCAAGTCACCATTTGTCGGAACTTGATTTGGTGCTGTGCCTAAAAGTAAAGCCATGATGTTTCCTTATGTTGCCCAAATACGCATAGGCGCAATAGGGAAGATTTGATATTGTTCTAACTCAGGAGACTCGTCAGCTTTTACATTGATGTGCCATCCTTCCAAAGCTGCCATGAACGGAATGCTTTCAGCATCAAACTCATTTGTTGGCTTTGAGATGGTGCCAATGGTGGAGATATTGACGTAGTTGGGAGTCACTAAAGCCTCCACTAGTACAACACCAGTTTCATCCTGTATTTCAGCTACAGTGGTGTAAAGCACTGCGTTTGCAGCAGCTTCATCAACAAACTTTAAATAGTAGTCGATCATGATGTGAGGCCTTGAAGTTGAGTAGGTGTGAGGGCTACAGGGTAGTAGATAAATCGTTTGATTGTTCCGTTAATAACTGATGCGCCCGGCCCAAACCCTAATTGCAACTGCGTTGCTATTGGAAGAACACCTACGGTATCTGTTAATACGGTGTTTCCATTTGAGGTAAATCCAAAATTATTGACTTGATAAAAGCCAGCAAGTTTAAAGGATTGATTAACGGTGAAAGCATTTGCTGAGGATAAAGTTGCCTCCGCAATGCCATTAACATTTACTCTCAATCCTAATATAGAACTTCCAGATAACGCACGAAGTCGCACATCATTATTTGATGTAGTGTCATTTGTAGAAGCAATTACACCATTTATTGACAATCCAATAACCGATATTTCTCCATACATTGTTCCCTGACTCTGGCTATACCAACTTGAAAAGTTAGTTCCCGTCATACTCGCACTATCAGTAGCACGGGTTACTTGTGAGGCTACTGTTGAAATGTACGATGTGGCAAAGGCTCCTGCTTCTAATTGAGCGCCCCATATGTAGATGCCTGAGTAGCCGTTGCCTGTGAAAGAAAGAGTGTTGTCAGCAGATGTAACAGCAATTAAAGTATTTACAGTGGCAGTTGCGGTTGCAGTTTTAGTAATGGAACAACGATACCAGCCGTTTCCAACAGGAATGATTGAAGCTGTTGGACTGTTTATTAAAGTACCAACTGTACCCGCTGTTAAATTAAAATATGCTCTGGTAACACCACCAAAAGCACCTGACCCAAAAGTTAACTGCAAAAAGTTATACTCTCCAGCCTTAGCGTATGTGCTCAAAGTATACGAAGTTCCCAAGATGTAAGAAAACGCTTGCGTAAAATAGTGCTCAGAAAGGGTATTATTGGCGACTAATTTATCCCCATCTAAAATACCATCAGGAGAAACAACAGTATTGGCAGTAATTGTACTGGCAGTTTTAGCCCAAACAGCATTATCAAACTGCTCAGAGTAAGTCAACAAATTAGTCCTACTCTCCTCAATCAATAATCCCAAACTCTCCCGAGTCATCGGGTTGCAGTCAAACCTTGCCACGCCACTTGCTGCTGTTTGCAGAACAGGGATGTAATTGGTGACGGTCTGTGTTGTTGTTGGCGTGTAGCTTGTGACTGCGCTGCGTTGCTCTAGTTGAGCGCCCCAAATATTGATAGCATCGCCGCTAGTTACTAATTGAATACCTACAGTTTTTAAACCTGCTGTTGGTGTTATAGTCGCGCTATAACGAAGCCACGATCCTGTGATAGTAATGGCGGTAAAACTTGTTCCATCTAATGTCAGATTTACAATGCCAGTTCCTGTTACCCGTTGTACATAAAAACTTATGGTATATGGCAACGCCAATAATGTTACAGCTTGATACACTGTGGCATTGGCACTGGTTGAAGTTAAGGTGGTTGCGGTAGTGGTGCTGCTAGGATCAAGGATTCCTGTTGTCAAAGTACCGTTAGTAGTAATCCAAGTAGTACCAAAAGTTTGACTCTGCAACAACAAATTCTGCTCAGCCATCGCAGAAGAAGTTGGATCGTAGAACATAGCTGCACTTGGCCGTGTAAATGTAATTCGTGAATCAAGTGTTCGTGTATTGGCGAAGTCTAGCAAAAGGCTTGGGCGAATGCTTGGGCGGTTAAGTGTGGTTGCTTGATAGCCAGTAGACAAAGCTAAAGTAATAGTATTAGTTACCGCTAATACATTAGTTGTCAACGTTGTGCCATTAAACGTCAAATTTGCAGAACCAGCAAAAGCACCCGCATTGTTATATTGCACCTGCGCATTGGAACCACCGGGCGGTGGTGTGGGTCCAGCCGGACCCACTGGTCCAGCAATGCCACGATCAATAGTAATAACTTGCGTTGTTGGTGGCGTCAAGGCCAAAACAATATTATTTCCGTCTGTGACGGAGACATTAATATTAGCCATTAGTTTATTACTCCGTCAGAACGCACCAAAAACAACAAGAAAATAATGCTGTCATCGGCTGGCGTAGCGCCAGAAGCTGGGAATTGTATTTTCAAGCTACCACTAAAGCCCACGCAATCGGTAGCATTAATGTCCAACTCTGGATCGCTGGATAAAACATCCCATGTTGTTTCATCAATCACCAAAGTAAATGTTCCAGCAGCATCTACTCGATTGGAGATCGTCAGACTTACGGGTGTTGGGGCTGGCGAGTAATCAGCAATATCAAACGTTAAACCAGTGCGGCTATCGTTCAAATTGGTTAATGATCGACGCAAAATTGATGCGCTGATTGTGGCACCAATAGTATTAACGGGTGAATTGTTTGCAGTTAATGCAATATTCCAATAGGTTTTTTGGTTATAAACCAACTCACCAGAAATTATTGGATTGGAAAAGCCGCTGACTTGTGTCAGAGCATTTTTATTAAAAATTGCCAAGATAATTCCCCTAAACTCGGGTAGTGACGCTCCCTACAAACTCGCAGGGCTACGATTCTTATCATGTAATTTTACGTTAAATCTTACGACATGACTATTTTAACCACATAGATAGATGCAAGCCACCAAGACCGCCGTGGTTGTATCTGTAAATGTCATACTTTGTCTAGCTTTAGCAACTGTAATATTACGAACAATGTTATCTGCTTGCTTCATTCCTACACCAGCCACGGAACTCGTCACAATCAAATCGCCAGCGGTAATGTTCCCAGCTTCTCCGCAAACATACATTTGACCTTCACCCACCGAATTGGCAGCACAATAATCATATAGATTTTTATCTTCGTCATATTCAGGGAACATGGTTGTAATTTTTTGCAAACCGCCATCTACATCTACAAATTCAACTTTTTCAATAAATGCAGTTGGTTGAGCATTAGCCAATAAGCCATTGTTCAATACCATGATACCAATTGGCACTTGATTTGCAGATGAAGACATTGCGACTTCAAATAATGTATTGCTAAGATTTTTTGCAATAATTAGTTTGACATCACAAACAATATAACCCATAGGAATATTTGCTGAGATAGGAACCAAGACATCATGTGCGCCTGTAAATGGGCCATAGTTGGTGCCAGCACCATCGGCATAAAAATCATAACCATTGGCTGCACCAACAATGCCTGATGTACTTGTGCCACCGCCAGTACTCGCTGAATTTACGCCACGAATTGCATGGTTTGTGCCGCCAGTTGTTCGAGCGATTCCATAAACGCCAACACCCGTGGTATTGGCTTCTCCAACAACGCCATTGGCAGCATCGCTTAATCCATAAACTCCGGCTGCTGTAGTTAAAGAAGCTGTCGTAGCAGTATTGTATCCCCAAGCCGCCGGAGCTACCCCAGAATTATTCTGTATCAAGGAAGCTGGTGAAGTCGGGCTTGCACTCTTCACATATAAACTGCCAGATGTACCGCCAGTTTCTACAACTAAAATATTTGAAGCATCATAAACTTGCAGTGTATTAGAAGTGTAATCCATCACAACACGTTTGCCAGTAGATGCTGTTTGAATTAATGCACCTGTAATCGTTCCAGCAGTAATAGTTCCAAGATTGGCACTAATAGCGGAAAGATTGCCCACTTTTAAATTTGATAAATATGGCGTTCCCCAAATGGTTTGATTTGCAACAGGATAATAAATCCCATCACTTTGAAACATAGCCTGAGAGGAACCGGGATTTTGAACCGTAGTGGTAAAAGCCGTTGCAGATGTTGGAGAAAAACTTGTAGTAGCTGGCAAACCACTGCCAGCAATGGTGACTGGTGAACCTGTAACAGTTGGATTGCCAGCATATAAAGCATAACAAATTACAGCACTATTCCCAGTTGCTCCATTGCGTGCTATTGATTGCACGCTGAATCCACTCGTCCATGAAACAGTAGTAGTCAAAGTTCCAGCCGGAGCTGAAATTCCAGTACTTGCTTGCCATAAATAAGTATTAGAAGTGCCGGGATTTGTAGGGATAGCGACTTGCCATCCATTGCCACCCGTATAAGAAGCATTAGAAGCCGTAGCCCATGTCCAAGTCGTACTGCCGCTGGGATTTCCCGGTGTAGTATTTAACCACTGATATAAAGATACTACTGCCGTTTGCTGACCAACAGTACCAGTTGGTGCCCAAGCTAATGCTGAACTAGGGCTACTAATTTGAGATTGACCCAGATTATTTGAAACTACGACACCAAAATAATAAGTCCCATCGGGCAACATTTCATTTAAAAATGTAAACGTTGAACCCGGAGTTAAAGAGGTTGAAGCTGGTGACGTATAAGAATCAAAAAACGTCCATTGTGAGGCTGTGGGCGTTGGAACTGTAGAATAAAAAAGTTGAATGTTAGTAATGCGCCCTACAGTAGGCGCGACAACCGATACATCAAAAGATGGAATTGAATCAGCTGGGCGTGTTGCTGAAACGATTGGCGCGGCAACCGCAGAAAAATAACTAGGTGAACTAAAGTTTGAATTAGGTGCAGGCGTATATTGTGTAATTGCCGCATTGTCATAAACTTGTGAATTGTATTCCGTCAAATCAAGTGTGGCACCTAAATTGCCATCAGGCAAAGAAATCTCACTGACTTTCATGACTCGGAATAATTTATTATCCCAGCCATAAGCGGCATTAGTCAAAGTTACAACATCACCAGCATCTACTTGGATTGCTGTATATGCGGCACTAATGGTAACAATTAAATCTTCGCGTGTTTGTTCGAGCATTCTATTAGCCAAATATGAGGCTTGAACAGAATCATTCACCAAATCCAAATTACAACTGTATTTATTAATTGGTTCATTGGCATAAAGTAAACCAGATGGCGTCTCAAGATACACTACGTCACGTTGGTCACGATTAAGTTTGGATGGAAATTGAGCTTCAACCTGATTGATTGAGTTTGCCAAATCAAGTAATGAAGTTTTAATTTCACCAATGACATTATTATCATCAAATGAAAATGTGGAGGCTACAGCTTTATTAATAACAACTGCCCATTTTCCATTGGCTTCGTTGTATTGATTCCACGAATCACAAGCCAACATAATGCGGTCAATATTTGCCAAAACATTTTGGCCCGTATCAATTACGCCATTAATTTTGTAGCGTGGCTGAGTTGAGGAAACACCAGAACTATCTGTGAAGGTTATGGTTTCTTGTGAATATGTATCCAACGCAGCAGCAGAAGTTGAATCCACAATTCCAGCGACCATGCCAGCACCATAAACAGTACTAGTCATGTAATCAAGCCAAACCGCTCCGGGATAGGCGGCAGAGGCTCCATTAAGATATTGGCCCACCTTAAAGGTAACAGGCTGCATTTGAGTGGTGTCTGCGTCCCGACTGTAATTTAATTTAATGATGGCAAAAGCCAAACCATTCATTTGACGATTGGTGGATGACCATCTTTGATCAACATTAATATCTGCACCGCCCATCAATACCGATGGCAAAATTGAAGTATTGGCACCCGTAATGACGCCAGCATAACTTGATGTATAAAGACTAATGAATAAATTGCCAGATACTTTTGTATCAACATTATTGGCCCCATCAGTCAAACTAATTACTTTTGTTTGATCTGTTGTATCAAATGTGATGGTGCGGTCTGCATAATAAAATTTTGTTTGATCAAAAATAAAATTGCTAGTGGATTTTGCAAGACTTGAGATCACCAGAACGTAATACATGGTTTTCTGGTCAGAAGACAAAACAGCATCTACAAATGTTCCACCCAGATAGGCATCGCCATAAACAATTGGAATATTGTTTGTTGGTGATGGTGGGTTTTGTTGACGCACTCCACTATCTGTGCCCATGTTGGCATTGGGATCGCCCGGTGCAAAAGCGCGGGAGACTAAAGATGAAATAACAAAAGTAACGGCAAATGATGCAGCAGCCATACCAGCGGCACCTAAAGCTGCTCCCATCACAATGGCATCACCAGCAAAGAACACAGCAGCAATTAGTGAAGTTGGCATAATTATTCCCTAAAAAATGTTGCTTCAAGCAACTTATATTTGCGTTTTGTAAAATCAATTAATGGAGAATTTGCAAGCACTGAAGTGCAAACATAATCAATCCGACCTTCATCCATCATGACTGTCGCTCTGTTATCAAATTCGCACCATAAGCGACCACCCACTGTACCATTTCGATGCTCAGGATTAACCCACCACGCAAGTTCTCTTAATTCTAAAACTTCGGGACACCATACATTTCCAGTAATGATGGCTGCAAGAAATCCTCGATATTGAGTATCAATCAAAATGAAGCCTCGTCCTGCCAGCATCATTTCCATAAGTTTAGCAACATGAACGGCATCATGAGCTTCTGTATTTTGCAAAATGGAAATTGGTGATGCTGCTGAATAATCCCGCATCATATTCAATAATGCAGGCATATCATATTTGGTGGCATTCCTAATCATGCGTGTGTATCATCTCTCATTATCTACATATACATAACCGGATTTAGTAGTGGAATCCAATGGATCACTACTGACAGTGGCTGATTGTGGTGGTTTTCCAAAATCAAAATATGTTGATGCAACAATAGGAACACGATTCATTGATGTATCGTTTGGATATATAAAATTCCATGCCTTAGGCACTGTTTTAATTCCTTGAATTCTATTATCAAGAATTGATCTGAAACTAGAACAAGAAATTCCAACCGTTGCTATTCTAATTCTAAGGTCATCATCAAACTGCTCAGTAATTGATGCGTTGGAAACAATCCCTGTATATCGTTTAAAAAACTGAAGTGTGGGCGTAGTAATTATTTGATTTTGTGAATCAAGAAATCCACGCCATACATCAATGTTAGAGCCTTTAATATTTGCGCCTAAAATAATGGCAACATTAGAACCATCAACACCAGTTAACTGAATTGTTAAATCGGTTGAAGTTGCTTTGATATTTCTCTCAATTTGACTGATTGAAAGCAAACTTCCAAGGTTATTAAAAGTCATGCCAGACACCGTAATAGGTGCTGCCGCATTACAAAAATAATAATTATCTGTTGCCGTGCTTAATTTAATAAATTCTGCTTGAACGATTGATGCGCTGTTCAGCGCGGTCATTGTTGTACTCATCCTGTAATGTCCTCAATAAATACAAAATCACCATCCCATTGAACAAAAGCGCCATTGGTCATTGGGTTTAATGTGTATGTGGGACATTGTGCAGCAAGCAAATAAAAAGTGCAAGCTGAACCAACGGCGGTTAAAGTGCCTACGGATACAGTGCCAATGACTGGCCTATGCAAGGTTACATCAATAGTAGAAAGACTGCCCCTCAGAACTGTCGTTGTAACTTTATATGAATAGCTGCCAAGTTGTATGAAATCACCAGCAGCAAAAACTACGGCTGAAGAACTAACCACTGGAAGATTGCCCACGGATATAGTGGTGGCATTTGCAGCAGGAACAGATGCCAGCGTTAAAGCCGATACCTGAAGCAAAGTTAACCCACCTTGATAAAGCGTAAACCAATTTAAACCAGTACCTGCAAACGTAATCGTTTGTGGCAATTGTCGATCACTATTATCAATTGCTTGAATGACACCGCGCACTTGCGGATAATACAAATAATTATGAGGTTTGACTGTAAATTGCCACGGGACTGAAGTTAAATATTGAGCCACGCGCACTTGTCCAGATCGGCTGACTTGTTGTCCAACAGTTCGTCTATTTTGAACACCAATAGATTGGCTAATATTAAAGATGGTCTGAAAACTCATTATGTTCTCCCGCGATTAACGGCTAGATTTTTATTGCCATAAGCATTTGCTGCCCATACAGCTTTAGAGCTTCCCAGAATGCGCTCTTCAAAACTTTTGGTATCAATGGCCTGAATATTGTAATTGGTGATGTTGTTAGTAGTGCCGCCACCGCCCAAGTTCAATTGATGATTGGGAATGATTGTGCCAGCAGTTTTTGGAACAAACAATTCCGGGCCACGTTCACCAACCATTGATGCTTGATTAACTGGTGGATCACCGCCATCGGCAAATTCAGCCATTTGAAACATGGCTTGCGTTATGCCGCCGCCACCGCCACCTCCACCAAAACCAAAAGCACCAAATGCCATTTTTAATAATGAAGTAGCTTGCGCCTTGATTTGAATGGCGATCAAATCTTGAATGACACTTTGAGCAAAGCCTTTAAAGTTCAGTTTGCCAGTCTTAACAAAATTATCCAGCGCCGCATTCATATTAGAAAAAACGGATTCAAAAGCCATTTGCCCTTTTTCCATTTCAGTAGGAAGATTGCGAAATGCTTTATCTATTTCTTTTTCAAAGCCTTCAACAAAAGTTCCAGTCTTGGCTTTGACCGCTATATCTCGCCGCTGTTGTGCCAAGTCTAATGACCGTTGTTGAAGTTGCAATTGCACTGCCAAGGCTTGATTTTGCGCATCCAAAGTCAAGGCATCATTGTCTCGAATGGATTTCACCGCATCATCATACTGTTGAGTAATCAGTAACTTATCACGCTGCAATTGCAAATCATCTTCGCTTAAATGATTGACGTTTTGATTCAGCAAAAATAAATCATGCCCACGGGTCAACGTTTGGTCTTCCAAGGCTTGTTTCGCGACTAATAATTTATTGCCTTGCTCAAAATGCTCATTTAGTTTGATGTAGTCTGCGCGCTCTTGTTCACGAACATTAAAGCCTTTTTGTTCTAAAGCCAATTGCTTTTTTAATGCGGCGGCAGCATCAGCCGTGGCTTGCTTGCCGGGGGCTACGGTGCGTTTAGCTTTCGATTGAGTGGCATCCCAACTGCCAACTTCACTATCTTTAACGCCTTTGATAAAAGGGTTTTCTAATTGCTCTTTTAATTCTGCTAATTTTTTTTCATTCTCTGCACGATCTGCATATCGAGCCGCAATAATTTTTCCAATTTTTGCACGATCTTCCGATGTTGAATAAATATTAATATCAGCAATGGCTTCAGCAACATCTTTCCACGCCTTAAAGACACTGACTAAATCTTTGACTTCAGTAGCAAAACTGGCAATTTGATATGCACCTTGAACAAATAAAAAGTGCATGACATCTTGCAATGCCGTTCCTTTGTCCGTCAGCGTTGATAAATAATCTGATGTTTTAATTAAAACTGGGCCAAGTTCCGAGGCCAACAAAGTCATAAAATCGCGGCCACTTTGTGCCAGTCGGTCATACATATCGGCAGCGTCTTGCAAGCCTTGAGCTTGGGCCGCTGTTGCACCAGCGCCCGTATTCATACCATCAGCCAAAGCCACAAAATCAACACCCTTGGCAGCTTTGCCAAACATATCCATGGCTTTGGCATTACGAGTCAACGGGTCTTCAATGGCGGCAATACTTTGAATGGCTTTGCCAAATAAATCTTCTGTTGATAGCCTGCCCAAATCTTTTAATGAAATGCCAATTTTGATAAATGCCTTTTGAGCATCATCAGAACCAGAGGCGGCACTATCCACAAAATTCGTAAAGCTGGAAAGTAATTTCCCAGCATCATCGGCTTTACCACCAGACTGCGCCAGCGCATTATTCAATTTCACAATTGAATCAATGGTGACATCATTGGCCTTGGCTACATCGGCAATTCCATCGGCATACGCCAAGGCTTGATGTGCTGCTGCTACAAAAGCAGCAGTGGCAACCGTGGCAACGGTGGCCGCATTTGCCGCCACTTGTTTGCCAAAATCATATAATTTTTTATTGGCCTGATCCAAGCCTTTAGAAAATTCAGCACTATCCAACCCAAGTAGCACGCCAAGTCTTGCAATATTAGCCATTCTTTACCCCAAATTTATTTGCCTCAAAACCCGGAGCCTGACTTAAAAATAGTAACAGGCTTTCGTTTATCTTGTCTTGTTGCTCGGCTTCACTTATTGGTGGATAAATGTAATCGTAGGATGGCCCGATTATATTGTTTAATGTATATGGAGCCGCCCCGCTGGGCCGCATGTAATTAAATACACCATTGGTTAAATTACCAAGGGCAGTAATAATGCTTTGATTCCCCAGCAGACCATCAGCATACATGGTCTGAATTTGTAGCATGGTGACGATATCAATCTCGTCAATCTGTTCTTTTGTGTGCCCGTTGAAGATCATGGAGCATTCCACTTGCGACCTCAACGAGCCAATTAGTTTTTTCTTGATTCCTTGTAGCTGGGTGAAATCACTTCACCAATCTTATCCACCAATTGAATTTGCACTGATACAGGCCATTCGGCTTCAATGTCTTCATAAGTAATGTCATCCAGATTATTCTCTGGATTCTCTGGCACCAATAACTTGATGTATTCAACAATGCGAATCTCAGTCATCACTTTAGTTTTGGCAGCACCACGCATCGAACGACCATTAATCAAAATGTCATTCTCTTGAAATTCAAATTCCTCGGTAGCCTGATCTTTCAGTTCAATCAAAGTGGCGGTCATTGCTTTGTAAACCGCATCAATTTGCGCTTCTTCTGGTGTCGTGATTCGGATGTACATGGCATCAGATTCAGCAACCAAAGGTAAGCGAACGGTGAACGTGTGTCCACCCAGTTCAAATGTTTTTTGAGCTAAATGTTTGCGCTTGTCAGCGTAGGAAGTGCCAAAGGCAGAGGAGAATTTTGTCATGTCATTTTCTTTCTGAAAGTATCCATTCTGCGAACCAGAATGTTTTTTAAATTATCCACCACCGCACTTGATTGCGTTTCAAGTGCAGATCGTAAATAAGGATGCGCTGGATTTTTGGCTGTACCAAACTCTTGAGCAATCGCACGGGCATCGCTTTTGATGCCCATCTTTGCCAGTTTTTTACCGGGTGCAGTTGTCACTAAAGCAATAACGGTATCGGTTGATGATACATATTTAGACGACTTGTCTTTGCGAGTAGGGCGGCGCGCCTCCACTTGCAAGGAACGCCGCAAGCCTCCAGTATCAATTGGAGAATCGGCGCGTGCTTGAGTCAGTACAGGCTTCATGGCTTCACGCACTGCTGGCACTAGCACTTTACTGCGTGCCATCTTATCGCCAAAATCATTTTCAAGTTGCTGAAAGACTTTTAAAACATCAGTCAATCCAGTTACTTGAACAGAAACAGTTGCCACGATTAACCTTTAATAATCTTATTGTAAATTTCATTATTCAACGCCATGGCATAGGATACAACAGCCGCAGGAGTCATATGCGGTGCGTGCATCGCTGCAATTTCATGTGCGAGAGTGACCGCTGTCATACGTTGTTGAGTAAAGCCAAACCAATCTTTTCGAATTTCAGATTGATTGACTAAAAAGCCCAATAGATCGTTGGTGTTTTGTATTGTTGTTGTAGGTATCATTTAAGGGTCAATTGGTAAAGTGTGCCGTCAATTAAAGATGCAATTTCATCGGTGATGTTTTGCAATTCAGAATCTTGTGGAAAGTCTGCTTGCTTGCGTAGATCAGCAACTTCATCTTGAAGATAAGTCAAATAATCTATAGCATCAGTAGGCACATCAAAGCCGGGAAGGTATGTAATGCGCGTTGCATATTTCCCTTGATAGGATTCCACAAAAGAATCAATCAAGTCGCCTACAGCCGTATAGAAGGCTTCTAGCGCCTTATGCTCTGCAAAGCTGCGAGTTGCTAAATGCAAAATATGCGTACCAGTCACACTATGAAGCAAACAGGTAGCAAAATCTCCAACTGAATTGGCCTGCGTTTGTTCGACGCTGAATTTCATAGTATTCCCTTGTTGTCCATAACCATGTGCATAGGCCGCACGCGCCACAGCTTGCGCTTTGGCTTTTGTAGCGAATGGGCCTTTGCTTCCCCAATACCAGCCATTAGGCTTTTTTGCGAGTGGCATTTGAAACAATCACTGGATTACATTCAGCCAACATTTTCAACACGGTAGCTTCGCATGAATCAGGATCAGCCGCCAATAAAGCAGCAGCCACTTCTGTCGCGTCTACTATAGCGCCCCGTACCATTTCTGGCAAAGGGCGATAAGTGGACGTGAGTTCTGCAACTACGTCCGTAAGCATTAAGTGTTACTCCAGCCGTATTGACCACCGCGTGGGTGAACGGTAAAAATGCACTTGGCTTCTGCACCCGGCTGGGCATCAATCTTAAACTCGCCTACACGACCATTGAAGGCATAAGCAATGGTGCTGACCCCATCAACAGCCGCCACCACAAAGGTGCGGTCAATCACGCCACTGTAAGCATCAGCACGCATCAACAACAAACCTACATCTGATGGATTCCATGCGGCTGTAATGGTCAGACTTGTAGGCGCTGCCTGAGTTGGGATTTTGTCCGATTGACGTGCGCCAGCGACTGAGAAATTTGCTACTGCATCGTCTTGACCAAAGACGGGCACTGCTTCCACATTCAATGGCGTGCCAGCCGCGCCTGTACCGTTGGCAGAAGTGCCAACGATAGTCGCTACTTGTGCTGACCAAACTGACAAATTTGTCGTGGTCAAAGGTGTGGGTGTGGCGCCCGTTTGCGCCCACAGTGAGGCACTAAAGCCCGGTAAAACTTTGGATGGTGCTGCCATTAGTTATTCTCCTGATTAAGCGTTGTTCGACCAGCCGTACTGACCGCCACGGGGGTGAACAGTAAAGATACATTTGGCTTCAGCGCCGGGTTGCGCGTCGATCTTGAATTCACCCACACGACCGTTGAATGCGTAGTAAACCACATTCGCGCCATCAGTTGCCGAAATGATAAAGGTGCGATCCACCACGCCAGAGTAAGCATCGCCACGCATAATCAGCAATTGAGAATCCGAGGGATTCCAAGCTGCCGTGATAGTCAAGCTGGTGGGCGCTGCTTGAGTTGGAATCTTATCGCTTTGACGCGCACCCGCTACCGAGTAGGAGGCCACAGCATCATCTTGGCCAAAGGCTGGGATGGCTTCTACGTTTAATTGATTCGCCGTAATAGCCAAAGCCGAAACGGTGGCTACGGTGGACAACGCCGCCGT